>Ga0351960_1165_pt1 | contig 9385 bp, 5 predicted proteins | sample TotcelT113001M14_FD_205808 | JGI IMG/M metagenome (GOLD analysis project Ga0351960, IMG submission 205808) | Enriched cells from coal bed in the Powder River Basin, Montana, United States - Total cells T11 rep3 HSBNCT.T11.300.1.M14 ... | reverse complement strand
TGGCCGATCAGATTTCAGATGCCATCCTGGATGCGATCATCGCTAAAGATCCCTTAGGACGGGTTGCCTGTGAGACATTTGTGAAGACAGGCATGGTCTTGGTAGGGGGAGAAATTACAACGAGCACATGGGTTGACATTGAAAAAATTGTCCGTGATACGGTCAAACGGATCGGGTACAACAGTTCAGCGATGGGATTCGATTGGGAATCTTGTGCTGTGATCACATCGATAGGGAAACAATCACCCGATATCGCTCTTGGCGTCGATCAAACAAATAATCATGAACAAGGTGCGGGTGACCAGGGAATTATGTTTGGCTATGCATCTAACGAAACCGATGTATTGATGCCGGCACCGATTGTCTATGCTCACTTGCTGATGAAACGGCATGCCGAAATGCGTAAAAATGGAAAACTTCCATGGCTTCGTCCTGATGGAAAAAGCCAGGTGACCTTGCGTTATGAAGACCACATCCCTGTAGAAGTTGAATCCATAGTCCTTTCCATACAGCATGACCCCGATATTAGTTATGCAGACCTCAAAGAAGCAGCCTTAGAGATGATCATCAAACCTGTCATGCCAGCCAATTGGTTGAAAAAATCAACGCTGTATTTTATCAATCCCACCGGCCGATTTGTAGTCGGCGGACCGCAAGGGGATTGCGGCATGACAGGCCGCAAGATCATCGTTGATTCTTATGGCGGCATGGCCCGACATGGCGGCGGCTGCTTTTCAGGAAAAGATCCTTCTAAGGTTGATCGATCTGCCGCATATGCTGCCCGCTATGTGGCCAAAAATATTATTGCTGCCGGTCTGGCCGCGCGTTGCGAGATCCAGATCTCCTATGCCATAGGGATTGCTGAGCCCATCTCCATTTGGGTGGATACTTTCGGCACTGGCAAAATCAGCAATGCAAAAATCATAGCCCTTATCCATAAACATTTTGACCTGCGTCCCCGCGGGATGATCACGAAACTCGATTTATTGAAACCTATCTACGAAAAAACTGCCAGCTATGGCCATTTTGGAAGGACAGAAAGTTCCTTTACTTGGGAGAAAACAGATATGGCAGACGTATTGAAAGCGGATTCTTAATCTCGTATTTCACAAAATTAATACTTTACAGAGAGTTCATTTTATGTCTACGCACCACTCAGAGGTGCTGCTTCCGCGGTAATTTAACAAAAAGACGATCTTGGGAGGCAAGATGCTTTTCATAAAAAGCGCTACCTCAATTTGAACCTAGCGGTTTGTTAGCTGTTAATACTTAACTTGTTTGATCAAGATTTTAACAGGATAGGTAGGATCGCCTTCGGCGGCAGGATAAAACACACAAGCTGCTTAGATATAAGTGATGAAGCTATTGATATTAATGATAGCTTTTTCTGACACAAAATGCCTTTATCATGCCGCCGAAGGCGATCCTATCTATCCTGTTAAATTTTTATCACGCATGTGAGCGGCTGATCAACGTGAACAGTTTCCGTAAACTTTTTATTTTGTGAAATATGAGCTTAATCATTCATTTCAATGGACCCCCATTGTTTATAAGGGCTTGCCAATGCTCTTGCATTTTCGAGGATAAATAGGGCATCAGAAGAGTGAAATGCACAGGCCACGAATGATGATGTTCTGTATCGATAAATGAGTTGAGTCCGTCATGTGTAAAGGGAAGGTTAAAAGGCCAAATGGAATCGTTGAGCCCGCATTCTTGCAGGACGACAAAAATGGCATTTAAGCGTTCCTTGGTCATGGATTTTCGCCATCTTTGTTCATTTTCTGCCCGATTGACTATGTACATGTCTTCAACCACGAGAATAAAGTGATGCTGGGTTACTCCGGATGAAGGCCGCGGTTCGGCGGGCAAAGGATAAATCCACTTTCTCGGCACTCGGAAATACTTGTGATATCCATGCAGTTCTATGCACTGGTTAATACTTTCCACTCCTTCGATTCTCTTTAAACACATCTGTAGAGCGTTTCCTGCAATGTCATCCGTATACAATTTCAGGAGGCACCCTAAAAGATGTGGATGCTTTGTCACCGTGACTTGGCTCCAATTTCCTCGACGGTTTTTATAGAAACCCGCTTTTGTCAAAGTCTCATGGCTCTCCGTGACCCGCGCAGAACGGAAAATAGAATCTAATTTTTGTTTGAGATAATGACTTTTGGGAAGAAGGTAAGGTTGAACTGTAACCCATTCGTAATCAGTAACTTCTGGAGGACAAACATAGGCTTGCAGTATCGATCCACTTTTTTCAAAAGGAAGTAGAAGTAATACAAAAGCAACAAACAATGCATACATATGAATGTCCTGCTGAAAGATTCGTAAAGGGCACTATGATCATTCCAGAGTCAGCTAGGAATGAGTATAGTGTAGATTTTTTTGATCTCAATGGGAGAATTGGACCAAAAACCCTATCAAACAGGAAATATAGGATTTTGTGCATTCTTTTTTCGAATCACAAATCCTAAAAATAATCCTTCAGCCAATAAAAAGAGGTAGTAATATAATTCCCCGCCATTCCCAAAGCCATAGCTATGCAGTCCGGCCCCTAAAATATAATTCACGCCATACCAGGTAAAGCTGATCGCTGCCAATCCCGCAACAGATCCCACGGCCAGTCCAAAATTTGTAATGGCATGGAATCTATAGGCGTGCACCCAAATGAGATAGACACAGATCGAAATGAAAGCCCATGACTCTTTAGGGTCCCAATCCCAGAATCTTCCCCAGCTTTCAGCCGCCCAAACTCCCCCAAGAATTGTTCCAGGTATCAATAATGAAAGTCCTATGTACATCGTTTGTTTGACCAGGCGTATCCATGACTCCATCGCCGGTGTTTCGGTCTTATAAATGCACCATGAGAGCAAATAGATATGTCCCATCACTGCACTCAGAATAAAAGCTCCATAGCTGCCTACCACTAAAAGCACATGGATGATGAGCCAATATTGCGAATCAAGTACGGCTTGCAAGTTCTCTAGACCGCTATGGGTTTGTGTCGTTTGAAGAAGGGTCAAAATTGTCAATGCTGTCACACTTGATGCCAAAATCGGCAGCGAATTCCTTGTTTTCGCATAAAGAAGAAGCCCTGCAAATGAGGTGAACCAAGGAACATAGATCATTGTTTCCAACATGTTGGAGACTGGCGGACGCTGCAGCACATAGCAGCGCAGACCGAGAACTGCTGTATGGAGAAAAAAGGCGCCCGCGAAAAAAAGTGTGCCTAAAGAAGGCGTGACAAAGAGAAAACAAAGGGCCAGGGCATAAAGAGCTAAACAGGCTGCTACAAGAGGGGTGCTTATAAGAAAGAGTTCGGCCTTAAGTTGCTGTATAGAAGGGTAGTGTAAGGCTTTTCCATAGGCCTCGGCATAGGTTGCTCCTGCTAATTGAGCGTACCCTTCCAGCAGTTCTGTGCCTAGCTGTTCGGCCAAAGCATGTTGGTCTTGGCTTTGGAGGTGATGAGCGTTCTCCAATTCCAGATAAAGCGATTGGATTTTTCGAAACCGTTCAGTTGAGTACAGGGTAAAATTGCCAATGGGGCGCAGAGAATTTTGTTCGGAATCATACACTTGGATTTTGAGCGATGAAAGACCATACCATTCTCCTGGAAGGTATTTTCCTGGAATAAGATATAGAGTCCCTTGAGAGGTTTCTCGCAGGCGTTCCCGTAGCGGATAGCGGGTTTCAAGAGCTTGAGAAATAGCTTTCGGAGAAAGTTGCTCTTTTTGCATGGTTTGCATGGAGTTCTTATAGTTGAGTTCGGGCGAGGGGGCTGCCCCTATATCCGGGGATGGGAAGTCTTTGTGCCAAAGGTCTGCGGCAGCCTTTGCTGGACGGAAGCGCCCTTGGTAGCTGGCGGGAGTGAGTTGGAAGTCTTTGGATTTCAGTAAATTGGTCACAGATATGTCTTCACAGTAGAGATGTATCGGCAACAAGCACAAAGCGAACAAGTAAAAAAGCATGACCACAACCGAATATTTGTTATACCTCGCGCGGTCTAAAACTTGAAATTTCAACAGCGCGAAAGCTCCCGCGGTTGAACGATCAAAAGCGACCCAATATTGTAATATGGGGTCGCTTTCGATCGATTCAACCCCGGGGCTTTGGCGAAGTTCAAATTTCAAGTTTTAGACCGCGCGAGGTATAGGATTTTGGCAATAGGGACGAAAGGGACCCAAGGGCATGCTGGCTAACTGTACTAAAGCTGTACCTATAGTCCCTATAGGTCCCCTAAGTCCCTATTACGAAATGGATATCTCCAACAACCTTTGAGCGTTTGCAAATTCACTCACTTTTCATTTCTTTTGCGCTACGTGACCTTTCAGCATTACGTAAATTTTTTCATCTTCAATTGTGCCATCCCGCATAAAATACTCTGCTAATTTCATTGGGGTTTGATACTTTGAAGAATGCTTTGCGTGAACATCCGCATTATATTTCAGAAATAAACTGACCCATTGATCCTTTTTTTGAGAAATAGCAAGGTATAATGGAGTGATGTGCTCTCCGTAACGGTAAAATCCGTACATTCGCTCGTCTACATTTGCTCCAGCTTTTAGTAAGATCTCTGCTAACTCCACATCAGAGTTTCTTATGGCAGTCCCCAAAGGAAGATACCCAATATAATCTTTGCTGCACAAACAAGGTCCAAGCGATGGTTTATACTGCAAGAGTACATTTAGAATTCTTAGGCCTAAATCTCTTATATAGATGGGTGAATCGGAAATTTTGTTGCATAGAATATCGATAGGCCTCTGTGTTTCAGGAAGCCAACCGCTCTTATGGGGACGTGATAAATTTGGATTCGCACCAGATTCGAGCAATAGCTTGACAATCGCTATGGTTTCTTCTTTTCCAGTATGGACTCCCAGTTCAACCGCCGCCACTAGAGGAGGAATTTCACTAGTGTTCACATCATAACCTAAATTAATAAACAGCTGGACCATTTCGATATTTCCAGAGTAGACTGCTGCAGTGAAATCCCTAGGGTGATATTCATATCCGTTAGCTATGTACCATTTGGCATAATCCACTTGACCCCAACGGGCTGCAAATCCCAGGCCGCAAATTGCCTTGTGGAAGAAAGGTGGTTCTTCACAAGAGCCGAAAAAATGTAAAAGTTGAGTGGAGCAAATTTTTGGTGTAACAATTTTAACTGTTGCCTGGTCAAAATAGCATGTTCCATATCCATTTGCATGCTCGACAAATGGATATCCGATGAAATTATTTATCAACTTTGTGTTTTTATTTTGATTTCTTGGAACCAATTTCTGGCCATTTTCAATATTTTTAGCAGTACTCACCAAACCAGATGCAGGATTAAGTAAAAGCAACCCTAATGCCGCAGCTGTTTTTACGTAAGAAGTTTCCGCTTCATCATTCCTATGTTTTGTCTTTTTGTTGGTATGAATTTTCGGTTGTTTGGATTTTTCAGTCTTGTCTGGTTTCTTTTTTTCTGATGTTGGTTGTTGTGCATGGAATGATTCCCCAATAAGTCTGTTTGTGGTGCTTAAAGCTTGCATTGTACCTCCAAAAAAATTACCTGATAATAGAAAACGAAATCAAAAAAATGCAACAATTAATTTCTTTATGGGTAGCAAGGCCGTCCCGGCCTTGAATATAAAAGCCAGATCATCCCGATCTGACTACCTTTTTGCCTTTTAAAAACGTACCTTAGGAAGAACAGTTTTTCTAAATAACGATATCCCGTTTCCAACCATCATTTTTTTGGGATCGAAGTGAGGTGTTAAGATAATTGTTGAAATATGATAGGGTTTATTGTAATGGAATCAACTAGTTTTTTAACCTACGACGCGGGAGGTGAAAATGGTAGGTCCAGGTCTCTATCCAGTAGTTTCCAGGGAAAATATTCCCAATCAAAGCGGCTCTACAGCCGAACAGTCAACCCATGCGGTGCAATTGTCACTAGAAATTGTCAAAGAGAATTTCATGAAATTAGGCTGTTTCAAGCCTGGTGATGCCCCTGTCATCGATCGCGAATCAGGCAGAATTACGATAGAAGAGCGGATAGTTTGTGTGAGCATAAGACGTGCATGGGAGAAAGCTTTTGATCCCTTGTATATACGGAAAACATTCGAATTCGCGAGTAATTACATAGAGGAAATAAACAAACGCTCATCAATTCCTGCAAGCTCTCAAAATGCAGGAACCTTGGATCGCCAAACTTCATCTTCCAAAGACTCTTCTAATATACCCTTAAGTAGTTCAAATACCCTGGATAACAAAATAGAAAAGCCCAAAAACGAGAACTGTCCAACACCTTCCCAATCAGGTATTGCTAGTCCGCCTGCAATCGCCGATCAGCCGCTCGATAATGATACCTTAGCGAATTATAAACTAGAGTTTGATCAGTTCTCCCCTTATTTTTGCTCAGCGATGAAGGGTGTAATCACTATTTGGCGCAAGTATTATGATAACCAGTTCGACTTAGGTAACAGCTACCTTAATAGCTACATCAACAACAACATGCGGAATTCGTTGCACATAGCCGAACAATTAGCGGACATTATACTGGATTATTTTCCAAAGCTCCTGCCGGCTTCTTCCTCACTATATGGAAAAGTCTGGGAACAAATCATTGAAATTCAAAAAACCTATGCTTTGAATCAAGACCCCCTAGCTGCAAAGTTCGAACAGATGATCAATTTTTATACAGCAAAGGAAAAAGCTGAGCTGAAAAGGAAGGAAAACAGCATCAAAAAAAAGCGAACATTTTTGGCTACGGCAGCCCAAGTGAAGGCTATTTTCCAAAAAGCAAAAATTATTCCTCAGAGTCTCCGGAGAAAAACAAAAAAAAATCAAAAAAGCGAAGCGGCAAATTCCTTCAAAGCATCAAAAAATCCCAAAATAAAAGCATCCACACAACGACGTACAAATAGAGAAGAACCACAACAAACCCAAAAAAATGCAATAGATAACCGCATGCTCATGCAAACAGGTTTTCCTGATAGTGATCTTGACTTTTCAATGAATTCCGAACTCTCTGCAAGTGAATCAGAAACGAACTGTCTGATGAACAAAAATTCATTGACGCTGACAAATGAAATCCTCGAACTTACACGCAATAATCTAAAGGGTGGTTTTTACAAAAAAACTGGAATAGATGCCGAGTCTCTGCAAAAATTCGAGGAAAAATTGAAATCTGATCGCCTCATTCGTTCTACTAGCGAGAGTTTTTTGTGTTTCAATTTCGGCATGATAGAAAAAATTCGCGTTCGTAATGAAGCCGAAAAACAACCTCCTGTATCTGTTTCTCCTATCTTGAATGAAGACATTGATGAATGGGAAGAAGACCTTTCCAAGAGCTCGATAGTTTCGGCTACCAACAGGGATCCATTAACACAGCCAAAGTCATTTATTCCCTACCCCGAGGGCCCCTATCAAAAAAGGGGTGTTCAAAAGTCGCATTCTGTCATGTTCAAAGCTCAATCGAATCCTCCCATCAAAAAAGTAATGGCGGGTGGAAACACAAAAAAAACGATGGACCAAACAGCACAATTGATGAGCGAACTCATGGAAAAACGAAGAAATACTCTAAAGGGGAAGTTGAAATCTATAATTAGTTCTTAGGTTTTGTTTTTTTTAGATTTATAAGGTTGCATCCAAAAAAGCAGAAAAATGCCAAGCGATAAAAAGACAGCTCCGGGATAAGTTAAAAAATACTTTCCCGGATCATGATTGACAACGATCTGTATTCTTTTCACAGAGCCATCTTGCGACGTCATGCCCGCTAGATAAAACCGGTAGCCATCCCATGTTTCATGCACATTATTCATGCTGATGGTCCGCTCTGCGATCCTCTCATTTTCTTTATCTGTAATAAGAAGATCACACTCGTAACTATACGGCTGTGCAGTACCCGGATAGCAAATTTGCCTAGCGGTTCGCAACCGGATTCGATAGGGAATCTCTTGGAAAAAAGGTTGGAAGTGAACAAGATACTGGTTTCGCAACACAGACTTTTTCATACCAACTCCATGCTTGTCGTACAAAAGCGAAATGCTCTCTGTGTGTCTTCCATTCGATAGCCTTAGCAAGGCTATCGGTTTATTTTCCTCTAATTTTGTGCTTGGAGCCGCAGGGTTGTGCTCTATTGTAAGAGGACTTTCTAATGTTTCACTTGATCCTTCCAAAGCTTTCTTCAAGTGGCTGATCTCTACCGGGCTTTTCTTCCAAAAGGGCAGATTCATTCTTTTGTTTGGAGACGGCTGTTCGTTTTCTGCCAAGAGTGCGGAATAATAATTCCGAAGCACCAGGTCATCTGCAGGCTGAAGAATCGAAGCTAAATGTACTGAGTACAATCTAAGCCATCCTGAAAGCATCGCGGCTTGATTCTCATAGGATGAATCTTCCATGGAGACCTTGTACGGCAATTGTTCCGCCACTGTGTAAATCTGTTTGGATAGCAAATCCAGGGCTTTATCGATATCTCGCTGGTGTTGTGGATTTCTAGTTTCAAGTATTTTCTTGATAGGGTCTTTTAAGGGCCACTGTTTTTCATCCAAAATAGTCAATAAGTCTTTTCCTTTGTCCAATTCGTCTTCCACTTCTCCCACAATCGAAGAAATCCAGGTGCAAGCCAAAAGATCTTTTTTTGAGATATTTCTCCAATTTATGCATGCAAGGATTTTTTTCCATGAATCCGGAAGACCCTGCGGTCTCCGATAAACCCAATGTCCATCCTTATCCCAATAATACAAAAATTCAATACAACTTGCGGCAAAGTTGGTCTCGGCCTCTGCACATGCATCTGCAAGCATCTCTAACGGAGGAGCTAAAGGAGCTTGCGATACAACTGCCTGTGAAAGTTGGATTTTCAGATTATGGAGAGCGGCCGCCTCCAAATCTTTTCTTTCTGCCAGATAAAGGGGATAGGGAAATTTCCAAGAAATAGCATAGCTTCCGAAGCCCTCGTCATAGACCAAAATTTTTTCGGGGATTTTTGCTGGAAAAAAATCACTGTACATTTCTCCATGAGGACCGTAGCAAAGGATACAAACCTCTCCCAAAATATTCTGCAGGAACGCAACAAGCGGAGTGCGCAGCAAGTCTGCCTCCATTCCCAGGCTATTTCTCTCATCCCGGTTGAAATCCGGGGCAGGGACAATGGCATATCCGCCAAAGCTCTCCCGATCTATCGCGTAAAAGCCCCCCTTTCCTGGAACTTCTTTCCTCCTGCACCCACAGAATCTCTGTCCAATACCATTAAGCCCCTCTGCGAATGGGCCATCGAGGATCCGGCTGGGCCTATCCGCATCACCGTCCATAACTTTCCAACCGATTCCATTGAACAACGGATCCCCCCGTCAGCCCAAGTCGCACGCTGGCAAAAACAATTCGATCAGCTCGACCCCCT
>Ga0351960_1162_pt1 | contig 9444 bp, 6 predicted proteins | sample TotcelT113001M14_FD_205808 | JGI IMG/M metagenome (GOLD analysis project Ga0351960, IMG submission 205808) | Enriched cells from coal bed in the Powder River Basin, Montana, United States - Total cells T11 rep3 HSBNCT.T11.300.1.M14 ... | reverse complement strand
TCAGAGAACGATTGAAAGATCGTTTGGCTTTTATTCAAAGTAGAAAAGAGATAAAAGGGGGTCTTGACAAGCTCCCGGATACTGCCGAAGTGGTCTTTATTGAATTATTATCTGAGTTAACATAATAGCTCGTTTCCAAGCCACAAAAAAGGGGGAGCTTTTTAGCTCCCCCTTTTTTTTATGGGATTATTTTTCTTATATCTTTCTCTTGAAACTTATGGTAAAATTTCCATGTTGGTCTACCCTTTTTTGTTGTGTGATTCTCGGAGGTTCAGGATGAAGGGGTGCAGGCTTTTAGTTTGTGCCATCTCTGCTTGTTTGATATTGAGCGAAACAAACAACAAGATTAGTGCTATTTCTCCCGAAGCTCCTTTTCAAGAGACATTTTCTGTCGGATGGTTTACTGAGAACATTGGTCAATGGAGCTCAGAAATTCGTTTTATGGCTTTTATGAGTCAATATCAGATAGTCTTTTTTGATGAGGGTTTGACTGTTTATGATGTTCTTAAAAAAACCGAAACAAAATATATGCTAAATTCTTCATCTTTTGAAGTCTTGGGAATAGATTTACTTCCTTCTTCAAGCTACTATTATTATGGTCAAAAAGCTGAGTTCTGGGGAACAGAAGCCAGGCATTATTCAAAATTGCATTACCTGAGCAAGACCGATGATATTTGTATTGAATACTTTATTGATTCGAAGGGATTGGCAACTAAAACACAAAAGCTTGCCGAAACGTTTTCTTCGATTGATATTTTTGCGTATCATTGCAAGTCAAATGATTTAGCTGAGTCTCAATACCTAGTGTTGATGGAATCAACAGACCAACCCATGCCTCCCCCTGAAAGAAACAACATAGATCATGAAGGAAGCAATATATTTTATTCAAGCTATTTTGGAGGCTCTGTACTGGATGAAACTGTTAAAATGCAAAAAGGGCAAAACAACTGCTTATTCCTCACTGGTTATACCTATTCATCCGATTTCCCCTTGCATTCTACAGGAAATAGATCTTCATTGAATGGGTGGTGTGACATTTATTTGATGAAATGGGATTTAAGCTCAAAAAAGCTACTTTTTTCAGCCTTCATTGGGGGCTCGATGATAGATCGACCAGTAGATATGGTAGTAAATCAAAACAATGAAGTGTATTTAAGTGGATATACTTATTCAGATAATTTTCCAATTACAAACTCCGCTTATCAAAAACAAAACAAGGGCAGGAAAGATATGTTTTGCATGCAGATTAGCGAAGGGGGATCGGATATTATATTTTCAACTTATATTGGTGGGTCTGGCGACGATCATCTTTCTTCCATCTGCATCGACGATGATGGAGTCATATACCTTACAGGCACTACCAATTCCGCGGATTTTCCTATAAGTCAGGGAGCACATCAACGTTTTTTAAACGGAGCAAGTGACATTTATTTTTTAAAACTAAATGCAAAGGGAAGCCATGTACTCCATTCCACCTACATTGGAGGACCTGGCGAGGATATAGCTGAAGCCATGGTAGTAAGCAAAGATAAGACAGCCTATATCACTGGTACCACCTTTTCCAGTGTTTTTTTAAACCATTATCGAAAGCTTCCACATGAGAATGCATCCACAGGGGACGTTTTTTTACTGGAGATTCAAGCCAGAACTTACAAGGTTTTTTCATGCCTTTTACTAGAAGGCTCTTTTTTGGATAAAGCCGTTGCTTTATGTATAGACTCGAACGGCATTCTTTGGATTGGTGGTAACACCTTTTCACCTGATTTTCCTGCTGAACATTTCATTGTTTCTCCTCTGAGTACATTTCCAGGAATATTTCTAAGTTCCTGGGACAGCAACAAGCGAGATAAAGGGAAAAGCTATTTTTTTTCTGGAAATCAAAAAGATTTTTTGCGAACCATGTACTTAGATGAAGATCATTTAATGTATTTAGCTGGACTAACTTATTCTAATGATTTAATCAAGGAAGCTGATTCACTGTTAACTACTGGCAATGGTCAGGGAAATGGTTTTTTGTTGCGCTTCAATCTCCTTTCTTCTGAATTAGAGTTTGCTACCTATTGGGGTGGCGAAGGATTCGATGAAATCACTTCATTATTTGTTAGAGATCATGATTATGTGTGGGTAACTGGGACCACTTCTTCGTCTCAATTTCCCGTTACTTCTTCCGCTTATCAAAAAGAAATTAAAGGTAGTTCCAATGGTTTTCTTTCCGAGATTTTATGCATCACCAAAGCACAAAAACCGGAATTAATTTTTCCAGAAAATAACAAAATGGATGCCAGCATTGGATCCACTTTTTTTTGGAGTGCTAGCTCTATGCCTGTCAAATACAAATTTTTTCTCTTTGATTCCCATACAAATTTAGTTTATGAGAGTGATTTTTTAGAACAACATTATTTCATGCTTCCAATGCTTTTAGATCATGATGTTTTCTATCATTGGATAGTGCATCTTTTTAATAGTGCAGGCTTGATGACATCCTCAGATCTATTTCGTTTCAAAACAGAAACTGAATCAACTTCGCTTGCTTTGATTGCCAAGACTGATAAAAGTCAATATCATTACAATGATTTGGTATATTTAAAATTTTGCATACAAAATATTGGAAATACTTCTTTAAGTGAGATTGCTTTGCATTTAGAGCATTCCAAAGCTTTTCAAATACTTGAGCTTCTTCCTGATTTTGATTATCAGATCGACGAAGCCCAATTCAAGATCTCTTTAGCGGATATTCCCTACCGGGGGCACCTTGTTTTTCAGATTAAAGGCAGTTTTCTCTCTGAAAAAGTGGAAAACAACCAATTAGCGATAGTTTTTAGTTTATTCGACAAAGGTCAATGCTTATATCAAGATAAAGTGAGTATTACCATCTTGCCTTAACCTGCCAAGATTTTCTGTAGTTTTATTAGTTTTTCCAATCCATTCTTCCATACCAGTTATGAAATTTCTAATTATAATGGTTATAATGACAGGGCAGAAAGGGAGACATTATGTCAAATTGGGTAATTTTTGTGGTTTTTTATTTATCGATGTTTTTAATGGCAGGGTGCTTATTGATTTTAATCGTTAAGGCTTTGATTGCTGTGGTAAGAATTGAAAAAAACATGCGAGAGCTGATCGATGTAATGGTACAAACGGAAAAAAGCAGACAGAAAGAGCAGTTAAGGCAGTAAATTCTGATGTCTTCTTTATTTCATAGCGAAGAAAAATCAAATCTTACTAAGCCTTTGGCAGAAAGAATGCGTCCTTTGTGTCTGGAGGAAGTTGTAGGACAGACTCACATACTTGGTAAGGGTAAAATTCTTAGCTCAATGCTTAATCAGCAGAGTTTTCCTTCTATCGTTTTCTGGGGACCGCCTGGAACAGGAAAGACTACTCTAGCTAATTTGATAGCTCAACACACTGCGCTACCTTTTATTAAATTTAGTGCTGTTACTTCAGGTATCCCTGAAATCAAGCACTTACTCAAAGAAGTCAGCGCTAAAAAAACACGTATTATTCTCTTTGTGGATGAAATCCATCGATTCAATAAACTTCAACAAGATGCTTTTCTTCCATATGTCGAAAAGGGAGATCTTGTGCTGATTGGAGCAACAACCGAAAATCCATCCTTTGAGCTGAATAACGCTTTGTTGTCGCGATTAAAAGTGTTAAAGCTGGAAGGATTAAAAGAAGAGGATATTCTGGCTATCGTTCAACGTGCATTATCAGATTCGGAAAGAGGCCTTGGGAGCTTAAATATGAGATGGACAGATTCCGCTCTAAATGCTTTAGCCATTTATTCCTCTGGGGATGCCCGAAGGGCACTTAATGTGCTTGAAATGGTGGCTATGATAGCAAAAAAAGATCAAAGTGCTTTAGTGGATGAAAATTACCTTCAAGAAATCTTACAAAAGCGAATTCCTCGCTATGACAAAAAAGGCGAGCAGCATTATGACTATATCTCTGCGCTCCACAAAAGCCTTAGAGGCTCTGATGCCGATGCAGCACTATACTACCTTGCTTGTATGATCAATGCTGGCGAAGATCCTTTATATATCGCCCGGAGACTCCTGCGTTTTTCTTCTGAGGATGTTGGGCTGGCTGATCCCTTTGCGCTGGTTTTTGCTTTGAGTGTTTTTCAGTCCTGTCAGCAAATAGGGCTCCCGGAATGTGATTGTATTTTGGCTGAATTGGTCATCTACCTTGCACTTGCTCCCAAAAGCATATCCTCTTACAATGCGATAAAAAAAGCGATGGAGACTGTTGAACAATATCCCTACGAAGAAATCCCTCTTCATATTCGGAATGCCCCAACACCCTTAATGAAATCCCTTGCCTATGGTAAAGACTATATCTATCCTCCCGACCAGAAAGAAGAAGTGCCTCAGGTTTCCTATTTGCCAGAGCGCATAAAAGAGCTGGCTTTTTATTTTCCCGTGGAACGAGGCAAAGAAAGTTATTTCAAAGAACGGTGGACAACGATACAAAAAAAGTTGGGGAAAGCATGAAAACGTCTGATTTTAATTTTGATCTTCCACCTGGATTAATAGCTCAGGAACCAAAAATCAATCGAGAAGAAGCAAGACTTATGGTTATTGATAGGTCCTCAGGTCAGATAGTTCATCGACAGTTCTCTGACATCATTGAATTTCTTCATCCCGAAGATATTTTGGTACTCAATGATACACGAGTGATTCCAGCTAGATTATGGTTTCAGCGTAAAGATGCACCAAGCCAAATTGAAGTATTGCTTATCAGACCTCTTACTGACAAGCGATGGATTTGCTATGTTTCTCCAGGCAAAAAAGCTCAAGTAGGTTCGGAATTAGTCCATTCCTCCCTATCCTTGAAAGCCAAAGTGCACGAAATTCTCCCACAGGGAGAACGACTGATTGATTTTGAATGGACCGAAAACAAGCATTTTTTATCTGTCATCGAAAAACTTGGAAAAACCCCCTTGCCTCCCTATATCCATTCCGACCCCGACCAGTGGAAAGACTATTATCAAACGGTTTATGCCAAAAAAGATGGCTCAGTGGCTGCTCCAACAGCGGGTTTACATTTCACTCAAAGCTTATTGCAAAAAATTCAGGCAAAAGGAACCGCAGTCTCCTATCTGACCCTTCATATTGGACCAGGTACCTTCAAGCCTGTAAAAGTTGAAAACCTTGAAGATCATTGCATGGACGAAGAGTTTTATCAGCTTTCTCCTGAGCTTGCAACAGAAATCAATCAACGAAAAAAACAAGGGGGACGTTGCATTGCGGTAGGTACTACCGTTACCCGTACCTTGGAAAGCCTAGCTAAATCAGGGATTGTAGAGGCAAGCGAGGGTTCAACCAAGCTCTTCATTCGCCCCCCCCCTATTCTTACCAAATTGTGGATAGCCTGGTGACCAACTTCCATCTTCCTGGATCCACTTTAATTATGTTAGTGAGCGCTTTTTATACTCGTGAAAAAGTCCTTGAAGCTTATCAAGAAGCCATCAAACAAGCCTACCGCTTCTATAGTTTCGGCGATGCCATGATGCTCTTATAACTAATCTGAGGATCTCCAGAAAGAGCCAAGTAGCTCATAAAGAGTATCTTGATCCGAAATACGATGCAAGGGCTTCCAATGTTCTGGAAGTAGTTTTTGATAGGAGGAAGTTGCGAAGCGATCTTCTAGCAGGAGTATAAACCCACGGTCATATTCAGATCGAATGACCCTTCCACCCGCCTGCATAATTTTGTTTAAGCCAGGATAGAGATAAGCATATTCATATCCTTTATTAAGGTTTTCTTGATAGTATTTGCGAATTAATTCTCTTTCCGGGCCAATTTTGGGCAAACCTACTCCCACTATGATGGCTCCATGAAGTTTTTCACCCAACAAATCAATTCCCTCGGCAAAAGATCCTCCCAAGACAGCCAAAGCAAGCAGACTCCTATCGCTCTCTTCTTCAAATGCGGAAAGATATTGTTTCTTTTCCCTTTCTTTCATGCCTGTTTTTTGTACCATAACTTCATAAGGAGGAGTTTTAGGCAAGATGGCTACAAAATCATTTAAATACTGATAGGAGGGAAAATAGGCAATATATTTTCCTTTTTTTACCGAAATGGCAGCTTCAATGATGCTTTTAATCGGTTTTAATGAAGCAGGTCTGTTTTTCCAGCGAGTGGATATGGAAGGATCCATCATACTTAACAGGTTTTCACGGGGAAAAGGGGAGCTGAGTTTTACTTCGGGATCATCCATATCCCCACCCAATGCTTCTTTGTAGTAGCTTAAGGGACTAAGAGAGGCAGAGAAGAATATAACTGAGTTGCTTTTTTGATTGCACTCTTTTAACATGGCAGAAGGATTGATGCAGGCGATTTTAATTGAGATGTCCTTACGATCCATGCTTAAAATGCTAAAAAAACGATCATCGTAGAGACTTAAAAGTTTTAGCATAAAGCAGATCTCAAAATATAGCGATATTGTGGTATGGGGCAGAATGGCTTTGGGGCTTTGACTGATAAGCTTGACAAAAGCATCCTGCGCTTCTTCCAGCAATATTTCCAATGCTTCTGGAAATCGCTTAAGCGTCAGACATTTATCAGCATAGAGGTTTTCCAGATCCTCTTCCTGGTCCTTAAACCAGCTTTGGATTTGTTTAAGAATTTCATAGAGCGAAGCTGCTTTTCTTTTAAGATTTTTCATACCCTTTAGCAACTCTTTTTTGCTCAGGAGGGAAGAGTACATTTCCCGCGATCGATCCACCAAATTGTGAGCTTCATCCACTAAAACCACCGCCTGGTAGGAAGCATTATCCCAATAGCGCTTGAGATAAACCCTGGGATCATAGAAATAATTGTAATCTCCGATAATGATATCTGCCCATAGGGACGCATCCAGGAGGAATTCGAAAGGACACAAGCGATGCTTTTCGGCAATTTTGTATGCTTCACTACTGCCGAAGTTTTCCAATTGAAGGAGTTCATTCAGCGCTTCCATCAAGCGATCATAGTATCCCTCAGCAAAAGGACAGGATAGAGGATCACAGGTGCTGGAAGAGTGAAGGCAAAGTTTTTCTTTGGCAGTGAGTTGGATATGTCTGAGTTTAACTCCTTGCTGGTTTAAAAACTGAACAGCTTCCACAACATTTATCTGTTGGGAGGTTTTAGCGCTTAAATAGAACACTTTATGGTTTTGACCTTTTAATGAAAGAATGGATGGATAAAGAGTAGCCATGGTTTTACCAATGCCCGTTGGGGCTTCGACCCACAAAGAACTGTGATCAGAGATGCTCAAATGGACCAGATCCATGAGCTCTTGTTGACCTTTTCTCAGGGAAGAAAAAGGGAATTGGGCGAATTCAAGGGATTGATTTCTGTAGTTTTCCCATTCCCAGGCTTTTTGTTTCCACTCCAGCCAGGATTTAAGAAGCTTTAAACCAAGCTCTTCTATGGAAGTAGTGTCATAAGTTTTTCTAAAAAAAGTGAGTTCCTTGCCTGGTAGATGGATATAACACAACTCAAGGATAAACTGTAAATTTTCCTTGTCAGCAAGCATTAAAAAAGCATAGGCTATTGCTTGAAGCCAGTCTCTTTGCATGGCCTCCGGGTTTATTTGCTCAGGAGAGGTATAGGTGCTTTTAATTTCTCGAATCACGGTCTGCTGATTTTCCAGGTATACCTGGTCGGCTCTACCATGAAAATGGATCATACAGTCATCCAGTTCAACTATTCTGAGTAGGGGTACTTCTGCTATTCCTTTGCTTATCGACTGAAGTTTTCGATGAAGTTCAGCACCTTCTAACAATCTACTGCTTTTTGTTGGTGCATAGCCTAAAGAGCCAGTGGGAAAAAGGTAGGTGATAAGTTCCACCACGGAGATTTTTAGAGTTTTTTTTACTTTTTTTTCCATATTTTTACTTTTTCATGCCTTAATGGATTATAATAGTTTTTTGTAGGAGGAAGTGCAATTGGTTAATGTAGTGGCTTTAGTACCTTTTTTTTCTGCAAGCATGTTTGTTGCCTGTGGTTTGTCCATTTTTTTAATTTATATTATTTATCAGTATCGTAGATATCCAGGCGGCATGTGCATGATTTTTGTGCTATGTGCCTTAGTATTATGGGCATTTTTCCAAGGGCTGGAGATTTTACCATATGCTCCATCCACCAAAATCCTCTTGTCTCAATTGTCATATCTTGGTATTTCTTCCATTGCTCCACTTTTTTTCTTGTTTATTTATCATTACACCCAGCAAGTTGATTGGAAGACTAATCTCTGGGGAAAATATGTGCTATTTGTGCCTTTAGTGATGATCATTGCAGTACTCACTAACTCTTTCCATCGCTTGTTTTGGACTGATTTTACAAGTGTTTCGGGCACTTCCTGGGCTTTGATAAAGTATCACCAGGGTCCCATCTTTTGGATCAATACTATTTATGCCTATGTATGTATGCTGCTGGGCATGATTTTGCTTGTGCGGCAATATGCCTTCCATGGATCCTTACACAAAAAACGCATTTTTTGGCTTATTATTGCTATGATTTTTCCGTGGATTAGCAATATCCTCTATGTTTTTCGACTTACTCCAATGGAGGGTATCGATTTTGCTCCCATAGGCTTTGCTATAACCTGCGTGATCTTCAGTCTGGTTTTTATTAAATACCAACTATTTATTCTGAAACCTATTGCTTTTGAATACCTTTTTTCCAGCATGAAAGAAGGGGTGTTGGTTTTTGATCAAGAAAAACGTTTGTTGCTGATCAATCCATACGCAGAGCCGTTGATACAATATCGCAACGAGCTCTTGGGATCCTTTGCCAGGGATCTACGTTTTCATGAAAAGTCCTTTGAAGAGTTTTTGAGTCTCGATACTCGGAATAAGCTTATTTATCCATGGATCGAAAAAGAGAAAAAGCTTTGGTTTGAAATTGAGAAGCTACCCCTGACTAATCATCGCAAGGAAGTTGTCGGTATTCTTACCCAGATTCGCAATATTACTGAAGCTGTTCAACGAGAAGAAAAAGTCAGAAGCCTTCAATTACGACAACAAGCCTTACTGGACAACCTTCCTTTTATGGCCTGGCTCAAAGATACTCAGGGGGCATATATTTCTGTCAACAAAGTTTTTAAGGATACCTTGAAGCTTCCCTACAACCAAATCATAGGAAAAACTGATTTTGATCTTTGGTCCGAAGAATTAGCTAAGAAATATACTCAGGATGACCAGGAAGTTTTGTTACATAACAAACAAAAAACAATTGAAGAGCAAGTTGAAAAAAATGCTGCTTTGTATTGGATAGAAACTATCAAAGCACCGATTTTTGATGAAAACGGAAAGGTTGATGGTACTACCGGAGTTGCTAAAGATATTACCGACAAAAAAAACCTTGATATCATTAAAGACGAATTTATCAGCATGGTAGCCCATGAATTACGAACCCCCATCACTTCTGTTAGCAACAGTCTTAAGTTGGTGCTGGA
>Ga0351960_1156_pt1 | contig 9735 bp, 9 predicted proteins | sample TotcelT113001M14_FD_205808 | JGI IMG/M metagenome (GOLD analysis project Ga0351960, IMG submission 205808) | Enriched cells from coal bed in the Powder River Basin, Montana, United States - Total cells T11 rep3 HSBNCT.T11.300.1.M14 ... | reverse complement strand
CTGCTACTATATGAAGGCTGTCTATAGCGATAAAACGGAATCAGCGGCTTCCAATGAAGTCTGTGTGACCCCCAACGCTCCCAAACCTGTCATTAATATTCCTGCCAATGCGACGACGACGCAATCCAGCTATACCTTTACAGGAAAGGTCCCTCTGGGATCCTCAGTCACCGTCAATGGCAGTCCTGTCACGGTGGGACCCGATGGAAGCTTTACCGCTACCGTCAAACTAAATCCTGGTAAAAACACGATTACGGTCACGGTCAAGACCAAGACTGGTGAAACGATCACTACAACCCATACCGTCACGCTTACTACTGGCGCCGACGGCAAGATCACCATTATCCTCACCATTGGGAGTAAAAACGCCTATGTCAACCAGCAGTTGGTTGTGCTGGACGTGGCTCCTTTTATTGACTCGGGGCGTACCTTTGTACCTTTCCGCTTTGTAGGGGAATCCCTGGGAGCCCAAGTAGGCTATACTACTGATGCCAACGGCAGAGTAGCTACAGTTACCTATCAATTGGGATCTACTTCCATTATCCTTTACATCGGCAGGAAAGATGCCCTGGTTAATGGTCGTACTGTTTACCTGGATGTAGCTCCTCAGATTCTTCAGGGACGCACGGTGATTCCTTTACGCTTTGTGACCGAAGCTCTGGGCTGTAAAGTGGACTGGGATGGTCAGAAGATGCAGGTAACGATTATCTATCCAGCGTAGGGTCTTTATTCAAGGAATAAGTAGTCATTGAATCCTGTAAGGAGATTGAAATGAAGCTTCGAAAAAGTTTTGTTTATTTGTTGCTTTTACTGCTAGTTTTCATGTTCATAAATCGTCCTGTTTTTGCTAATGTTGCTTCTAATATGAAGCATGGTTTTCTGGAAGAGCAAAAAAGTAGTGCTAATCCCTATTTTTTTACTGAAAACAAAGGCCAATGGAATGATGAAATCCTTTTTATCGGAGCTACTGATTTTGGGAAAGTTGTATTTACTAAAGAGACCATTTTGTATCAAAGAGCAACTGAAGAAGCCCTAATGGTAGATCTTCTACTTAAAAACTCTCTTGATTCCGAAGTCGAAGGACGGGGACTACTTTCTCATTATAACAACTACTTTATAGGGAGTGATGCTTCTAAATGGACCACTCATTGTCGTAACTTTACTGAAATAAGATATGTCAACATTAAGCAAAACACCGATTTAGTGTATTCTTTGACTTCTGAAGGCTTAAGGTACGTTTTTATCGGTAATAATGAAGATCAATCGAAGGAGTTAAAGCTCAAGATTGACAGTATTCATTGTTTGCTTCATGATCAAAAGCCCTATGATGAAATTCATAGCAACACACAAACATCAGATGCTCTGGAGTATTCAACCTATTTTGGAGGATCTCGACAGGATTATGCCTATAATATTGCCGTGGATGCTTTAGCAAATGCTTATATTGTTGGAAGTACCTATAGTACTGATTTACCTGTTAGTGGTGGAGCTCTTCAAAAGATCAATAAAGGTCAACAGGATGCCTTTTTTATAAAACTCAATTCCAAAGGCACAACGCTTGAATATTCCACGTATTTTGGTGGTTCGGGCGATGATAGTGCCTGGAGTATTGCTATCGACAAAAAAAGAAATGTCTATATTGCTGGAGATACTAAAAGTGTCGATTTTCCCGTATCTCAAGGATCTATGCAAAAGGATTTCAAGGGAGTCAACGATGCTTTTGTTATAAAATTTAATACTAATGGCTTTGTTCTTGAGTACTCAACTTATTTGGGCGGGATTTTTGGAGATTATGCTAAAGCCATATGCGTAGATGAAAGCTATCATGCGTATATTACTGGAAATACTATGAGTCCTGACTTTCCTATTACTCAAGGAGCTTTTCAAACAGCCAACAAAGCAGATAATGCCTTTATTGCAAAGCTGGATGCTCTTGGAAATATGCTTGTTTACTCTACTTTTTTAGGTGGAACAGTGCAGGATATTGCTCTGGGTATTGCAGTGGATATAGAGGACAATGCCTATGTGACTGGAAGAACTATGAGCCCGGATTTTCCTGTGACTCCAGGTGCTTTTCAGGTGAAGCACAAGGGTCTTGTAGATGTTTTTGTTGCCAAACTCAACTTTCGAGGCAGTGCCCTGCTTTACTCAAGTTTTATGGGTGGCTCAGGAAGTGATATTGCTTATGACATACTCGTGGATAGCAATAAATGCGCATATCTCACTGGTAGCACACAAAGCCCGGATTTCCCTGTGACTTTAAAAGCCTATCAAACTAAACAGATAGGAAGTTTGGATGGCTTTGTCGTGAAAATTAATGATAATGGAACCAAGCAACTTTATTCAACTTACCTTGGCGGGTCCGAACAAGACATTGCTAGAAGTATAGCCATGGATAAAAAGGGATTTGTCTATATTGTAGGAGAAACCCTCAGTAATAATTTTCCTACGACCTCAGGGTCTTATCAAAAGAACAAAAGCTTAGGCCATGATGCTTTTGTTGCAAAGCTTTCGACTGATCTTAAGGATCTCCATTATTCATCTTTTTTGGGGGGTTCTTATAGTGAGAATCCATGGGACATGGCTCTTGATTTAGATGGGAAAGTGTATATTGTGGGTCAAACCAATAGCACCGATTTTCCTGTTACTGCGGGAGCATATCAAAAAAGCATTTCGGGGAGTCAGGATTTTTTTCTATCCAAGATGAATCTTATTGCTACAGAAACTAAAGACGGCAAGATCACCATGATCCTCACCATTGGGAGTAAAAATGCTTACGTCAACCAGCAACTGGTAGTGCTGGACGTGGCTCCCTTCATTGACTCTGGGCGTACCTTTGTCCCCTTCCGCTTTGTAGGGGAATCCCTGGGAGCCCAAGTAGGCTATACTACCGATGCCAACGGCAGAGTAGCTACAGTTACCTATCAATTGGGATCTACTTCCATTATCCTTTACATCGGCAGGAAAGATGCCCTGGTTAATGGACGTACTGTTTACCTGGATGTAGCTCCTCAGATTCTTCAGGGACGCACGGTGATTCCTTTACGCTTTGTGACCGAAGCTTTGGGCTGTAAAGTGGACTGGGATGGTCAAAAGATGCAGGTGACGATTATCTATCCAGCGTAGGGTATTGCTTGTTTGCAATTGAGCTGATTCATTTATAATAAGGTTATGGATACTTTGGAGCAGATTCTTCAGCGCTGTTTAAGTGAATATAAACAAGTTATGATGGTATTTTTGTTCGGTTCCACCTTTAAGGGCAATGATACCAAACGATCTGATGTTGACATTGCTGTTTACCTTCGTCCCTATCATAAAGATGACGTTGCTATCCTCTGGGAAACCCTGGAAAAAGAGCTTAAAAAAGACATTGACCTGGTTATCCTGAATGAAGCTTCTGCTACGATTGCATGGGAAGCCTTAAAGGGAAAAAAAGTAATGATACGAGATCAATCGCTCTACCTGGAATTTTTGTTAGAAATTTCACGTGAGGCTGAGGATTACCGTGTTTTGGCTCAAGAAATCTATCAGCGAAAAGAGAAAAGGAAATTGACCCATGCTAAGCCCTTCTGATCGTTTATTTATAATGAAACGAGTAGATTTTATTCAAGCAGAGCTGGAAGATTTAGCAGAATACCTCCCATTGAATTTCAGTGGCTATAGCACTGATAGGAAGCTCCAGCGCAATTTAGAACGATTAGCAGAAAATATTGCTAATGCCCTCATCGACTTAAGTAAAATTATACTTTCCAATACTACTCAAGCTATTCCTGACACCTATCGTGATATTATTCTTAAAGCTGGAGAGCTCGAGTCGCTTGATCCTGATCATGCTTCCAAAATTGCTGATATTGCACGTCTACGTAATATACTCGCTCATCAATATCTCGATATAAAATGGGATGCTCTTAAATTCTTCATAGCTGAAGCTGATAAGATCATTCAGCCTTTTTTAAGCACTATCAAAGAACGATATCTGACAGATTGAGATAAGATGCAGGTGACGATTATCTATCCAGCGTAGGGATGGTAATCAGAAAGAATTTAATTGTTCATGTACCCATGTTGAAAAGTTTTTCGCTGTTGGTATCTGATAAGCATAGTATGTAAAAATAGACAACAACGAGAAAGATACGATAAAACACTTGTCTTGTTTCAAAAAATTAATCGTCAAACTGTGAATATTTGATTTAATTTGCTTGCCATTTTTTAAAAAATATGTTACATAAAAATAACAGGTATTTTTTAAAACAATATGAAAAGCTCTGACAAAGGAGGGATCATATGAAGATTGGTCGTTTTTTTGCCTCGATGTGTTTTCTTTTAATCTATTTTTTTACTCTTGTCTTTGGAAATATTCCGCTCGTTCATGCACAAAGTTTGAGTGTTTCACCTGCTCCCTCTTGTCCAATTCGTGCTGGTCAGAAAATCACAGTGACATGGACAGGAATGCCAGCTCATTGGTGGGATGGTATTGGAATATTTCGACCTGCTGAAGAAGGTCCTATCGGAAGTGCACATTGGTTCGTTTTTGGGGGTACCTATAGTGGAAAAACAAGCGGAAAACATGAATTTGAAGTTTATATGGAAGAAGGCGAGTATGAAATTCGATATTGTTCCGACACCAAAAGCAATGGATATAAAGTTGTACTAGCAAGAACCAAGCTATCAATATTTTGGCCAGTAACTGAGCTTTCACATAATGTTGTTGGTGCTCATCGTATTGGCCCAAGTAAGAATATAACTGTTGCTTTCTCAAATGCTCCTGGTTTTTGGCACGATTATATAGCGATGTTCAAAGTTGGAGAAGATAAGATTTATCGACGCTCTGGCCCTCAGCTTTCGATAAGAGACCAAGGGTATTCTGGAACTTTTGAGTTTAGCGCTCCAGAAGAAGCAGGAAATTACGAATTCCGTTATTTTTATCACGACGGTAAAACAATTGCTAAGCATCTTGGCACTTCAAATTCTTTTACCGTTGGATGGGGATCCGTCTCTATGAGGGTAACGGTATCCGGCCCTGATGCTCAGGGTAAACGTAAGCTTACGGTGCAATACAGCGGAGCGCCTGGCTATAACAGAGATTTCATTGGATTGTTTTATGCTGGAGCCCCTGAGAAAAGCCTTATAACTCATCAATACTTGCGGGGCAATGCTAGTGGAACGCTCGAATTTGCCTGTCCTGATGATAGCAAATCGTACGAATTTCGCATGTGGTCAGAGGATTGGAGACAGCTCCTCGGTAAAACCCAGGCATTCATTCCTCGCAATGGACCCCCACCTCCATTAGAGCCACCACCACCTCCTCCTACCCCCGACAAACCCTTCACATTACGGGCCTACCCTGGAGATGGCAAGGTGTCGCTGGAATGGACGCCACCCCAGAATACTTCCAATGTGATTGGCTACAATTTGTATCGCAAAACTTCCCGTATCCCCTATGGGTCGCCTATCACCGACTTTCCCATCAAGGGTTTGAGCCACACAGATCATAATGTGGATAATGGCATGCAAGCTTGCTACTATTTGAAAGCTGTCTATAGCGATAAGACCGAATCGGTGGCTTCCAATGAAGTCTGCGTGACTCCGAATGCTGGAGCCGACGGAAAGATCACCATTATTCTCACTATTGGAAGTAAAAATGCTTATGTCAACCAGCAATTGGTGGTCTTGGACGTAGCACCTTTTATTGACTCGGGGCGTACCTTTGTACCTTTCCGCTTTGTAGGCGAATCTCTGGGAGCCCAAGTAGGCTATACTACCGATGCCAACGGCAGAGTAGCTACAGTTACCTATCAATTGGGATCTACTTCCATTATCCTTTACATCGGCAGGAAAGATGCCCTGGTTAATGGACGTACTGTTTACCTGGATGTAGCCCCCAAAATTGTGCAGGGACGTACGGTGATTCCTTTACGCTTTGTGACCGAAGCTCTGGGCTGTAAAGTGGACTGGGATGGACAAAAGATGCAGGTGACGATTATCTATCCAGCGTAGGTTACAGATATAACCCTAGTGCTGGTTAGTCCAGATCTGGTTTTTTCCTAAGCTGTTTGACTTGGGAGTGACGTTGTTTTTGGATTAAGCGCTTGAGACGGGAGGCAAAGGATGGCTTGGTGGCAAGGCGTATTTTTTCCTCTCGAAGGGCAATTACCAGCATATTTTGTAGTTTTTTTATGGCTCGTATTCTGTTTTCTATCTGACTGCGTGTTTCCTGGTTGCTTGCATATAAGATCTCGCTGTTATAAAAAGCAATGATTTTGTCTTTTTGCTCTTCTGAAAAAGCTGAAGAGTTTTTGACATTCCATTGCAATTGTACTTTAGTGCTGGTTTTATTGACATTCTGACCACCTGGACCCGATGATCTGGAGAAGGTTATTTCAATTTCATTTTCCGGTATGTCTGAAATCATCGCACTCACTCCTTTTCCAATTTTTAACATAGTATAGAACATTCAATTTCATGGTGCAATGATTATAATTGTTCTTCAAATCCTTGCTTGTATTACAAATAGTGTTATCTTAAAGTAACGTACAATCTTGGAGGAAAACTAATGAAAAAATTCAATTGGTCGGTTTTGTTTTTAGTTACTATTTTTTTGGTGTCTGTTGCTTCATGCAATAAAAAACAAGACACCAAACTTGGGATGACTACTCCGGAAACTTCATCGAATCAAGTTATTGATGATGTCAAAAAAGATGAAGTAACTTTGGACAAAAAAGAGGATGTATCTTCGGATAAAACTACTACATCTCAGGATCACCTCTTGACTACTGTTCAATTCCCAGACTATGAAATCATCCATCGCACTAATGCTTTGAGAGAAGATGGCGGAGAAACTCTTTTTGTGCTTGTGCCTTTGGTCGATTTGGAGCTACGCACCTATGTGAATCAGATTAAAAACCTGATCAAACAACTCGTAGTCCTGGATAAACGCCCCGAAAACATTTCAATCATGGTTTTTGATGAAATTGAAGCTTTGGAGAAAGTATACCAAAATGCCAATACTACTGATTTGAATGTTCCAGCGCATTTTTTGGCAAATTACTTTGGAAGCCCTTCAGATGGTGTTTATCGAAGCAATTTAGTAATTTTTCCGATAGCTCCAGACAGCAATCCAGCGGTTAAGGTGCGCCAGGATACTATTGATTTTGATCCTTATAGGTGGTAAGTTGCAAGAATTCTTTTTTAGCGACGGATTCCTCTTACCACTGCAATTAAGATCACTGCACCAAGGAGTGCAACCAGAAAGCTATACAGATTGAAACCGGTAACGCCACTTTTGTTAAAAAAGCTCATAATCCAACCACCTAAAAAAGCTCCAACAATTCCAAGCAGTGTGTCAAGAATGAGTCCGTTGCTAGATTTCATTAAAGATGAAGCAACGATACCTACCAGGGCTCCAAAAACAATCCACATCAATAATCCCATTCATTCACTCCTTATATGACTATTTATAAGTAAGATTTTCTAACAAATTTATACCACGTTTGATGCTATAAATCACTATGGTTTAATCGTGCAAGCATCCAAATCTGCAATTAATTGGCTAGTCTTCATGCTATACTATTGCAAGATTTGCTAAAGGGAGGTTGCTGATTGATGGCATCGGAAATAGTGATACAGACCATGTCTTTGCATAAGCGCTATAAAACCACTCATGCTTTGAACGATTTGAGCATCAACGTGGAGCGAGGGGATATCTATGGTTTTTTAGGGCCTAATGGGTCCGGAAAAACTACTGCAATCAAACTTATTTTGGGTTTAATCCGACCGTCTTCTGGTAATGTTTTACTTCAGGGAGAGAATGTTTTTGCTAATCCCTTTAAAGCATTAAGTAAAATTGGCTCCCTGGTGGAAACCCCCAAGTTTTATTCCTATCTTAGTGCTTATGAGAATTTAATGTTATCTGGAAGACTGCTTGGAAATTGTGGTCCCAAGGAAATATTTTCAAGTTTGGATAGAGTGGAGTTGAGTCGTCACTCCAAGCAAAAAGTTTCTACCTTTTCTCTTGGAATGAAACAACGCCTGGGCATTGCTTTGGCTATTTTAAATGATCCTGAAGTCTTGATTCTGGATGAGCCAACGATTGCCCTTGACCCGCAGGGTATGAAAGAGATTAGGGACCTTTTAAAGCAACTTCGACAAGAGAAAGGTACTACTATTTTTATTTCCACTCATATCCTTAATGAGGTAGAGCAAATATGCAATCGTGTGGGCATCTTAAAAAAAGGCATCATGATTTATGAAGGAAAAGTATCAGACACCTTAAATCCAAACGAAGAAACGGTTGAGCTTTTTTTACCTGAGATGGACAAGGCTTTCCCTCTTTTTTCTGCATTAAGCTATGTTAAGAAAGTGGAGCGAGGGCCCCATTCGATTTTGGTCTTGTTGGAACGAGGACATGCCTCTGAAATGAATCGTTACCTTCATCAGCAAAATATCGATTTGGAGTACCTTGTTCCCAAAAATCCATCCCTTGAAGATTTCTTTATTGAAATTACCAAAGGAGAGCAGGAAAATGCTTAATTTACTATATATAGAGCTTTACAAGATATTCCATCAACGAAAGATATACATCTTTTACATCATTATCATGGCTTTTTCTTTTTTGTTTGTCTTTGTTACCAAAAACTTACCCTCGGCTGATGGGACGACTATACCCCTTCTTTTATTGCAAACCGTAGCATCCCTTATCATTCCAATTTTCACAATTATTTTTCAAACCGACTTGTTTATTAGTGAGTTTCGCGATGGAAACATGAAGCTACTCTTGACTCGCCCCATATCTCGACCGCAATTATTTTTTGCCAAAGTTTTATGTTTGCTTGTTTTGGTTGGATCGCTGTATCTTTTGACTTTCATTTTATCCTATATCCTTGGGGGCACCATGATTGGGTTTCATATGGTTTTGGATAATGAAGGTGGATGGTCGATGTTTTTTAATGACATGTTTCAGACTTCTTTGATGTATCTGGTTTCTGTTATTCCTATGCTGGCTTTTGGTCTTCTTGTTGGCATTTTGGCTATGTTTATAAAAAGCAATGGTACTTTTATCACAGTTTCGATTATTGCGATCTTTGCGATGAGTATAGTCGGAGACCTTTTTAAAAAAGTACAGCCCTATATGATTACCACTTATTTTACCTCAACTACTAAACTGCTGGGTGATACTTACCCGATAGAACATGGGATTTGGCTGGGGTGGGCAGTGGTGTTGAGCTATATTCTGTTTTCTGGCTGGCTTTGCTATGCTCTATTTCTGGCTAAGGATATGGAGGTTTAAGTATGACCGTAAATTATGATTTGCAGAAATGCTAAGAAATAAAAAAAGCCTCTGCTTCTCTGTACAAGAAGCAGAGGCTGGGATAAATAATCTAAGGTAATATAGTCACTTGATAGTTCATCGTTTTTAATGGTTCGACATTCTCTTCCCAGGGTCGTTTGTAAACCAGAGTAGCTTTGGCTTGCCCAGCTTTGATAGCTTTAAAGACCCAGATATTGTTTTCACCAGATCCAACAATATCCGTGCTTTCATCTCTCAAGGTTTTCTGATCCACAAATTCCATCATCATTGGGTCAAACTCAGTGGTAAAATTCCATAGATAGCCAGTGGTAGCGTTTCCTTCAAGAACGATTTCTAAATTCTGTCCAAGCTGTATTTCAACTACTTTAGTTTCCACAGTGACTTCTTCTTTGGGCATATCAGGGTCAAGGGCTTTGGGCTTAAAGCAT
>Ga0351960_1007_pt1 | contig 9744 bp, 8 predicted proteins | sample TotcelT113001M14_FD_205808 | JGI IMG/M metagenome (GOLD analysis project Ga0351960, IMG submission 205808) | Enriched cells from coal bed in the Powder River Basin, Montana, United States - Total cells T11 rep3 HSBNCT.T11.300.1.M14 ... | reverse complement strand
CCACAAATCTGCAATAGGCGCTTATGTATTAAACCTGCGATCTTTACGCGATTTAACATACACTGCGACCAAAACCGATTTCGCGATTTCTACAAAGATAAAAGGATAAAAACCAAGCATAAAACATTGTTGTATCCCTACATATTGCGCCAGCCAAAGAGACCCTAGTCCAAGCTGTAAACAAATAGACAACAGAATAATCCCAATGGTTTTTGCCAAGCTTTGGCTAGAAGGCCTCTCCAGGAACCAGCCCACGAGATACGCTTGTGCGACGAGGGCCAAAAGATAGCCTCCGGTCGGTCCCATGAAATAAGGAAGTCCTGCAGCACCTCCTGCCCATACCGGCAGCCCCATCCAGCCTTGCATAAGGTAGCACAGAACCGCCAGAGCTCCTTTACGGCTTCCCAGCAAAGCTCCGACGAGCATGACACAAGAGGTTTGAACAGTGAGGGGCACGGGAGTGAAATATAATGGGATTTTGATCTGCGCACAGATCCCGATCAAGCAGGAAGCCAAGGCGATTTGAAGAATAGCAATGATGTTGGGTCGAGATAGGCACGATTCGGCAAACGAGCTCAGAGCCTCGATAGACTTGTTCTTAAGCGTCAAGATATTCATAAACCTCCAAGATTCTACATTGAGCAGGAAATACAGACGAGACGCTAAAGTGTGGTTGCACACTCATAGGTCTCGCTCAGCATATCATCTTCTCTGCTTAAAACTCAAGATCCTCTCGAATAACCTGCGTTAACTTTCATTTAGCATTATTTCTGTGAGAGTTTTTTTTACCTGTATACAAGCTTTGGTTAATTCCGTTATTTTTGAAGTCTCTAAACGATAAGCGATGTCATCTATGGTCTTGAGAGGATTTTTCAGTTTTTCTTGGACGAGTTTCCACTCAGTCGTCAATTCATCGAATTTCACGTCTATATCTTCAAGAAGTTCCAGGAGCTGTTGTTCACTGGGGTTTTGCCATAGCGCATCGATATAATCGATGATCTTATTCAAAAAGACAGGAACAGCATCTAAATAGGCTCTATCGTTTAAAAAAGCTCTATTATTTGGCATTTCAAAGGTTCTCAATGAAGGAAAATCGAAACAAAAATCCTTTAACTTGGTACGTACCTCCTCCAATTTTTCAATTTGTGAAAGCCCTGCGTTCTTTGACAGGTCTTTCAGTTGATCAAGAGTATGAGCGAGCAACCGATGCGCTTGGCGTAATTCGTGGACATCAGCATGGAGCCTTTGTTTATCTTTGGCTTTACGAAGAAGCATATGAAGAGGTCCATAAGGTTGTTCGAAAATGCTGTTCATCAACTTATCTTGATTGAGTTTTAAAATCTTACGCTCTAATTCAGTCCGGGCATAACGAGTCTTAAAGTTTAATAAATTTTGAAGGAGATTATCTGCAAGATCCATTTTAATTGCCGCATACAGTGGATTTTCATCTCGACCGATCTTTAACACATTGGAAAATAAACTTTTGAAACAATTTTCTAAATTCTCTAAATCTAGAAACTCTAAGGAATTCCTAACAAATTCTAGGATGTCAGCTGCAGAAATAAGGATGCGCAGGTTATCGATATTTTGTTGTATTTTTATTTTCACGGCATGGCTGATCAATTTGATGGCATCTACAACCTTAAGTTTGGAAAGCGGCTCCTGCACTGTTACCCATGAGGCATTATTATTGATGCGCGTATTAATAGCCGTGAATAATACACCGTTTGTGTCGCTTCTATACCTCAGTTGAGGATGTAATCTAAGCGCTTGTACGGCTGTATCTACATTCCCTTTCTGACAATTATCTTTGAATTCATCGATGGCCCGCCATGTTTCTCCTGGTATGGTTTTTACCTTTCTTCTTTCCCAGATACAAGGACAAGTGGCCAGTTTTATCCCAAAACAGATAACCGATATGATTCCGATCGGAAAAAAAATAATGGAGAAAACGAGCGTCGCAACTTTACAAGCTGTGGACATCTCATTTTCGAACGTCAGATATTTCAGAGAAACATTTCGGCCTCCTAACACTCTTCGACAGGGTGTGGACAGCCAGTCTAAGGTCGAGATCCCTCTCGATTTATTTTCGTAACTATAATTATTAAAGATAGAATAATTGTCTTCTATTGCATAACTCATTATTAATTTCCTAATTTTTTATTTTTTTATCAGCGTATTTTAATGCAAAACCTAAGGTAGCAAGGCCGTCCCGGCCTTGAATATAACAGCCACATTGGGACGATTCAGAGGTTCCTATTCGCAAAAGCAAATTATAAAGAACGAGTGGCATTACAGGGTAGAGTATGAAATACCTTATTTTTGACCGAAATATAAATAAATAATAATTGACAACATCCTTTCCTTTTTGGATGGTATGAAAAAGATTACTCAGAGTAGGTGACTATATGCTTAGTTTTATCAGCAATGCATTCTCAAATTCATGGTGGTATAAGACACCTGATCCCAAAACAATTCTGCAGCAAAAAACCAATGAGGCGATGAAATCCCGCGTGCAGTCAAAAGATATGCAGGATGAGATTCGCTGGAAAAAGACGCTTCCTCGAGTTACCCATAGACCCCCTAGTGCCAAACTCTTCAGGAGATCTAAAGAACTCCCAATGAGTAAGCACATCAAGGAGGATATTCGACGCTGTCCATCTGAAGAGACATCATCTCCCGCCTCATAGCTGCATTTATGATCTCTAGAACGGTTTTTGTTAAAATGAACCTTTTGACTTCGTATGTACATTTACTAAAACTTCTTTGCATCCAATTATTTATCATTTTTGTTGCAGGAGGATGCAGTTGCTATAATCCTAGCAATGATGGCATGGTGGCTCCTTGTTATAATGACGAATGGCAGGGACCCGAAATGCCGAGAGGGGTCATCAATCTGGCCGATGCCGAAGCGGCGTCTCATGCGCCTGATGGGGCGCAACTTCTAGAATTAGGCGAGATGGTCAATATCGCCTTATCGAATAATCCGCTCACGCAGAGATCTTGGTTTACAGCACGCTCTCAAGCTTTTTTATACCTTAGATCGCAAAGTACCTTGTATCCTGCTGCAGAATTGCAGGAAACGTTGACCTTTTCTAAATTCCATTCGAATAGCAGTGCAGGCGGCGCAGATAGTACTATTGTCAATGGGGGAATTTCTGGTGTAGGAAGCGGGGCCATCGCGACAAGCAGCGCGGATAAACCTGCCTATCAACAAAGTCTGTTCAGCAGCTTGACATTGTCATATCTCCTCTTCGATTTTGGCGGCAGGCAAGGGACCATTGAATCGGCACGAATGTCGCTTTTTTCCGCCAATTGGGCTCATAACCAAGCTTTACAGACAGTTCTCGTCAATCTTTTGACCTCGTATTATAATTTTTTAGGGACTCGTTCCCTTGTAGAAGCAAGGGAAAAAGATCTCCAGGATTCGAAAGCCAGTTTGGATGCTGCCCAAAAATTATATGAATCCGGAATCAATGCCAAGGTCGATTATCTTCAGGCCAAAACCAACTATGTGAATGTTGAACTCAGTTTGACAACATTGCGCGGCCAATTGCAAATTGCTATGAGCCAGTTGGCAGTAAACATGGGGTTGGCTCCGGATACGGAGCTAAAAATCGGGGAAGTTCCAAAAAAAATTCCTTTCGAGAAAGTTGATGATGACATTGAAAAATTGATGGCTGAGGCAAAAGAAAGAAGACCCGATTTGCAAGGCGCTTATGCTGATTTTCAGAAGCAATGGGCTGAATTGCAAGTGGCTAAATCAGCGGGATTGCCGACGCTTAGTGCATTTGGCAATTTTGAGACAAACACTTATTTTCATCAGTCGCTACTGAATACAAGGTTATATGAAGGGCAGCTTACTTTGAATGTACCCCTATTCAATGGTTTTTATTATTGGTACAACACCAAGAGTGCCCAGCAAAACTTAGAGACCTACTGGGCGCAATTCCGAAATCAAGAACAGCAGGTGTTATTGGGAGTAGCCACAAGCTATTATACGTACAAGACTTCGATAAAAGCGATGAGCTATACGGAAGAGTATTTGAAGTATGCTCAGGAAGCTTATGATGCTGCATTCGGAAGTTATAAGGAAGGGGTAAAAACCATATTGGACGTACTTTCTGCCCAGGCCGTATTGGCTAATGCCCGATCCCAGCGAATTCAAGCCGTAACCCAATGGGCAATTTCTCTTGCAAACCTCGCCTACTCAACAGGTACTATCTATGGAAGTTATTAGAATACAGACGCTGTCTATTCTCTGTTTTCTTGCCCTCCTTTTAGGGTGCGGCCCTAAGGAACCGCTGCGGAAAGGTCCCCCTGCCGTACCTGTCGCAACAGCAAGGGTAATAGAAAAAGATCATCCTGTCTATATTTCGACAATAGGTAATGTCTACTCATTCCTCACGGTTGATATCCGCCCGCAAGTTTCCGGACAGATTCTTGATATTCATGTACAACGAGGCGATAAAGTTAAAAAAGGGCAGGTTCTCTATACGATCGATCCGCGGCCTTATCAGGCCATCCTTGACAAAGCTAAAGCAACGCTGGTTAAAGACAAGGCTTCCCTGGATTTCGCCAAGAAAAAGCTGGTCCGTTATGAAGGTCTTGTTAAACAGGACTATGTCTCCCAACTCAACTATGACCAATATAAAACCGATGTATCGACTCTTGAAGCGCAAATCGTTCAGGATCAGGCAGATATTGATTCCGCGCAAATCAATCTGGATTATTGTACGATCAGGGCGCCCATGGATGGGATGATCAGTTTTTATAACGTTGATCCGGGCAATATTGTCAGTCCCACACAGGCAGACCCCCTGACAGTCTTGCGAATGCTTGATCCGGCTAGCATTCACTTCAACATTTCCCAGCATGATTATCAGAGACTCAAGGATGCCCATCCCGAAAAAATAGTCATTAAGGCTTTTCTGCCCCATCAAGAAAACAATCAACTCGAAGGGGATGTTTATTTTGTAGACAACCATTTGGAGTTGACGACCGGTACGATTCTTCTGATGGCTAAGATTCCTAATCCTGATGGGGTTTTATGGCCGGGTGAATTTGTGAATGTCAGAGTATTGGTCACTGTTGAGAAAAATGCTCTTATGGTGCCTATTTCGGCTGTAGAAATTGGACAGAAGGGTTCTTTCATCTATGTTGTCAAGTCTGATATGACAGTAGAAGCTCGTTTGGTGGAGGTGGGTGACCAGGACGAAAATTTTGCGGTCATACGTAAAGGGGTGGCGGTGGATGAAATAGTGGTGACTGATGGACAGATCAATCTTTTTCCGGGAGCCAAAGTCATAATAAAAGATGCATCGCAAACAAAGAGCCCTGGGTGATTTCATGAACCTTTCAGAGCCATTTATTCGCCGGCCGGTTATGACAACCCTTTTTATGCTGGCCATTGTCTTATTGGGGATTATGTCCTATTTCCGGCTGCCTGTCAGTAATCTTCCGGATGTTAATTATCCGTCCATTAATGTAGAGGCTGCTTTGCCGGGGGCAAGCCCTGAGACTATGGCCAACACGGTCGCAACTCCTCTTGAGAAGGAGTTTCTGACGATCCCCGGAGTCAAGAACGTTACGTCGTCCAATACATTGGGCAATACGAAAATCGTCATTCAGTTCGATATTTCAATCGATGTTGATGAGGCTGCAGTTGATGTTCAAGCAGCGATCACGCGGGCAAAAACAAAACTTCCCCCCAACCTCCCTAATGATCCAACCTACAAGAAGGTCAATCCTGCCGACACGCCTATCTTGTACATTGTTGTCACTTCCGCCACGATGCCTTTAAAGGATCTGTATACATATGGCAATACGGTTATTGGACAGAAGATCTCTACTGTGAATGGAGTGGCTCAAGTATTCACCTACGGTTCCCCTTTTGCTGTCAGGGTGCAGATGAATCCCGGTAATCTTTCTTCCCTTGGCATCACCCTAAAAGACGTTTCGGAGGCTCTGAGCCAAGGCAATCAAAATTTGCCGACCGGACAATTAGACGGAGGGAATATCTCAAGTGTCATCAATACGGACGGGCAGTTGAAAACAGCAAAAGAATATGATCCATTGGTTGTCTCCTTCCGTAATCAATCCCCTGTGAGGATCCAAGATCTTGGCGTTGCCGTAGATAGCTTGCAGAACGACCGTCTGAGATTGCGTTATGTCGATAAGGAAAAAGATCAGCCTTGTGTTGTTTTGGCGGTATTAAGGCAGCCTGGGGCAAATACAGTAAAAGTTTCCGATGCTATTGGCGCTTTTCTCCCTCAACTCATCAGCGAATTGCCCGGCTCGGTGCAATTGATCATTGTCTTTGATCGGTCTCAATCAGTGAAGGATTCGATTGCAGATGTCAAATTGACATTGTTCCTTGCTTTTGTATTGGTGGTTCTTGTGATCTTTTTGTATCTGGGGAAATTACAGGATACTCTGATCCCAAGCTTGATCTTGCCGATGTCGATCGTTGGTACTTTCCCTTTTATGTGGCTTTTAGGATATACAATCGACAGTCTTTCTTTGCTGGCATTTACCTTGGCCATCGGGTTTATTATCGACGATGCCATTGTTGTGTTAGAGAATATCGTCCGGCGTATAGAAGGTGGTGAAACTCCTTGGACCGCGGCATTGAACGGATCGGCGCAAATTAGTTTTACTATTCTTTCTATGACGCTTTCATTGATTGCGGTATTCATTCCTATGCTCTTCATGGGAGGGCTCATCGGGAAAATTTTTCAGGAATTCGCTGTTGTCCTTGCAATTGTAACCTTGCTTTCGGGCCTGATTTCTCTGACGTTGACACCGATGCTTTGCAGCCGGTTCATTCCTTCGCGCGAGAAAATCCATGGTGGACGTTATGCCGGCTTCTCGGAAAAGATGAACAAAAAAATGCTGGCCTGGTATACGCCTATGTTGGAATGGGTTTTGTCCCGTCGGAGAATTGCCCTGGCAGCGGGTGGTGTTTGCATAATTTTGACAGTTTATCTTTTTTATATTTTGCCGACGGATTTTATCCCGGACGATGACATCGGTTTTGTTCTAGCGTTCAACCAGGCTGGAGAGGGCACTTCTTCAAGCAAGATGGTCCGTTATCAGGATAAATTCGTCGAAGTGATGCAGAATGATCCTAATGTGGCATCTTTTGTTTCAATAGCCGCATCGCCTTCGTTTCGAGATGGGATTAATTTTATTAGGCTGGTCCCTTATGAAAAAAGGAAGTCTTCCACTAAAATTATTCAAGAGTGGTATGGCAAGGTTATGCAGATTCCGGGCTTACGGACTTTTTTCAAAAATGTTCCTTTGATCGATCTTTCCATTGGCGCAGCCAATAAAGGGTCGTATCAATATGCTCTGCAAAGCCTCAGTACGCAAGATTTATATGTCTCTGCACAGGAACTGATTGCGAAAATGAATGCAGAAAGTGAAATTTTCGAAGGGATTACCAGTGATTTAGAGATCAAGACCCCTCAATTATATGTAGAGATTTTGCGCAATCAAGCTTCATCCTTGGGTGTGACGGCTGAATCTATTGAGGAAGCCCTTTTATTGGCTTTTTCAGGGAACCGTGTCTCGCGCATACAAACCCCGATCGATCAGTACGATGTTATTCTGGAATTAGAAAAACAGTATCAACGTGATCCGGCATCACTGTCTACGATTTATGTGAGAAATAAAGATGCAAATATTCTTGTCCCGCTTAGCTCTGTAGCGCGGTGGAAAGAAGGGGTTGGACCGAACAGCATCAACCACATTTCCCAATTTCCCTCAGTCACCATCACATTTAATGTGAAATCAGGAGTTCCCTTAGGTACGGCTCTAGGAACACTCAAAAGATTGGCTTCGGAAACTTTGAAACCCGATGTGACCGGTGCGGTGCAGGGGGCTGCAGAAACCTTCGAGGAAGCAATCAGAAGTGCGGCATGGCTGCTGTTGTTTTCCGTCATCGCCATCTACATAATTTTGGGTATGTTATACGAGAGTTTTGTTCATCCATTAACGATCCTATCCACTTTACTTCCAGCCGCCCTAGGAGGATTAATCACGTTATGGATATTTGGGATGCCTCTTTCTCTCTATGCGTATTTAGGGATCATTCTACTGATCGGAATTGTGAAGAAGAACGGGATCATGATGGTCGATTATGCTCTTGACAATTTGCGGCACAAACATGAAACTCCCGAGCGAGCGATCTATGATGCTTGTTTGGTAAGGTTCAGGCCGATCATGATGACGACTATGGCGGCGATATTTGGCGCTATTCCAATAGCTTTAGGCATAGGAGCTGGCGCTGAAGCTCGGCGTCCTTTGGGGATTGTGATCATCGGTGGATTGATTTTTTCGCAAATGATTACGCTGTTTTTAACTCCAGTCATCTATCTGTACTTAGAAAATATTCGGGAGAAATATTTTCAGGTTGAGCCTATCGAAGAAGAAATTCCCTCTCATCCATCATAAACACGAAATATGGCACATCACGAGGTTTTACTATGAATTTAACATCCCTACAATTGTCTACTCGCGATCCTTACAGAAAAGATCAGTCACAATACCAGGAATCGAGAATGCGGGCTGCCGAAGAAATCGACTGTGTCTTGAAAACGATTTCCCAAGACGAGGTCTTATCGTTATATTCAGAAATGGCCTTGCCTAATAAAATTCAGCAAGTTGGAAATTCTATTCTGCAGGCAGAAGCGAATGCCATACAGGCTAGGAAAGCTGCGACCCTACCGGCAAGCGAGGTGGGAACTCCTGTGGCAAAGACGACTGTACTTTCTTCTGTAGCAGCCTTCTATATATATTTGTATGGAAATTGGAATAGTTCATCTACAGATATCAAAATCGTCGGATTTGTCATGCTGTCTTTGTACAGTTTGTTTAGCTTTATAGAGTTAGCCTATCATATTTACAAAGGCAAACAGAAAGAAGCTGATCATCAAATTCGATCGATCGAATTAAAAAAACAAATTGTACAAACGCTTGCCTCTACCTCTAAAGCGTACACGGTCTTTTTACATTCGAATGATTTGAAAACCTTGAAACGACAAAAAGAAAATCTCAGATCTTACTATATGACTTCTCTTGATGGACATGTACCCGTCAAACTTAGCATCATCTTTGGCCATGTAGAAAGCCTTATCGACAAACTTCCTGAAGAGCTCATTGTCTCGGATCGACATCTAATTCCTCTTAGGGAACTCATTACTAATAAAGGAATTCCGGCCGTGGATATAATCTTGAATGAACCGAATTCCTATAAAAGCGACCCTCAAATTGCCGCTGCTTCTTTTGGCTCTGGAGAAATGCCCACTGTTGTTGCCGGAACAGATACAGACAACACCGCCATACAAATTGCTGATCCCAAATTTGCGGAAGCATAATCAATGAACAATTTGGAAGCCTCAATCCTATTGCTTCTCGGTTCGACAATAGCGGGTTTAATTGGTTCTCTCACAGGTCTTGGAGGAGGCTTTCTTCTCGTTCCTCTGATGACCCTGGGATTTGGCGTCGATATTCATCATGCTGCCGGCGCCAGCCTTATTTCTATTATAGCGACATCCTCAGGAGCTTCCGCAGCTTATGTGAAAGATGGTTTTTCCAACATACGTATCGGCCTTCTTCTTGAAACAGCCACCACTCTCGGAGCAATTGCCGGTGTCTTTGTAGCTGCCTCGTTGTCAAGTCCGCTGTTGAAGGAGATTTTTGGTTGGGTACTCCTGATTTCTGCTTTTTTGAGCAATGCCC
>Ga0351960_1153_pt1 | contig 9826 bp, 6 predicted proteins | sample TotcelT113001M14_FD_205808 | JGI IMG/M metagenome (GOLD analysis project Ga0351960, IMG submission 205808) | Enriched cells from coal bed in the Powder River Basin, Montana, United States - Total cells T11 rep3 HSBNCT.T11.300.1.M14 ... | reverse complement strand
CGGTATAGGCCAGCAAGTCGCCGTGGGTGGAGGCGGGCTTGACCACAAAGCCCTCCGCTGTGCGGCCGTCATTGCAGCCGCCCGAATTCCTGGACACGGTAAAGGCGCAACAGGCCGAAAAAACACGGCGTGCCGACCTTGTGCCTGCCTTTGTTTTTCTGGCTGCTGTTTCCATTTTCCGCCTCCTGTTGTTGAATGTCCAATTATCTGTCCATACGACTTTGCGGCCATCTGTTAAAACGATTGTGCGAACATCTGTACGCACAAATATATTAACCATTGTCCCCTTGTCAAGCAAAAAATGCATTATTTTTTATTATCTTGATTTTATTGAATTTAAATTGTGATTTTCAGCTCGAAAACTCTTGTTTCCGGCAGATTCCCGGCAAAAAATATCCAAAAAAGGAAAAATAACTTGCTTTGGGGTCTGCGGCGGGCTATTTTGAATTATATTCAAACAATGAAGCAGGTTCAATATTCAAACCTGATTACAGCGCCCGGCTGCCGGGAAAACGACCAGAGCTTGAGCGGCAGGGCTCAAAGGCCCATCCGGTCAACAGCCCGGCAACTCTTTTATAAGGAGGCATAATCCATGTCAAAGCAGCTCAACCTTGTCACCGGAGCGTGCGGCTTCACCGGCTCGCACCTTGTGAAGCAGCTTCTGGATTCCGGCCAGGCCGTGATTGCAACAGATCTGGCCAGGGCCTTTGAGCACCCCAAGAACAAGGCAATCTTTGCCAGCCAGGGCATTGATTTTGCCCATCCGGGCTGCTCGATTCTGCCCAGCGACCTCACCGATAAAAAGAGCCTTGCAGCCCTTTTCAAGCATCCTGTCACCCATGTTTTTCACACGGCCAGCCTCTACGATTATTCAGCATCCATGGATATTCTGCGCAAAATAAATGTGGATGGGGCTGTAAACCTTTTTGATCTGGCCATTGGCCACGACAGGCTGGAGCGCTTCATTCACTGGAGCACCTGCGGTGTTTTCGGCAAGCCCTACACAGCCGCAGACGGCTGCAAGTGCAACATACCCTTTACAGAGGAAAATCCCTCCCCCAAAAACACGCCCATAAATCTGGACGAGCCTGCCGGAACGCACATTGTCAACGATTACTCTGTGACAAAGTTCAAGCAGGAGCAGATTGCCTGGCAGTACCACAGGGAAAAGGGCCTGCCGCTCACGGTCATCCGCCCTGCCCCCATCTACGGCCCTGGCAGCGACTACGGCCACGGCGGCATTCTCCTGGCTGTGGCCAGGGGGCTGGTGCCTGTCATCCCAAAGGATGCCAAAAACTACATAACAACCTCGGTTCATGTGGCGGATGTGGCGGGTTTTGGCGTTTTTGCAGCCCAAAACGCAGCCACCCTGGGCGAGGATTACAATGTGATTGATGATTCAGTCATCAGCTATTACGAGTTTTTGCACTACATTGCCCTGCTCATGGGCCGAAGGATGCGGGACCTGCCCCTGGTGCGCCAGTCCTGGCTCCGCCTCGTGGGGCTTCTTGCCGCCAATGTGTGGCTTGTGCTTGAAAAGCGATTCGGCGTGCCGCGGGTGAGGATTCTGGAAAAGGGCTCTGCCACCTATATGTCCAGCAGTTACTGGATATCCAACGCAAAATCCAAAAAGGCAGGTTACATTTACAAGTACCCGGATGTGAAGGAAGGCCTGCGGGAAACAGCAGACTGGTTCCGGCGCATGGGCTGGCTGGACCCGGCCTACAACCCAAAGGCAATCTGGCAGGAAAACATGGGATGAGCAGAAAGGCCCTGTACCTGGGCCATTGGGGCAGCAGCGCAACCCGCCAGAAAGCGCCTTTCCAGGGAGGATTTGCCGACACTCTGCCCTGTTTGCACAAAAGCTAGCTGCTGTGCTCAACAAGAAAACCGCCTGCCCTGCCCACAAGCCTTCTCACCCGGCGGGAAAGGGGTGCAAGGGCCTGAACAACATGCATGGGGCTGTCGTAATGCACAAAAACAGCCTTAACGCCCTGTTGTTGCGCCTTCAGGGCCAGGTTCAGCCCGTCCATGCGCAAAGGCTCGGTGCGGCCTGCGGTTACAAGCAGGGGCGGCAGGCCTGAAAGGTCGCCGTAAAGGGGCGAGATTAAAGGATTCTCCGGCTCATGGCCCTGGCAGTAGAGGGATGCCAGAAAGTCAGCGTTCCAGTCCACAAGGCATTTTCTGCCAAAGATAAAGTCGTAAAAAGGCCGGTTGCTCTTGGTGAGATCCACCCAGGGGCTCATCAGGTGCGCGGCTGCTGGCAGCGGCAGGCCCTTTTCCTTCAGCGCAAGCATGAGCGAAACGCAAAGGCCCCCTCCTGCGGAATCCCCGGCAATAACAAGGCGGCGCGGGTCTGCGCCAGCATCCAGCAGGGCCCGGTATCCGGCCAGGGCATCATCAAGGGCCGCAGGAAAAGGATGCTCCGGGGCCCGGCGGTAGTCCACAAGAAGGGCCTTTGCCCTTGCGGCACGCGCAAGGTAGGCGGTCAGGCTGCGGTGGGAGCGCAAGGAGCCCATTGCATAGCCGCCGCCGTGCAGATAGTAGAGAATCCGCCCGGATGCGTCCTCAAATCCGGTTATCCATGATGCGGGCCTGCCTGCAACGCTGGCAAGCCGCCGCCTCGCGCCTTTGGGCGGCGGAAGAAGCGCGGCAAGGTTGTCTATGAAAATCCTGTTGGACTGCACCGCGCCGGAGCGCAGGGCAAAAAGGGTCCTGAACAGGGTGTCGGGCGGGGGAACCTGATGGGCGTCTTTCATGGGCTTTCAGGACCAGGCGTCTATCCAGTATTCAAGGAGTTTTTCCAGGCTTTCGCCTGTGAAGGGCACCATTTCCTTTTTGTCTATGTTCTTCCACAGCTCCCAGTGGGCGCTTCCGTCCTCGCCCTCCACCTGAAGCAGCATCCGCCTTTCGGTTTCATGGCCCTTTATGTAGATGTCTATGCGGCCAAGAAAGCCTATTATGTTGCGGCCCACAGGCTCGAAAACAATCGGCGGGCAGACATCCAGATCCAGCTCAAGCACATCTATCTCATAGGTCCCCACAAAATCCTCGGTAAGGGTTTTGGTGGAAAAGCCCATTTTCACAAAGCCCTCGTCCATGAGGTCTGCCAGCCAGCCCGCAACCTGCTGGTAGAGGGTTTTCACCTCCATAACCCACAGGTCCTTGCGCCTTTTCCAGTCCTCGTGCTGGCATTCGCGCTCCTGCTTTATTTTTGCGAGTCGGTCCTTGAGGCCCATACCAGGCTCTCTTGCCTCCCTTGCGCGGATTTTGTCCTTGAGCATTCAGTTTTCCGTTCCTGAAAGGTTCCTTTAAAAATAGGGTCCAGAGCATGGGCGGCAATTTTTGCAGATTGTTTTTTCAAGGCCCCGGATTTTTTATTGTAACAGAAACCGGTCCGGCAGGCAATGCGCTCTTTTTGGATTTGGTGCTCATCCCGGGCCGGGCAGGGCCAACGCCAAACCTTTTGCAGCTTTATTTTTGCAACAATGTCGTGTATGCTGATTTTTATACAGTTTCCGCAAGGTTGGCATGGTGCACTTTTCCGGACAGTTATTCATGGCAGATAATTCACAAGGCTGGTCCCGGCGTTTGTGGGACTATTTAAACAAGGGCCTGTGGGAGCCGCCCCCGGCAGACCGCAGCAAAATCCGTGCGGCTCTGGTGAGGACAGGCCAGATTTTGTCGCTCACAATCCGTGGTTTTGGTGCGCACCACAACATGGACCAGGCCAGGGTGCTCACCTTTTTTTCCATATTGAGCGTGGTTCCCGCGCTTGCCCTTGTACTTGGCATCGGCAAGGGTTTCGGCCTGGATCAGATTGTGGAAAAACAGCTTTATGAGTGGTTTGCAGGCCAGGAGCAGGCTGTTGGCCAGGTGCTGGATTTTGCCCTCAACCTTCTGGCCCAGACCAGCGGAAGCCTCATTGCCGGGGCGGGCCTGCTTTTTCTTTTGTGGAGCGTTTACCGGGTTTTTTTAAACCTTGAAAAGGCCTTCAACACCATCTGGGATTTCCGCAAGGGCCGCTCAACAGCAAGAATGCTGGTGGATTACCTTTTTGCCGCCTTTTTCGGGCTGATTTTGTGGGTTTTTTCCAGCACAACGGCGGTTGTGGCCGCCACCCACCTGAAGGAAATGATTGACGGCCTTGAAGTTTTGGGTTCGTCCCGCCCTCTTATTTTGGCAGCTTTGAGCATTGCCCCCTACTGCGGAATCTGGATGCTTTTGTCCTTTGTCTTCATCTTTCTGCCAAACGGCAAAATAAACTGGTCCAGCGGCATAATGGCCGGAATCATCACCGGCACGGCTTACATGCTGTTTCAGTATTTTTATATCAGCCTGCAAGTGGGGGTTACGCAAAACAACGCCATTTACGGCAGCTTTGCAGCGGTTCCCCTTCTTCTTTTGTGGCTCCAGTTCTCGTGGTCCATAATCCTTTTCGGTGCAGAGCTTGCCTTTGCGCACCAGAATGCAAAAGGCCACATAAACGAGCCTCACATAAGGCAGGCCAGCCTCTTTTTGCAGAAATCCATTGCCCTTGCCCTTGTGTGGCGGGCGGTTCTTCGCTTTAAGGATGAAAAGGAGCCTGAAAGCGCCATAGAAATGGCCCAGGCCCTGAATCTTCCGCACAAAAATGTTATTGCCCTGACCAAAAGCCTTGTGGATGCAGGGCTTTTTTCCCAGGTTATCGCAAGGGGCAACCAGGCCCCGTGCTTTACCCCTGCCTTTGACATAGAGCGCATGAGCATTGGCTTTGTGATTAAAAAGTACGAGGCCGCAGGGATTAACAGCCTTCCTGGCAGCCCCGCCCTTGCTGTCATAAGCAAGGCCCTTGCAGACCTCATGAACCAGGTTTCCAAAGCCCCCAAAAATGTGCTTCTGAAAGACATCCCCCTGCCTTAAACAAAGGCTGACGGCCTGTGAAATACTTCACAACTACCTGTTTTTAAATTGACAACCAGCTCCGCGGCCTTATATGTTTATATATAAGGTGTGGGGGACAGAAAGAGCCAAAGGAAGCGGATATTCTTGCCCGCTGTTCCGGCTTCCGTAATTGTTGCGGCCTTTCAAGGGCGTTTTCACCTTCTTAATTCTCCAAAACCGGTTCCCTCCCACAAGCAGCCCTTCACCCCCTGAACGCCTTGCTCCTGAAAGCATATCCCGGCCTGCAAGCAGGCGGCTTTTGCACCGGGTCTATTCTGCCGCGCCACAAAAGGAGGGGCTCCATGAAAAAAATATCCGCACATCCAGTCAGCAATCCGGCCCGGTTTTCTTTGGCCATCACACTTGCCCTTGCCCTGCTTCTTATTCCGGCCCAGCAGGCCAAGGCCGTGACCCTGCACGACAACTTCGGCGCAGGCGACAGCTTTGTGGCTGATTCCGGCTGGGGAGTGGGCTGCGTGCTCTTTCTTGGGGGATGCCTTTTCCGCCTGGAAAGGGCCACCTTTTTTGTTCCGCCTGCCGGGGACGACTACTACCTGGACAGCGTGACCCTTGCCCTGGACTGGATGTACGGCCCGGACTATGTGCTCAATGTGAATGTGGCCGAAGATGACGCAGGCCAGCCCGGAGCAATTCTGGAAACAAAGGTGGCAACAGCCCCGGCGGATCCCGGGGTGGTCACCGTCACCTTCAACAGCACAACGGTGCTGACCGGCGGCGAAACCTACTGGGTATGGCTTTCCAAACCGGGGCCGGAAAAGACCATGATAAACTGGCTGTTGAACACCTCCGACACCAACGGCACCCTTGCCCAGTCAACAAACGGCGGAACCAACTGGACCGTTGACACGGTGGATGCAAACGGCAACCCCTACACGGTGGCCTCATTCAGGGTAAGCGGCACGGTGGTGGCCCCTGTCACCGCAACCCTGGATCTGGCCAACGCCGAGGAGGATTCCATACTGTATGCGGAAAATGACGACGACTTTCTTGCTGCCAACGGCAAAATCCTTTCTGCTGATCTCAACAATGACGGCTATAAGGATCTCATAGTTTCCGCTCCCCATGCCGCGGGGCCTTCCAGCCGCGCCGAAGCCGGGGCTGTTTTTGTTTACATGGGCAAGGCCACCCCTGAAACCACATGGGACATTGCCGGAACCCTTGGCCGCGAGCCGGATGTGGCTGTTTACGGGGCCGCGGCATCGGACTTTTTAGGCTATTCGCGCTCTGTGGCCACAGGCGATGTGAACGGGGACGGAATTGCGGATCTTTTAATCGGCGCTCCCCTGGCAGACGCCACGGCTGATTCCTCCAGGCCGGGCTCCGGCGCTGTGTACATCTTCTACGGGGCCGACAATTTCGCCACCCTGGGAGAGATTGACCTTTCAACGGATTCGGCGGCCGTCATTGTCATCGGCGCAGCTTCGGGCGATGCCCTTGGCGGCGGCGGCATTCTTGCAGGAGACATGAGCGATGACTCCGTGGCCGACATCATAATGGGTGCGCCCCTTTCGGACGGCAACGGGGGCCTTGTGGCAGACAGCGGCGCGGTGTTTGTGATTTTCGGCTCGGATTCACTTGACGCCCAGTACGATCTGGCTGCTGACGAGCAGGACACGGTGATTTACGGGGCTGCCGCTTCAGATATGCTTTCCGCCGACAATGCAATGGCCCTGGCGGATTTCAACGGGGACGGACTGCTTGATCTGGCTGTCGGCTCATCTTTGGCCAACAGCAATGCAGGCGAGGCATATATAATTTTCGGCAACAGCGCCCTGCCCGGCACAATCGAGCTTTCCGCAGGTGATGAGGATGTGACCGTTTCCGGGGCCGCTGCCGGAGACAGGCTTTCCGCAGGCGGGGCAATCACCGCAGGGGATGTCAACGGGGATGGCATTGACGACCTTGTGCTGGGTGCTTTTGCCGCTGCATCCGCGGCGGGCGAGGCCTATATCATCTATGGAGATAGTGCGCTGTCCGGCGCAATAGACCTTTCAGCAGGGGATGAGGATGTGACCGTTTCCGGCGCTGCCGCCGGAGACAACCTCACCGCAGGCGGGGCGCTGGCAGCAAAAGACATTTCCGGAGACGGCCTTGCAGACATCATCCTGGGCGCACCCAACGCAAGCCCCTCTGCCCGCGCAGGCGCAGGGGCCGCGCACATCATCTTCGGCTCGGACTCCCTGGCCGCCTCCTACACCCTGAACGCTGACGAGGATGTGCTCATCGAAGGCGGCGCACTCGGAGACAGTCTCACAGGAGGCGGGGCCATTGCCACAGGCGATTTGAACGGGGACGGAACCCTGGACCTTGTTCTTGGGGCAAGCAGCGCAGACGGGCCGTCGGCCGCCCGCTCCAACGCGGGCGAGGCCTATGTTCTTTACGGCAAGGCCGCTGCATCATGGAATGCATCCTACGACATAAATGCAGGCGACCAGGACCTTGTTATCTACGGCGCGGATGACGATGACGCCCTCACACACCAGGGCGCAATGGCCACTCTGGACATAAACCGCAACGGGGTTTTAGACCTTGTGCTTGCCGCCCCATTTGCAGACGGCCCTGCCGAAGGCCGCACGGACGCAGGCGAGGCCTACCTCATACTTGGCAGCACAGCACCGGCCTCCGCCACGGTCACGGTTATGGATTCCGCAGGTGACCCCCTGCCAAAGGACTACGGCACAGGAAGGGTGACCATAAATTACGCCTCCGGCGATTCCGCAAGCCAGACCACCGTGGTACTCACCCGCAACAAGGACGGCGTGGGCCAGACCCCGGCCACCAGGGTGGGCAACGCCTACTGGGCCGTCACCACAGACCGCACCAACTACTCGGCAAGGCTCACCTTTGCCTACACAGCCGCAGACATTGCGGGCCTTACGGAAAGCCAGATAATGATAATGGCCTCCTCCACCCTGGGCGGACCCTACAGCAAGCTTTCCACCACCCGCGATACAAAGGCCAAAACCCTTTCCGTGACGGTTTCGAACTTTTCCACCTACAAATACTTCATAATCTGGCAGGATGACCCGGAAATCGTCTGCTTCATAGAGTCGCTTATCCGCTGATCTTCCCTGCCTCAAGACAAAAAGGCCCGCACCGCTTGCAACAAGGCGGCGCGGGCCTTTTTTATCCCCTTTTGCCTGCCCCTTTTCCGGCAGGCAGGGGTGTGGTAAAGTGGTTGGAAAGGCTCAAGCTTGTCGGATTATTTCCAGCAGGCCGGGCGCGGAGCCGGTTTCGCAGCTTTTGCCCGGCCGGTTCCGCCAAAGGCATACAGAAATGAAAGCCAAACCCGAAAAAAAGCCCCTGCCAAAAGCCCTTATGCTCTGCCTGCTGGCAGCGGCCATCGCCCTGACCGCAGGGGGGTGCGCCCGATGGGGGTTTTCACTTGTCCGCACCCCGCCCCCCGGCGACCACACACTAATGAGCGACCAGGAGCTTACAAAGCGGCTCCAGGAATCTTTCCGGCTATTTGCCGCAGAGATGATGGCTGCCATGGACACCATCCAGCAGGAATCAGACAGCCTTCCCCTTAAAAGCAGGGCCGTGGCCATGAAGGTGAGGACCATTCCCACCTATTCGGCCCTCATCGCCCAAAGCAATCCGCGCATGGCCCTTATGGATGCGTTGAGCTTCACCCTGGGGCTTGCAAGAATACTGGAAGGCCAAGGCGGCAGGGAGTTTTTCGGCCCCCACCATGAAATGGCCGCCCGTGTGGCCCGCCGGGCAAAGGACAGGGTTCTGGACATTGCCGATGACCTCATGCCCCAAAGCGAGGTGGATGCGCTTGTTGATGAAATAACAAGGTGGCTGGAGGAAAATCAGCCCGATGATGCAACCGGCATGGCGCTCATTGACGAGGTGGCCGATTTTGAAGACCCCAGGCGGCCCATGCCCGAAAAGGTCCTCTCCATCCCCCTTTCGCCCTACACCATAATAGAGGGCCTGGATGCAGCCACCCAGGCGGTGCGGGAAATAACCCGCGTGGGGGACCGCATAGCCCAGGTTGCTGAATACTCTCCCTTTTACGGCAGGTGGTTCATGGAGCTTCTGCTCTATGACCTCATGGAATCCCAGCCGGTTGACGCCATGATTCAGAGTGCGGCGTCCCTTGCAGAGAGCTTGAGCACGGTCACGGCCCTTGCAGTTGATCTTTCCGGGGATGCGGGAAGCGGACTGGACAAAATTCTTGCTGATGTGGACGCAAGGCTTGAAGAGACAAGCGGGCTCCTTGAGCACTGGGCCGCAAACATGGAGCAGACCCAGACGCTTATCGAACTTGCCCTGCCCCTTGCCCAGGCCAACGAGCAGGCCATGAAAAGCCTTGAGCAGGCAGGAATACAATGGGACAAGGTTCTTGGCGGAGCCCAGGGCACAACTTCAGACTTTGCAAGGGCTGTGGAGGATCTGCGCTACTCGGCGGATAAAATGGATGCCCTGGCCCAGCGCCTTATGCCCCTTGTAAACCTTGCCGAAAAAATTGAGCCGGAAGCCTTTTTCAGGCAGGCATCCACCCGCACGGCAATTCTGGCCATTCTTGTCATCCTTGTGTTTTTTGGGGCGCTTTTCCTCTACCGGGTGGCAATGGAGATTTTTCTCACAAGGAAAAACCTGAAAAACAGGGAAGCCTGAAAAGAAGCCTTGCAAGCAAAAGACGGCAAAAACCAGCTTCCTCCGCATTTGGCTTCAAAACACATTCATTGATTTTATTGGATATTTATGCGGATTCATGCGAGCCGCATACGAACCGCAATGCGGATTTATGCGAACCGCATGCGAACCGCAATGCGGATTTATGCGAACCGCATGCGATCCGCAATGCCCCGTCTCCGTCTCCGTCTCCAAATCCGTATCCGTATCCAAGTCCTAGTCCTAGTCCGTCTCC
>Ga0351960_1035_pt2 | contig 9840 bp, 3 predicted proteins | sample TotcelT113001M14_FD_205808 | JGI IMG/M metagenome (GOLD analysis project Ga0351960, IMG submission 205808) | Enriched cells from coal bed in the Powder River Basin, Montana, United States - Total cells T11 rep3 HSBNCT.T11.300.1.M14 ... | reverse complement strand
ACGTACATATGATTCTGGAGACATGCTAGCAAAAATTGAGGCTATTAGTTTAATTTCGTCCAATGAAATAAAAAAGAAGAACCCCTACACGGGGTTAATCCTTATTTATGCCTCTACCCGTAGCTGCAGATCGTCTACGCTGCGCTCGCGAGCCTTGCTACGGGCTACAAAATGAGGACCCACTTCGTGGGTTTAACTACATTCTCTAATGTGACGCTTATCTCAGCGTATTTAAGGGGGCGGTAAAGTCTTTGTGTTAGCCCTACGCAGTAGGGCCTCATTTTGTAGCCTGTAGAAAGGCTCGCGAGCGCAGCGAAGACGGGCCGCAGCTACGGGATGAAGGTCAATATAAAAAACCCCGCGTGCGGGGTTCCTCTTTTTTCACTGTGAGACTTATTTGATGGGCCAGATTAAAACGATAGCTACTAAATAAATAATTTTTAGGAAAGACAATGGCTGACATTACTTTGTCAAATGAAATCTACATACAATTTCCCTGGTCTGGGGAATGCAAGTTTACAAAAATACTTGGTGGTCTGTTTATATATCGAGCAGGTTAGAATCTGACAAAATATTATAGATCGCCTTCTTCTTTTCTCTTTTTTGTTTCTTCTGGGCTGTATCTCTCTTCTTCTTCGTAGTATTGATCGTCTTCGTTATCGCCTCTTTCTTCGTCGGGTGTCATGAATGGTTCTTTTAAATGATCACTAGGTCCTTTTTTCTCATCATTATCAAAATTAAGTGGCTTAGGATCATCAAAGTTTTTTTTGTTTTTTTTCATATTGCATACTCCTTTTATTAACTTATTCAATCAGTAACATAAAAGATTCTTGTCTGCAATCAAATACTGTTTCAACGCAAAAGGGAAAAAGGCAAATGAGCTTAAATGAAACTGTAGTGGATTTTAATATCATATAAATAATAAATGTTGAAAATAATCTAGTGAAAGAATCAAGATTATCAATATCATTATTCAAGAAATTAAAGATTCCGAGCTAATTGAGTGCCTCTCCAATAAACAGATTATTACGCTTCTTAAGCTTTCGGCACTTTACGATCTTGATACAGTTAAGTATCTCACGGCATTAGGTCTCGACCCGCTAAAAGATAAAGAAGAGGCTATCAAAATTCTATCCTTTCTCAAAACGCCTGGTGATATGCAAAATTTGTTTAAAGTTTGTACATTTTTTGATCTGTCCGCTCAAGAACGTTTCACTTTGCTAACCCAGCTATATCCGTTTGTATGTAAGCTCATTATTGTCAATTATTTGTGATAGACCCAATTTGTTTCACCAGCAACCACTTCCAAACAGGTAGGATATCAATTTTTAAAGTTTCGTTGTTGACAGAAATCTCTTCATAGCCCTCCTCATCCATGGTTAGAATCATTCCCCGCGTAAGACGGTGCACCTTTATAGCTTCCAGTAACCCTCTAATTTCCCTTTTTTTAACTTCAGGAATTCCAAGGTCCAAAGTGACTTGAATAGCATTTAAGACGGTCAACTCCTTTTTGATTAGAAAGTCACACTCATAGTTTTGCTTATGGAAATAAATTTCTTCACCACGCCTCCGCAGTTCATTATAGACAAGGTTTTCTAGCATTCTTCCGATATCTTCGGAAAAGCGAAACGAGACGGCACTCGCTAGCCCCGTATCAATGGAATAAATTTTTTTTTCACTACCAATCTGTGTTTTAAGAGAATAATCAAACTTATACAGCTCTGAGAAGAGAAATATTTCGGTAAAGTAAGAACAATAATCCACGATTGTGTTTGCGTGCATTCCTAAAGCAGATGCAATTCCTCTATAACTAAAACTTTTAGCGCTATTCGATGCTAAGAACATGCCGAGTTCCCTTATTTTTACAGGATTCACATCATAGCGTGAACCTATATCCTTATAAATAAAATCGTCAAAATAGTTTATTAACAATTCCTTTTGAAGTACATGCCTTAATGTCACTGCGGGAAATGAGCCAAGTTCAAGGTAGTTCTTAAAGTTACTTTTGATAAGAGCTTCCTTTTTAGTCGAAAAGGGCAATTTCGCTACTTCAATAGATTTGAAAAATAAGTATTCTTTAAACGACAGAGGATGGATATGGATCGTGAGATTTCTACCAGTCAATAAAGTAGCTAATTCATTTTTGATCAATGACGAGTTTGACCCGCTGATCCAAATTTGATTAATTTCTTTACGATCGTAGGATTTCCTGATATATGGAACCCAATCTTTACAATTTTGAATTTCGTCAATAAACAAGTAATTAATCGGTCCAGTCTTTTGATAAGCTGCAACAATTTCACCCAAAGAAAATCCTTTTAAAATTTCATCTTCAAAGTTAATGTAAAGCACTCCTTTATCGTGCTTTAAGATTTTTTCTATAACCTGATAAAGAAGTGTGCTTTTTCCAGCTCGTCTTGGTCCTTCGAGAATTTTGATTTCGGGAACTTCCAAATAGGGATCTAAAAAGTAATCTCGCTTAAAACCTGAAAGTTCTTTGGGGAATTCTCCTTCTATCCAAGGGTTCCAGTCGTATAGGGACTTAAGAATTTCTTCACTCATATTGTTATCTGTATTGGGTAATGATATATTTGATTGTATCATTATATATCTTTTTGATACAGTAAAATGTATCATTTGTAAGAAAATAGGGTGAATTCAAACCAACATCACTAAAGTTCCATGGAGATCCTTAGTATACGTTTTGGTTCCATTGAGCTTCAAACACACCTCAGGGTGCATTTTCTTTTAACAGCTTGTAGCGGTATTACCAATAATAACCTTGGAAACCTCTCGTCTATAGATATTTTCGAGCTGAGCCCGGCTTTGCAAACTCACAACTCCGCATGCCCCATATTTCCCCCCTCCGTCAAATCTTTTACCTTTGCAGAGAAGGCGATTCGTCAATGACAAACCACACGCAACGATCCAAATCGATTGGAAGCTTCAAAAGACCTCTCACAGCTGAAGATATCCACGCGGTCATTAATGGTATGTATTAGGAGAAAAATGAGCTTCGAGAAGGAATAAGTTGAGTAGGAACTGTTTTAGGGTGCCTTTTAGGTCAAAGGAAAACAGTAAAATTCGTTGCCGGAATGAAATAGCTTTATCATAAAGCTGTGATCCCGAAGAGGGATCCACAGCGTTATTTAAAGGATGCTACTAAAACAATCAGAGGTTTCTGAGATTTAATACCATATCAGACTCCAACCTTTCAAATGAAAAAGTTGGGCAAGTCATTTTTTCGAAGGATGATCTCATACCATTGGAAATATTTTGTCATTTTTTTGAAATAACAGCAAAATAAAAAAATTGGCAGATTATTAAGGTTGTTTGAATATGCTGAACTAGAATCAGATTTGTTGTAGGGACAATAGGGGTAGGTTGAAGTGCTTCCATGTTGCTGTTGATCCGTTACGAACTGCTTCAATCAATTCAACCTTGCGATCCTCATTCTTCTCTATGATAATCTCGTGCGATAGATAAAGGTAATTCCAGCACACAATCGCGTTTTTAATCAAGTGTTCGAAACAAGCTTTTTAACACATCTTCGTGTTGCGCGAACGTTTCCTTTTTACTCCAAATTCCCGTAGAAAATTGCGTCCATACAAGACGCGCGCCCTGGCTGAAATTAAACGCAAAGGAAAAACACACAAGACCTCCAAAAAGGCTATAGATTGAACAATAATGTTAACTAATTGATAGTGATTGAAAATTTAATCTGAAATAACGCATTATTGTTTGTTAATTGTTTATACATCCATGAAAAAATAAATCTTTGGAAAAGTCATGACACAACCCATCAATCTTCAACGATCCTTGCAAGCATTAGCTGCGTATTTTCCTATCGATCAGAAATCAAGTGAAAGGATCAAGAGTATAAATATCATTATCCAAGAAATAAAAGATCCAGAGTTAATTAAGTGCCTCTCCAATAAACAAGTTTCCCAATTAGAACTTGCAGAAAGTCGGATTGATCGAAAAACCTTTTTTGCAGTCCAAAGAATTCTCTTCCGACAAGAAATTGATCAAATTATTCAAGGAGGAGTGAAATGCATACTTAACAATTTTTGTAATGCATGCGACGACACTGTTTTTTTGCAAATTCTTTTGGAAGAAACAAAAAAAGTTCATTGTTTTCAAGAGATTCTTAGAAGTCTTATTAAATTTCCCTATGGCGAAAAGGATAATTATAGAATCGGAGCCTCACTCTGTTTTTGTTGGGCAGAATCCAGAAAAGAACTCGAGGAGTTAGCAGAAGAATTAAATCAGTCTTTCGCTAAGCCATTAATAAAAACAGATCAGAAAAAAAACCATTCATTCGACTTATTAACATTGGCTAAAACAAGCAAATTAGCTGAGTGGACTAGCCGTATTTCTAGATTCGACCTGACCGGAAAGGAAAAACTGGCTTTAGCGAAAGCGCTAATCGTTTATCAAGGATACAATATCTTTCGTGTTATCCATTTTTTTTCTTTTGATGTTGGTGATACTGCTTTGTTTCTTGAACTTGCCAAAACAGCTTCAGAAAGTAAAGCTGGCCACAAACTCTATCTCAAAGAGTTCTGGATGACTTTGCCTCTCACTGTTCAACAGAAAAAAGAACTTTTCGATATTTTCTATTCGGGGCAACGGGGTCTTTGCGAATTATTCGGATCCTTGGAATATTTTGGATGGGATCTGAATAATGACAAAGCCGAGATATTTCGATTGATTAAGGAGTCTATTAACCTAAGCGATATGCCTGACTTACGCCCATTTTCTTTTTCAGCCCCGCAACGGGCGGAGCTAGCCTATGAATATTCTATTCATCCAATGATGAAGTATTTATTTAATCCGAAATTCTTTGATAAACTACCTTTGGAGGATGTAGAAGCAGATCAACTGTTTCCGATTTTACACCAACTAGCTCCACATAAAATTGTCAGGCATCTTCCACGATTTTCACTAAAAAAAGAGCAGATCATTAGGCTTCTTAAGCTTTCGGCACCTTTTGATCCCGATACGGTGAAGTATCTCACTACACTAGGTCTCGACCCGCTAAAAGATAAAGAAGAGGCTATCAAAATTCTATCTTTTCTCAAAGAGCCTGGTGATATGCAGAATCTGTTTAGAGTTTGTGCATTTTTTGATCTGTCCGCTCAAGAACGTTTCACTCTGATAACCCAGCTCTCAACTCAAAAAGGAATTACCATCATTCTGGAAGCATATAGAATAGGGTTCATCGAGACTGCTTATCTCAAAGACGTTTCCAAGATGTTGATGAGCTCATGTTCGGGAACGGTCTCTTCCCCTTTTTTTCAAGATCTTGCATCCTTTAATTTTCCCAAAGAACAGCTATTTACAATCCTCAATCAATTAATAGAAACAAATCTGATTGTTGTTTCTTTATTTGAGAATTTAGACTTGTTAGGTTTACATCCAATAAAAGATGCCCATGGGCTCTTGTCACTTATTAAGCAAGAGTTGAGAAGTAACCCAACGCCAGATTGTCTGTTTAAAGCGGGTTTACTTGGCATTTCTAAAGAAGCCAAATTGAATGTGGCTTTGGAATATGCTAAAGTTCGGAAACCTAATCCTGTCAAAGTCCAACTTTCCCTTCTTGCACAATGGGGGATTGACATCTATCAAGAACAAGATTTTCTCTTTAAATTTTTGATGGTTCTTAATCCTTATAAGCACCAGGAAATTGTATTTTCGCATTTCGATGAATACTCATTGACAATTGAGCAAAAAAGAGAGGTGTTTACCAGATACTTAGCGGACTGTTCTAGTGCGTTAGATTATTTAGTGGATTGTAATAACGATTTTATTCCCAATCAAAATACGCTAGTTACTTGGATAAAACAAGCCCAGGGGAGTGTTCGCACAATTATCAAACTCCTGAAGAAATATTCTTTCAGCATAGAGTCGAAACACGAAATTATTAAGCAATGCGCAGTTTATGATCCGCGAACAACCTACAAATCTTTCAATGAATTCGGCTTAAGCTATCCGGCAGAGGAAGAATTTGCGCTTGCTATTATCTCTAAGATCGCCAAAACATTTGTCCCCAAATTAAAGGATTTCCCTTTTACAGTAGAAAAAAAATGCCAAATTCTTGAAAAAGCAGTCGCTCGGAATTTCTCAGATTGCCTGTATGCTTTGAAGGAATTAAAATTGGATGCGCAGACATTCCGCACTGCATTTTTACGTTTAGTTGAAAAGTTTGCTTTCGGATATGTAGAGGTATTGTCACATCCCATCGATTTCCTCATTCCATTGCTCGACGATCCATGTTTTTCCGAAACTGATTTGCGTCAATTGGCGCAGAGCTTTTTCTTGGTAAGTCCGGCATTTGTGTTCAAAAACATGTCTGTATTTCACCTAGATCCTGTATGCGACCGTACCATGATTGTTGGTTGGGTGAAAAGCAGTCCAAGATCTATTGAATGTTTTTCTGAAATAGTTTCCACTACATTTCTTACCAAAGAAGAACAAGCTGCGCTATTCCTGAGCAAAGCCAATACTTCGGGTGATCATTTTTTCAAGCTTTTGCTGCAAAGCGCCATCGACCCGGTCCTGGATCGTGAGATGTTTCTGCATATAATCTACAAAAATGTTCAATTGACGCAATACGTTCCATTGAGTTTGAAGAAGAGCATTACGTTGAATAAGAAAGAATGGCAGCAGTTGGCCAAAATTCAAGTAGAAAAAGGAGGCATGGAAGTTTTTTTGGAAATTTCAAAATATGGCTTGAATTGGAACGACGATCGTGAGTTTCTGGAAGAACTTCTCTATGATTGTGCTCGTCTTGGCTATTTGAAGAACCATTTCATTTCCGATCTGCATCGGCTCCCCTTAAGTCTACCTCAAAAACATAAGATTGTTCTTACAGCCCTCTCAACGAACCCTACCCTTTCTATAATTAAAGACTTACATCTTTTAGAATGGGATCCTGTAAGGGATAGAAAAATACTTTGGAAATGTTGGAAAGTGGCAGCTCAACACGATACAGATACCGTTATCAGTTGCCTCAAGCAGCTACCTTATGGAAAAGAAGAACGGATCGCCTTGGCAAAAATTTGTGCGAAGTATGGGTCATCCGCACTTATTTATGACCCGCGGTCTTTTATGCTAGATCCCTTAGAGGATTCCCAAGCTCTTTTTGAGCTGGCAGTCTGTCTCTTTCAAAGAAAAGTCAGAATTTCCAATGAGCAAATACTAGCAAAATTAGGTATAAATATTGATCCAAAGCAAACAGTTATTTTGTCTTTGCTTACGATCTTAAATAGGCCGTCCGACTCTGATCAGCAGCCTATCCTCCCATCTTCATCTCCCTTTGCAGATGTTTTGAAGACTTTGCAAAATAAGCTGCCCGATTATGCTGAGGAAGATTGGGCGGAATCCGTTAATAAATTAGTAAAAAAATGCCAATCCTTTTTCCCTGCTTTCGATCCATTTTTCTGCGAACATTTATTATCTTATTTTTCAAAATCTCGTCTAACTCATCAAAATTTCGCTGCAGAAGTACACCGAAGCCTCCAATGCGCTATTGATACCCCTAACCGAATAATTAAAAGCGAGGTGTTATCTTTATTGTTTATCCCTCTTGTCAATGTACTGGTAAAAGAAGATTCTACTGCGATCTCAAATTTTGCTTATGGATTTAATTTTTTGATAGCTAAAGGCCAAACTGCAACGTTGCCGTTTCGACTTTATCTATTCAAGTTATTTGGAGAAGAAAAGGAAACTGTCAAGATGGCTGAACGCTTTGACAAGGTGTACAATTCCCTAGACAAGCCAGGCAAAAGCAGCTTACTCCAGGGTGCCCTAGGTTTTATGCAAAACCTTTATAAAGACGAGCAACTGGGCCGTAAAGAAAAATGGCGTCTCTTCCTACAAATTTTCAGTTCCGACATGGTGGCTTCTATCGCCAAAGCAAGCAAACAAGGTGTCAAGGAGTATGCTAAACCATTAGAAATCCGCTTGCAGCTAGCCAAGATCATTCTACGTTGCTCTGTTTTTAGAGACTATTTGCGTACAAAAAACCCGGCACCTATTGAAGCATATTTTTTTTATGACCTTCCTAAAAAAGTGTCATTGCTTATTCCTGGTCTTCTTCCGCAAGAGTTCAGTTCTATTCAGAAATTTTGGTTTGAGTTGGAATCTAGATCATTTGAATCTTTTTTCAATTACTGCGGGAGTTTGCAAAATTTAGCTGATAAAGGACCTTTGTTGACTTTATGGAAAGATTTTCTTCTTGCGGCTGCAGAAGGAGAGAGCCTGTATCGGGACTGGCGATACAAAAAAACTCCATATTGTGCGCATTGGGAAAAACTATCTTCGTTTTCGCATATTTTGGAACAGTGGCAATTACCCCAGCCTGTTTCTGAAAAGTTAACATGCAATTTTTCTGCTAGCTTGCCAGACTATCAGTCCATTTTTTTTCAAAAAATCATTCAAGATGTGCACCTAACAAACGTTGAACGCTTGTCAGCCTACTTAAAGAATATAGAGTTTTTCGGTATAGAGGAAACCAATCAAGCAAGCGCATTGTTTCAAACTAAGGCCATCGAGTTTTTAGCAAAATGTGAATCCAAGCAGATCACGACCAACCAAGATTGCAAACCTTGGTTAGAGACACTAAAAAAATTATTAGTAGATTTCTCTTCCAAAGCCGAATTCTTGAATGATCTTGCTGGATTGATTCGATTCACCCAGCGCTCTTCTGAAGAAAAAACGTTGCAAGCTTATGTGACAGACGATCCGATCCATTTGTTTTTATGTGGAGCCGAGATCTATGGAAGTTGCCAAAGGCCTGATGGTCAGCCAGACCTTAATAAGTGTTTGCTGGGGTATTTGACAAACCCCTATATAAAAATGGTGGCTCTGGTCAATGACAAAGGGCGGCTTGAAGCCCGGGCTATAGTAAAACTCTTGATGGCCGAAATGCCTACACCCCAAGGTAAGCAATGGCAGCCGGTATTGTTTTTAGAAAGGTCTTATCCCTCGACCATTAGTGAGGAAGAAATACAAATAATATGGCAGGTTGCCAAGGGGTTGGCGGATCGGTTAAAAGTTCCATTAGCAGCCAATAATCCTCGTTATAGGGGTGGTGAAAGAGAGAAGACCTGTTCTGTGGGTCCTACGCTCAGCTGTTTCGGAGGTGTTGCTCCCTATGAATATTCCGATGCCTCAAGGGGTGTAAAGCATGGGACATATGATATTAACGATGCTTTTTATTGGAATCAATAATCTCAAAAAACGCAAAGGAAAAACACGCTATCCAGGCCTAGGCTGCCCTATCGGACATAGGCGTCAAAACTATGGATAGGTGCTTTTTTGTCCTGTGCGTTCCCTTTGCGACCTCTGCGCCTTCTTCGCCGCCTTTGCGTTAATTTATTTACACACAATCCATCTACCGAGCATTCTTGGTACAATGATTTCCGATTCCAATTGCACTTGAAATTAAACGCAAAGGCGCGGAGAACGCAAAGACGCAAAGGAAAAACACGAAATCCAGCCTAGGCAGCCCTATCGGACATAGGCGTCAAAACTATGGATAGGTGCTTTTTTGTCCTGTGCGTTCCCTTTGCGACCTCTGCGCCTTCTTCGCTGCCTTTGCGTTAATTTATTTACACACAATCCATCTACCGAGCATTCTTGGTACAATGATTTCCGATTCCAATTGCACAGAAATTAAACGCAAAGGCGCGGAGAACGCAAAGACGCAAAGGAAAAACACGCTGTGCAGGCCTAGGCAGCCCTATCGGACATAGGCGTCAAAACTATGGATAGGTGCTTTTTTGTCCTGTGCGTTCCCTTTGCGACCTCTGCGCCTTCTTCGCTGCCTTTGCG
>Ga0351960_1152_pt1 | contig 9911 bp, 6 predicted proteins | sample TotcelT113001M14_FD_205808 | JGI IMG/M metagenome (GOLD analysis project Ga0351960, IMG submission 205808) | Enriched cells from coal bed in the Powder River Basin, Montana, United States - Total cells T11 rep3 HSBNCT.T11.300.1.M14 ... | reverse complement strand
CTGCCTACCTCACGGAGCAGGAGAGGCCTGGCCACACCAAAACTGTGTCAGGCAGATTTCGCGACAACCTCTAAAGAAAGTTCTTCCAAAGGAGTGGCTGTTTGGGTCTGTACCGATCGTTTTTTTAAAATCGAAATAGCAGCCATCCAGCTGATGACGGCAATAATGACGCATGGAGCCAGATAAGGAACGATGCTCAAGACCGAACCAACGCCGGCCAATTCCATGAAGCCAACTTGCAGCCAAGAGGACCCCGATTTACCAAAACGCGAAGCTACCACATCGACCGCGGCTTTTCCTTTTACCTTAGCCTCTTCGTCTAAGGGGATATAGGCCATCTCTTTTGTAGGATCGAAAAGACAGTACTTCATAGATTTACAAGCAATATTATGGATGGCTCCGAATACTACAAGCAAGAGCAACGCACTGGAACCGGCAGCCAATGGGGCGTTCTCCGAGTACAAATTCAAGAAATATACCAACAAAAATGCTGCCGATGCGATACCTAACACTACAGGTGTCAATTGTGCGCCGAGATGCCATCCGAATTTCCTAATGACATTTCCTCCGACAAATAAAGCGAGGAATAGCGAAACACAGCCTGTTAATGAAGAAACGATACCCATAAAAGCTTGGTAATCGTTCGAATGAGGATAACGGATTTTCAATGTGGCTTTCCAAATGACTTCAATCATATTTACAGATAATCCATATCCGATGACCATTAGGGCAATGCATCCGAGGTAAGGGGATTTCAGGATATGTTTGAGACTATCGACCAAAGAAAGTTTGGTTTGGCTTTTTGATTGTTGAGGTTGATTTGAAGAGGGTGCGGCTTCAGTGTCGTCAACATAACGATTGACCCACCAATGAATGGCCATGATCAATATCGTGACCAATGTCGTGAAACTCATGAGATACTGGATGGTATGGATGTATTCATTTTGGACAAATGCATGGGCATAGTGCCAAATTAGCGGCCCGGCGGTAATCATCCCGATATGTCCGCCTGCCGACAACAAAGTATAAAAGCGGGCGGCTTCATGCAACGTAGTGATCCTATTGGCAAACCCCCAAAAAAGAAGGGCAATCACAACTCCTCCCCAAAGTTCAGCCATGAGAAAAAAAAGGGAATCCATCCAATATCGATATACGGCTACCCAATGTGCGCGTTCATCTCCTAAAACCGAAACGAGCCAGTCGGCGGTTTGGTGAGGACACAACCATTCGCGATTGGGATAGAGGAACAGTCCATAAAGAGCGAAGAAAATTAGGAATGGACTGATAGCTGCATAAAACAACCGCGATTTCGACAAATGATTGCTCAGTTTTGAATAGAGCAGCATCAGTATAAAGGCAAAAAATAAGACTACCCATCCCTTTAAAATAGGAATAGCTTCTGCGCCTGAGCCTTTAGCCGTTACGATAAGAGTGTCTTTTGTCGCGTGTAATATTGAGTAGTTGAATGAAACACAAAATTTCATCAGAAGAAGGGGGAGCAGCTTTCGTATCTCGTGGGAATGAATTGGCCAAAGTCTTCTACGCCATTTACTGAACGGTTCTTCAGAAGCTAGATGGGCGTAATCCAAGTTATACGCCGAAGCCATGCAATGAGCCTCCTTTTGCACAATGATCTCGTTATATTAAGCCTTTTCTTGGATTAAAAATCAAGGGATTTTTAGGCAAAAAAAGAATTTAGGGTCTTTCCCGTAACTTCCAGCAATGACTATAATTGCATAATGTTAAAATTTAGATTGAATATAACAGATTCTTACTTTATATCTTCTCCCAATGTAATTGCCTAAATTTTGAACAAATGAATTGTCATAGGAGTTTTTATGGGTATCCATTCGGTGTCCTTCGGGCCGGTCATAAATATTCAACCAGAAGATCTAATACGCCTGCACAAGCAACTCAATAATCCGGATAAGGAGATTGTTGTAGTTAAATATCTAAATGATAAAAAAAAGACCGCCTATTTAGACAATAAAATTCTTGAATATATAGGTGTGGAGATTGACGCGATAACCGCAAGGCTTGCATCCATCGTGGTAAAAGCAAAAGAGATATACCGCAGGCAGAGCGCGTCCAGAGAATTTTATAGTAATATTGTTAGTGTGAGTGAAGGGAATTCTTTTTTCAGTTATTGCGAATTAGGAGTTTCGGGGGTGCTAGTACAGCCTTGTAGTTTGTGTGAGCAGGTAAGTTTTAGTCCCAAAATCATTGAAATCAGGAATAATCGCACGCATGATCAGCTGAGATTTCCGGAGCTTTCCTTGCATTCACTTCTCCACCATAAGTATTTTGGCCAAACGCAGGAATGTTTTCGCATAGACCCATTCAAGCTTTGTGAAGTCCTCGATTTAGTTACGGTGAGTCCAGGAGCTTCAATGGCATGAAGTCGAGGTAGTCGCACGCTGTCAAGGCATAACGGACGCCTCGTGTTTCTCCGAATAAAGAGAAATTCCTCCGCACATTGTGGAGATGGCCGAATACGCAAATCGTGGCTCCCGATTTTTCTATAATTCGGGAAGCCCGCGAATCTTTGAGGTCCAGCCCTATAGGAGGATAATGGGTCATTACAATTTTGGTTTGGGCATTTGGGCTGAGACTTTTTACGCTCATCTCCAAACGACCTAGCTCTCTCACGAAAATCTTTTCCGTTTCGCTTGGGTCTATACCGGCAGGGGATTCCTCCAAGGAGACTTTAGCCCGAGGATTTTCTTGATAATCGATGCAATCGGAAAATTGATATTCAGGAGAATCCCAAAGGCGTGCGCCTCCAACCGAAACATTTTTCCAGTTGAATACATTGTTTTGAATCAGATGTATGCTAGAGGGAAGGATTTTTTCCACTCGTGACAATGAGGTCCACCAATAATCGTGATTGCCCCTAAGCATTACTTTGGTTCCGGGAAGATGATGGATCCATTCGAAATCCGGGACGACCTCTTCAAGGCGCATGGCCCATGAAATATCTCCTGGAAGGAGAACCAGATCGTCATTATGAATATGATTCTTCCAATTCCTTTCTAATTTCTCTGTATGATTTTGCCATTGCGCCCCAAATACATCCATTTTTTTATTCGGAACGCCAAAGGAAAGGTGTAAATCTGCAACAGCCCAAACCGCCATTAGGTTCTCCAATAGGAATTAAAAAACAAAAGACAATTCCTTAGAGGACGAAGCCGTCGGGAATCGTTGTTCCTCTGGGAACTACGATAATTCCGTCGCGGATGAATACATTATCGCCATCGTAGGTTGTCCGGTTTTGTTTATTAACCAACTGGACATTATTGCCGATGGACACATGCTTATCGATGATGCATTTTTTGATCAAGCAATTTTCGCCGATCCCGATTTCTTTAGGTAGGCGATCGGTTTGTATAGGCGGTTTGTAGAACTCGCTTCCCATGATATAGGAATCGCGTATGATCGTTCCTTTTTTCACGACAGTGCGAGGACCTAGGATGCTGTGTGTGATTTCGTCTGCTTCGACGACAGCTCCTTGGCAAATAATGGAATTTTTCACTTGGGTGTCGAAGATCTTGGGTCCGGGTAAATTTGTGCGGTGGCTGAAAATAGGTCTTTGTTCATCGTAGCAGTCGAATAGAGGTTTTTGGCGGGTCAAAGCCATGTTAGCGTTATAAAAAGATTCGATGGTGCCGATATCTTCCCAATAGCCATCATAAATATATGCCTTTGTTTTGCCTTGTTGCACCATAGCTGGAATCAAATGCTTTCCAAAGTCATCCCGTTTATCATTTTTGAGGATATTCAGTAAAGCTTCACGTTTGAACAAATAAATTCCCATTGAACCCAAATAGGGTTTTTCTTCTTTGGTGTTTCCTGTAGCGGATTCGTATTGCTTCAAGACTTCGTCTTCTTGAGGTTTTTCGCAGAAGTCGGTGATGGAATGGTCAGAACTTACCTTCAATAGGCCCATGCGCTTCGCATCTGACTTATTCACCGGCAGAGTGGCCACGATCAAATCTGCTTGGGTTTTTTGTGCCATGCGGACCATCGATTGGAAATTCATGTTGTACAGCTGGTCACCTGAGAGAATTAAAAAATAATCGACAGGGGTTTCGATAAAATATTCAATATTTTGCCGCACGGCATCGGCAGTTCCTTGGAACCATTCTTTTCTTGAAGGCTTTTCTTCAGCCGGGAGCAATTCAATGAAACCTGATGAGAAAATATCGTATCTGTAGGTTTGGAAAATATGCTGATGGAGTGATGAAGAAAGGAATTGTGTGATGATAAAAAGCTTATTGCAACGGCAATTGATGGCATTGGAGATAGGTATATCGATGAGCCGATAGATGCCTCCGAAACAAATTGCCGGTTTACATCTTGTCACAGTAAGAGGAAAAAGCCTTGTTCCTTGGCCGCCTCCTAAAATGAGCACTGCAACGCGATTCATATCAACGGGAGGAAGTGTTGCATCTTCCAAAGGAGGTGTTGGAAGCTCTTCTTGAAGGACTTGCGGAGGATTTTCTAGTGAGTTCATATTTGAGCCTTAGTCAGGTAAAATTGCTATGTTCGCCAAGATAAATTTTTATTCATGGGAGGGTTTATTTTCAATCATATTTCGAAATCTTTTTTCTGAACGGGAAGACTGCACAAAAGATGCATACAAACGAGAATGTAGGTAGCTTAAAATTTACAAGAAGATTAAATAAATTTATAGAGGGTATGCAAGTTTCAATTTTCTCGGCATTGCGGGATACATAAAAGATATAAGGCATATGGATTCATTAAGACACATTCCTGATCTCCTTTCCTATGTCGAAAGACAATATTTCAATCCAAAAGCATTGAATACTTTCGTTCGAGGACAATGGGATTCAAAATCCACGACCCAAATGTTAAAAGAAATCCGTTGGGCTGCTTTGGGGTTGATAAAGCTAGGCATTGATGTTAAGGAAAGAGTGGCCATTCTTGCCTATCCTAGTTCCAATTGGACCATTGTGTATCTCGGGATCATTATGGCCGGAGGAATAGCCCTGCCAATCTTTAGCAATATTTCAAAAGAAAATTTCATCTACCAGATAACCCAGACGAAAACAAAAATGATTTTTGTTGGAGGGGAAGAGCAATCCAAAAGGGTCAGACTCCATCGTAATTTATTCTCTTCCATCATTTCATTAGAAAATACGGAAATAGAGGGAGGAACAAGCACATACGAAGAGCTTATCTTCATTGGACAAGAGATGGAAAAGGAAGATCCTCAGCTGTGGCATACGCGCATGCATGCCATCAATGAAGAGGATTTGGCCTGCATTATCTATACGAGCGGAAGCACCGGTGTTCCCAAAGGGGTGGAATTATCCCATAAAAACTTAGTCGGATCGATCCACTATCAAACATTTGGAATTGGGAATCCGGATGACATCTATCTAAGCGTTTTGCCACTCGCACATATTTTTGGACTATGTTTGAATTTGGTGATGATCGCGTGGAGCGTATCTGTCTACTACTACAATGATATTAAAAATTTTGGGACGATTTGCAGGGAGCTTCACCCGACTGTGGTGGTCCTTGTTCCGAGGTTATTGGAAAAGATTTACTCTAAGATAGTGGCTAAATTAACGCAAACCCGATTCATTCAAAAGGCCTTAGTGATGTGGGCTTTGGAACTCGCTGAATCCGGATCTTTTGCGGATCACCGAAGAGGACCTTTATGTTTCTTAGCCGATGCGATTCTTTATAAATCATTAAGGAAAGCCCTCGGCGGAAATCTCCGGTTTGTCATCAGTGGCGGAGCACCATTAAATGCCGATCTCTGCCGTTTTTTTATCAATATTGGCGTACCTGTATATGAAGGCTGGGGAATGACTGAAGGTTGTCCGATTGCTGTCAATAAGATCGGATCTTGTAAAATTGGAACCGTGGGACAGCCGTATGGAGCTAATCGTGTGAGGGTCAGTCCGGAAGGAGAGCTTTTGGTTAGCGGACCTGTTGTCATGAAAGGGTATTATCTTAATTCTGAAGCCACTGCGGCGACTTTTGATGAAAACGGCTGGTTAAAAACCGGTGACAAGGGAATTATAGATGAAGATGGATTTATAACCATTGTCGGTCGGATAAAGGAGTTGTTAAAGACATCGAAAGGAGAATACATCGCACCTATTCCATTAGAGCAGGCGCTTTGCCAACAACGGCTGGTGGATATGGCTGTGGTCATTGCAGATGGCAGGAGCTCTACCACATGTCTGCTCTATCCCGATTTTGAGGCTGTTGATTCTTTGAAACAGAAACATAAGCTGTCCCATCTGACCAATGAAGAGTTTTTAGATGCCCCATTCATTCGTCAGGAGATGGACCTCTTTCTTGAAAAATTAAACCAGGGCCTTAATAAGTGGGAACAAATTCACGCCTATCGTTTTATCTCTCATCCTCCTACGATTGAATCCGGTGAACTGACTCCTTCGATGAAGATAAGACGGGATGTTGTTATAAAAAAATACCAGTATTTAATCGATAGCATGTATGCGAACAAAACGGGAACACCATGACCGAAAAAATTGTGATTATCGATGGCGTCAGAACGCCATTTATGCGGGCAAATGGAGCGGCTGGCGAGCTCATGCCCGATGACTTGGGGGCCTTTGTTGTCAAAGAATTGGCAGCTCGGGCTTCATTTCCCCTCGACGAAATTGATGAGTTGATCTTCGGCAATGTCCTGCAACTGCCTCAAACATTGAACATTGCGAGAGTCATCTCTGTAAAGGGAGGTCTTTCCGAAAAAATTCCGGCAGTGACCATTAACCGCAACTGTGCATCCGGCATGGAGGCTATTGCTGAAGCTGCTAATAAACTCCTTCTCGGACAAGCCAGAGTAATCTTTGCCGGCGGCACCGAATCGATGAGCCATTACCCTATATTATATAAAAAATCGTTAAGCCAGTTTTTTCTCGGCTGGAAAAAAGCAAAAAACTGGCGTCAAAAATTGTCTCGTATTTTGCCGCTGCGTCCATCCGATTTCCTACCGGAATCCCCTGTCATTGCCGACCCTTTATCAGGCCTTTTGATGGGTCAGACTGCGGAAATCCTCGCTCGGGATTTTATGATCACACGTGAAGAACAGGACCTATTTTCTTTGCATAGCCACCAGAGAGCCATTAATGCCGCTAAAGACAATATTTTCTTTGATGAAATCATACCGATCCCTCTGCCTCCAAATTTTTCATCCATTCAACTCGCGGACGACGGGCCGCGGTCTAATTCCACTTTGTCAGCATTGGCAGCCTTACCGCCTGCTTTTGAGCCCATTACCGGAACAGTGACCGCAGGCAATTCCAGCCAGGTCACCGATGGTGCTGCCGGTTTGGTGTTGACGACTGAATCTTATGCTAAGAGGTTAGGGATTAAGCCTTTAGGTTCAATTAAAGCGTACAGCTCTATTGGTCTGGCCCCTGAAAGAATGGGATTGGGGCCCTATTTTGCCACAGCGAAGGTCTTACGCGAGACTGGTCTGCATCTTAGAGATTTTGATCTGGTGGAAATCAATGAAGCATTTGCTGTACAAGTGCTGGCTGTTTTAAAAGCTTTTTCTTCGGCAGAAGTTGCCCGAAGATTGCTGGGTCTGGATGCAGCGCTTGGAGAACTCAATCCAGACATCGTGAATGTCAACGGCGGGGCCATTGCGCTTGGGCATCCATTGGGAGCTTCCGGAGCTCGGCTTGTGCTCACCCTATTGAAGGAATTGATCAGACGAAAGAAAAAACGAGGATTAGCAACTTTGTGTGTGGGCGGGGGACAAGGCCTGTCTCTGATTGTGGAGGTAGAGGAATGAGCACTGCGTGGAGATTTCGAGTAGATTCCGATGGGATTGGAAGATTGGTCCTGGATGTTCCCGGAAAAAAAGTGAATACTTTGTCGTTATCCGTTCTTCAGGAGCTGGAAGAGCTCATTGATGCCGTCAAAGAGAATAAAGACGTTCGTGCCTTAGTCTTTACCAGCGCCAAATCGGAGAGCTTCATTGCCGGGGCTGATCTTTCAGGTTTTGAGGCTTTGTCCACCGATAAAGTCAAGGTCGAGAATTTGATCCGGACCGGGCATCGCATTTACAGAAAGATGGAAAGTTTATCCATTCCTACCATTGCCTCAATCAATGGAACCTGTTTAGGCGGTGGAATGGAATTGGCCCTGGCTTGCAGTTTCCGTATAGCTTCCGATCATCCAAAAACACTTTTAGGTCTTCCTGAGGTGACTTTAGGACTTATTCCTGCTTGGGGAGGGACGCAGAGGGCGCCGCGGCTTGTAGGTTTCATGGAAGGGTTGGAACTCATCCTCTCAGGAAAACAGATCCCGGCCATAAAAGCTTGGCGGATCAAATTGATCGATTCGATTGTCCGGGCTGAGTTCCTTGAAGTTAAAACAGAAGAGTTTATTAAAGAGTGTTTGAAGCCGGAGGGCAGGGAAAAAATTCTAAAAAGACGAGTAAAGAAAGGGATTAAAACCTGGCTTCTAGAGAAAAATCCGCTAGGACGTATGGCTGTGGCTAAATCTGCCAAAAGTAAGGTTCTCAAACAAACTAAAGGGCATTATCCGGCGCCGAACATAGCCTTAAACTTAATCACATCCTCTTTTTCTAAGGATTTGACAACGGGCTTGGAAATGGAGATCCATACAGTATTGAGCAACTGGGCCCTATTGCGGAGCTTATCTCGGAACCTCTTAAGGTTGTTCTTTACATCAGAGGCTTTGAAGAAAGATCCCGGAGCCTTCGCTGGCCCTTCTACGCAGACCATCGAAAGAACCGGAGTTATCGGCGCAGGAATTATGGGAGCAGCCATAGCGCAATTGTTCAGTAAAATGAACTATCCTGTGCGCATGAAAGATAAAACTTGGGAGCTTGTTGGAAAAGGATATGGGAGCGCTTGGAGCGAATACAAGGCGCTGATCCTGAAAAATCGTCTGGGACAAGAACAAGCTTTGGTAAAATGGCAGAAGATCGGGGGGACAGTAGATTATAGCGGGTTTTCTCATGTCGACATTGTCGTTGAGGCTATAGTCGAAAACTTACAGGTTAAACAAGATATTGTTAAAGAATTGGAAGAACACATCCCTGCAACTGCAATTATAGGCACAAATACCTCGTCGTTGACTGTTGAAGAAATAGGATCGACTCTGAAACATCCGGAGAGGTTCATTGGCCTGCATTTTTTCAATCCGGTCAGCCGCCTACCGTTAGTCGAGGTAGCACCCAGCTCTAAAACTAGCCAAGAGACAGTTGCCGCGGCTGTCGATTTTTGCAGAAAAGTAGGAAAAGTTCCTATAGTTGTGAAAGACGAGCCCGGTTTTCTGGTGAACCGGATCTTCCTAGCCGGAGGCAATGAGATCCTTCGTATGCTGGAAGAAGGAGTGCCAATGGACCTTTTAACTAAAGCATTGGTTGATTTCGGGATGCCTAAAGACCCTTTTGCAGTCTTTGATGATGTAGGCAATGATATCAATTTGATTGTGGCGCAGAATTTAGAAAAGGCCTATGGAGAAAGGATGAAAGTTGCGGGGATCATTTCTGCCATGAATCAACGAAACCTTCTAGGAAAGAAAACGGGTAAAGGGTTTTATCTTTATGAGAAAGACAAACAACGACCTAATCCCCAAATTAAAGAATTGGTGAGCGGTCAGCAAAAGAACCCCTCCTATGAAGAAATTCAAAATCGAGTGGTTTTCCTTATGATTGATGAAGCCGCCAGATGTTTGCAAGAACAGGTGATTGCTTCAGCGGCCTACCTCGATATGGCTTTGGTCATGGGGATAGGTTTTCCGCCTTATAGGGGTGGAGTATTGTCATATGCAGATGACAGGGGAATTGAAAAAGTCGTCAGCCTCTTGCAATCCTATGAAAAGCTGCATGGAATCCGGTTTTCCCCATGTCAAAAGCTAGTAGAGATGGC
>Ga0351960_1150_pt1 | contig 9936 bp, 7 predicted proteins | sample TotcelT113001M14_FD_205808 | JGI IMG/M metagenome (GOLD analysis project Ga0351960, IMG submission 205808) | Enriched cells from coal bed in the Powder River Basin, Montana, United States - Total cells T11 rep3 HSBNCT.T11.300.1.M14 ... | reverse complement strand
TTTTCAACAAGCTGATCCAGGTAGGCCATGACCTTGGAGCGGTATGCCGTGTGAAACCCGAATGCCGTGACGGAAATGAGGGTGAGAAGGGGGGTGAGGGACACCAGTATGATGATGATGAAAATGGCGCGTCTTATGGCCTGATAACTTTTTATGTCCATGACGCCTGCCTTTGAGCCCGGAACATTACCCTGACCAGCAAAAGGGCCGTCGGGCTGCATTATTCAAAGATTTTTCAATGTTGTCAGGCCGCTTTCGTTGCAGGCGGCAGCTTTGCCCACAGAAATTGGTTTGCAGGAAAGGGCTTGCCGCGTCAAGCCAAAAGCGCCATGAAATAACTGCATGGCCTTGTATTTTTTTTGAATGAGCGTCCATCACCTGCCTGCAAAACCTTTCTGGCTGCGGTAAATCCCGCCGAAATCCCTCCAACTGCTTATCGAAACTTGGATTACTACTTAAACGCAAAGAATACAAGATTTAGTTTGTTTTTTGAGGGCAAAAGCACAGGCCTTGTCCTTTGCTGCACAAAAAGCCTGCTGCTGGCTCCCGCAAGCAAAACAGCTCCGTTGCGGACACAACGCATGGTAAGTGCCTTGCCTGTTTTTGACAGCAAACTGAAGTTGAGGCCGACCTTCCATGCTGATGGTTTTATGCAATTGCTCCAAACATGTTGAGCAGGAGCAGGCCTTGTGCTACCCTGACGGCCACCTTATTTTTAATTGCCGCACAACATCTTTATATTAAAAGGAATATGCCGTGCAAAATCATGGCCGAGACCGCTCTTTTGTGGAATCCATAAGCCGGTTTTTCGAGGGGGTTGCCCTTCGCTGTTATGACCATCGCCTGGTTGTTCTTGGAGTTTGCCTGGCTCTCATTGTGGCGGCCGCCGTGTTTGCTTCCGGCGTCCGCTTTGACAACAGCTTTGAAGCCTATTTTGACCGGGAGGACCCCCTTTACCTTGATTTTTTGCAGTTCCGGGAGGATTTCGGCTCGGACGAGATTGCCTACATTCTCTATGCAGCACCGGAACAGGAGCATGGCCCCTTTGATGTTTCGGTCATGGAGAGGATAGCGGACCTCACCAGGATTCTGGAGCGCGAGGTCCCCTTTGTGGACAGGGTGCTTTCTCCGGCCAACGCGGAGCTTATTGAAGGCATTCCCGGCGAGTTGCTCATCTATAAAATTGAAGACGAGTTTCCATTAACCCAGGAGGAGCTTCTGGTTTTCAGGGACAAGTTCCTTTCAAAACCCCTTCTGGTCAACGGCCTCGTAAGCCGGGACGGCCGCCACGGGGCCATAATTCTGGAAATGGAGCTTGCAAGCATAGACCCTCCGGAGATGCTCCGGGTTGATCCTGACAGGGGCTATGCCATAGACAACCTGTACCCCCAGGCCACCTTCAACAAAATCGAGGAAATCCTTGCCCGGCCCGAATACAGGGACCTTATTTTTTACCACACCGGCGATGTGCCCCTCAACGCCAACTACAATGTGATCGCCCAGTCGGAAAGCGCAAAGCTAGGCATAATCGCCTTTCTTGTCATAGGCGCGGCCTTTATATTTTTCTTCGGCCGTCCCATGGGCGTCATCGGCCCGCTGGCAGTGGTTTTTCTGGCCATCCTTATGGTCACGGGCTTTGTGGGGATCATGGGCTGGAACTTTGATCTGATGTTCACCATTCTTCCCGCACTCATGGTGGCGGTGGGTGTGGCGGATGCGGTGCACTTCTATTCCGAGTTCAAAATTTTCCACCTGCAAACCAACGAGCGCCGCCAGGCCATAGGCCGCACAATGTACCTTGTGGGCCTGCCCTGCCTTTTCACCAGCACAACCACAATGGCGGGCTTTGCCTCCATGAGCATTTCGCCCATAAAGGCCATCGGCCATTTTGCGGTTTACAGCGCATTTGGCGTGGCCTGCGCATTTCTGCTCACCATAACCTTTCTTGTGGTCCTTCTCTCCTTTGGCAGGAGCGGGCCCTCAAAACGGGACATTGAGCAGGGTTTAAAAAAAGCCAGGGGAGGCAAGGTTTTTTTGAGCGCCGCCGGATGGATAACCAACCTCAATGCCGGGCGGCCCTGGCTGCTTGTGGGTCTCTGGGCGATTGTCCTTGCCGCCGGATTTGCCGGAATGACCCGCCTGACCGTGGATTCCAACTTTTTAAACGAGTTTTCAAAAAAACTTCCCATCCGCGTTGTCACCGAGCATGCGGATACCGTCATGGGGGGCGCTGGCAGCTACAGCTACATCTTCGAGGCCGAAGAGCCCGGAGGCATCATTGAGCCGGAAATACTTGCCTACATGGACAGGTTCGCAGCCCAGGTTGAAAAACACGATTCCATTGTCATGAAGGTCAACTCGGTTACGGATCTTCTAAAGGACATCAACCGCTCCTTCCATGATGAGGACGATGACTGGTATGCGCTTCCTGATTCCCGCGCCCTGGCGGCCCAGTACATCCTGCTTTATGAAATGTCCGGAGGGGATGAAATTGCCACCTTTCTCACGCCGGACCAGACCAGGGCCAACATGGAAGTGCGCTGCAAGCTCAAGGAGACAAGCTACTTCAAGGACCTCATAGCGCAACTGGACGAATGGGTGGCCGAAAACCCCCCGCCTGAAACAAAGATGTCCATAACGGGCATGGGCGCCCTCTGGGTGCAGCTTCTGGAATACATTGTCCAGAGCCAGATAAGGGGCTTCGCCCTGGCCTTTGCGGTCATAACCGTTATGATGTGCGTTGTTTTTCAGTCAGTCCGTACTGGGGTCATTTCAATGATTCCCAATGTTGCGCCCATTGTGGTGGTCCTGGGGGCAATGGGTTGGGCGGGCATAAGCCTGGATTATGTGAAGCTTCTCATCGCCTGCGTTGCCATAGGAATCGCCGTGGATGACTCGGTTCACACCGTGACCCGCTTCCGCCATGAGTTTTCTATACACGGCAATTACCGGAAAGCCCTTTACACAACCCTGCGCGATGTGGGGCGGCCCCTTTTCATAACCACCATTGTTCTTGTGATGGGCTTTTCCGTGACGGTTTTTTCAGTAATGGACAGCCTTGTGCATTTCGGCCTTCTGGTGGCCGGATCAATAAGCGTGGCCATTTTGGCCGACTTCTTCCTCTTGCCGGCTCTCTTTGTAATCACAAAACCCTTTGGCCCGGAAAGAAAACAACAGGATTGATTGCAAAACAATTTTTTGCGGGGAGGAACTTTTTACAATAACCCCTCCCCAGCTTTTTTATTCAGGCGTTGCAATTACCTTTCAGGGCATTTCCTTCAACCGTGCCCTGCGTGGATTAAAAGCAGGACAGCGGCCTTTACTTCAACAAGGTTACAAGGCAGGAATGACGGGCCTGGCAACCGGGCGGCCCCTGGCCCGTCACTCCGCTATAGCTTTTAATCAAGAATAAAAACCGGTTGTTATCCATATTGAAAAAGGCCTTGCTCATTGAAACAGGCCTCTCTTTCAAACTATTTCCGCCCGGCCTTGGCCGCAGGGTGAAAAATTTTGCCGTTTAAACAACTTTTGCATCAAAAGCAGACTGTGTTTTCGCTCTGGCCTCAAAAATGCATTTATATATCTGAAAAATATTTTATATTTTCTTTCTTATAGATAAAATTTTTCATGAATTATTCGGGCTTGGCCAGCATGGCATCCTTTTGCCTGCGGATGCGCGGGTCGTAGCAGTCCACGGGCAGGCTTCCGGCCCTTGCTATGCAGCCGTTGCAGAAGTTGCACACCGGGCCGGGGGTGTTTTCCTTGAGGTGCCGGTAAAGCCAGGGGTCTGCAATCATGGCCCTGGCAACAGAAACAGCATCGCAGCGGCCCTGGTCAATGGCCCGGCTCATGGCATCCTTTGTCTGGAAGCCGCCCACGCATATTACAGGTATGGAAAGGCGCTTTTTGAAATTTTCGGCATAGCCAAGGTTAAAGCCCTGCTTTGCAGGCCAGACGGCGTTGCAGGCAAGGGCCAGGGCCGGCCAGGCCATCTTTATGCCTGTCTTGCGCGGCCAGGGCAGATGCTCCACAAGCCCTTCCTTTGTGAGGCCCTTGAAAAAAGGCGCAAAACTGCCCCTTATCATGGGGCCGCCGGATTCATAGTGGCCCACTGTCACTTCCAGGCCGTTTAAGCCCTCCTGCTCCAGGATGCGGGCGATTTCCACAAGCTCCCTGTTGGAAAGGCCTTTTCGTCCTGGCAGGTAGTCTGCGCCGTTGAGCTTGGCGATTACCGGAAAATCCTCCCCTGCCTGCCGGCGCACTTCGCCATACACCTCCAGAAGAAAGCGCAGCCTTTTTACAAAGGAGCCGCCGTAGGAATCGGTGCGGCGGTTGGTGTATGGGGTGAGGAACTGGCAGATGAGATAACCGTGGCCTGCATGAATCTGCACGCCGTCAAAGCCCGCCTTGCGGCAGACGGCGGCAGCCGCACCGTAGTCTTCTGCTGTCTGGCGCACCTCGTCAGGCTGCATGGGCCTGGGCCTGGTTCCCAGGGCCTTGTCTCCCACATTGGATGCAGATACGGCCTCGATGCCCAGGGTGTGGGGAAGCACCTGGCGGCCGCAGTGGTTGAGCTGGCCGAAGATTGTTCCGCCGTGCTTATGAACCATGTCTGCAAGCTGCTTCAGGCCGGAGATCTTGTCCGGGTTGTCTGCGCCTATCTGCCGGAAGGTGGATTTGCCTTGGGCGGAAACGAAAAGGTTGCCCGTTATGATAAGCGGTGTGCCTGCTTCAGCAATGGGTTCATAAAACTCAAGGACATCATCGCTTACAAATCCGTCCGCTGTGGCCCTTGTCTCTGCTGTGGCGGTTTTGAAGACCCTGCCGGAAACCTTCAGATTCCCTATGATGATGGGCTCAAAAAGTATTTCAGGCTTGCTTTCCGGATTCATGGGAAATTCTCCTTAAAACCCTTGATGGCAGTTTTTTAAACCCGGCCCTGTTTTGACGCAGGGGAGGGCCGCAGGGAAGGAATTTGACTGAATGATATGTCATTCTTTTTGTGTTTGCAAGAAAAATATCCCTGCAGGGGCATAAAAATTCGGGCGGGCTTCTTTTATGTGGGCAGCAGGCGGATCATGAGCGGCAGGGCCACAAAGGTTCCCACCGCGCTTCCCATGTTGGTGAGGACAACCACAAGCAGAATCCGCGTCACCTTGTTTTTCCAGAAACCCGAAAAGCTGCTTATGTCTCTGGGGATGGACTCCATGTCGCAGACCTGGGGCTTTCGCAGCCAGGCCTCGCACAGGCCTGCCACCCAGCCTGCGGCTATGGTGGGGTTTGCGGATGTGAGGGGCGCTGCAACCATAGCGGAAAGAATGGTGAGAGGATGGGCCAGGGCGGCCGTGGCCCCTATGCCCGCCAGCACGGCGTTTAAGCCCACCCACCAGGCAAGCATCTGGGTTCCGGCCTCCTTGCCTGCCCACACAAAGCCGGATGCCACCAGAAGCACCACCAGGAGGGGCAGGCCCCACTTGAGCACTGGCAGGACTTTGGAGCGGGGGGGCAGGACCTCCAGGGCGGTTATGTTCTGGGGCTGGCCCCAGTAGCGCATTATGCCCGGAACATGGCCCGCGCCAACAACGGCAACGATTTTCTCTCCTGGGGCTGTGCGTATCTTCTCGGCCAGATAGCGGTCCCTCTCGTCAATCAATACGGAGCGCAGGGCGGGCATGGCCTGGCCCATCTCATCGAGCATGAGCTCAAGCACATCCTTTTCCTTCAAGGCCTCAATATCCTCCTCTGTAAGCTCGCTGGATTCGGCCACAGCGCCCAGAAACTGGAAAAGAAGCTTGGCCTTGGCCCAAAAGCCCATGAGCCGCCAGGCGCGGGCAAGGGTGACGCGGATTTCCCTGTCTGAAGGCAGAACGAAGGCATCCACGGTTTTTGCCGCTTCAACAGCCGCAAGCAGTTCCGCTCCGGCCTGCACGCCGAGCTTGTCGGCAATGCGGCGCTGAAAGGATGAAAGCAGAAGATGCGAAAGGAGAAGATAGGCCCGATTCTGCCTTATGACCTGCACCATGTCCATGTTGCGCCAGGCCTGGGGGTCCGTGAGAGTGGCCATGCGGCTGGTGCAGAGCTCCACGCACACGGTGTCGGGCTTTTCCTCGGTGATGACCTTTGTTACAAGCTCGGTGCTCTGCCTGGAAACATGGGCCGTGCCCACAATCACAATCCGCCTGCCCTCATATTCCAGCTCCAGGACATCCCGTTTTTCATCGGAGCAAGGACCCTTATCCCCTGAAACAGGCGGGGTTTCATCTGTTTGGGTTTTTTTTTGCTCCGTACTCTTCTGGCCCTGGGTCATGGCGGGCTGTCCTTTCGTGCAAAGGCCTGTTTAAGGGCATGAACGCTGTTGGGCCGTTTTACACCGCGTTGACCGGAAAAAAAACCTTTTCCCGGTAGTATTTAAGCTCGGCAAGAGACTCCAGAATATCGGAAAGCGCAGTGTGCCGGTTTTTCTTGTCATAGGCAGGAAGATGCGGATACCAGCGCCTGACAAGCTCTTTTACTGTGGAGACATCCACAATCCTGTAGTGAAGAAAGTCATTCAGGGCAGGCATATAGCGCACAAGAAAGCGCCGGTCCTGCCACACTGAGTTGCCCGCAAGAGGACAGACCTTTGCCCTGCAAAGACTGGAAAGAAAATCCAGGGTGGCCTTTTGAGCATCCTGGGTGGAAACGCTTGAACTGCGGATGCGGGCCAGAAGCCCTGAAGCCTCGTGGTGCCGCCTGCTCCAGGGCTCCATGTTTTCAAGCACGCTTTCAGGATGGCTGATTACAAGATTGGGACCCTGGCCCAAAACATTGAGCTCGGAATCCGTGACAAGGGTGGCTATTTCCACGATGACAGACCTGTCCGGGTCAAGGCCCGTCATCTCAAGATCCATCCATACAAGGCGGTTGTTCATCTTCCCTCTTTTCCGGTTGCGCTGGCGGCAAAGGCTGTTAGACCAAAGGTAAATTATTATAATTATAAAATCCCGTCTGCTGCGTCAAGCCGATTGAAATGAATAAGGAAGAACAGCTTTTCATTGACCCCAAAGCGTCGGGCGTGTAAAGTTGGAACATTACGGCGATAAGTATTTGGTCAGAAACGGATTAGCCAACCGGACACGCTTCAGAGGACTTGTTGACAGTTCTTGTTTTTCAACAGTGTTTACACCATGTATTTTGGGAAAAGGGCTGTAGGGAAAAATGAAGATCCAAAGCAAGAAAAAACTTAAGGAATTGATTGAAAAATATAATAATTTTATGGAGGTTATGGAGTCGGATGCTGCAAAGGCCGTACAGGATGACAGCCGCGCCTATGGAGGCTTTGTCCGTGCCGCCAAGGGAAAAATGCAGGAGTTCATTACAGAAACCCTTGTGCGAGTAGCCTGGGATGTTGAGCTGAAAGGAAATCCCCAAGACCTCACCATTAATTCAAAAAAAATTCGGGTCCCAATGCAAATGAGCTATGTTGACCGGATCAAGAACCGAGCCATCAGGGATCATATTTTAGCCAACATGAAAAGCTACTACTATGGGCTTTCTGTAGATAAGCACCTGTTTATCAAGAATAAATTTGTTGTTGGAATTGAGTGTAAGGCATATACTGAAAATGCCATGCTCAAAAGGATTTTGGTGGATTTTCATCTGCTCAAAACAAAATTTCCAAATCTTGTCTGCTACCTGTTCCAGTTGGAAAGCCAGCTTGGTGGAGATTATGCAACTACCCCTCATCAGCCAAAGGGCAGTTCATCAACACATACATTGATGTCCTATTTTCCGGATGTTGACCTGAATATCGTAACCCTGCTTGATGGCGAACGAAAAGTGGATCGCCCCATCAATAAGCGGAGTTATTTCAAGCCGCTGAACGAGGAGCGACTTGAAAACGCATTAATGATTTTGGTGGACGGAATTAGTGGAGCAGTCAGTTAATGAATATTATTGACCTGTTTGCAGGGTGCGGGGGCATGAGCCTTGGTTTTTCCATGGCAGGGTTTTCCCCTGTGGCTGCCAGCGAAATAGATGAATGGGCGGCAGACACCTATGCCCAGAATCACCCTTCAACAAAGATTATTTGTGGCGATATCCGGCAGATTTATGACTGGGATGCGCTTCTGCCCAAAAGTTTTAAGGGCAGTATTGATGGCATCATAGGCGGCCCGCCATGCCAGGGTTTTTCCTTGAGCGGCAACAGGGATCCACGGGATCCACGCAACAGCCTTTTTATGGATTTCATAAGGTGTATAAAACATTTTCAGCCAAGATTTTTTATTATGGAAAATGTTCCGGGGCTTCTCTCAATGCAGATACTTAAAGGGACGCCGGTTATTGATGTTATTTTGTCGGAATGTTCTTTGGCCGGATACAAGGCTGCATACAGAACTATCAACGCCGCTCACTTCGGTGTACCCCAACTTCGAGAGCGCGTCTTTATAATCGGCGTTAAAAAAAGTTACCCTTACGCAACAATGGAAATGTTTCCGCAGCCCGAACCAAATCCGGGGAAGTTCATAACTGTGGACATGGCCATTTCGGATCTGCCTCCCATTGAAGCAGGTAAAGGTGATGAATACCAGGAATACTTAACAACCCCACAAAATTCCTACCAAAAATGGGCAAGGATAGGGTCCTCCGGTATTTTTAATCATGTAGCCATGCGGCATACCAAAAGACTCATTGAGCGCTTCAAAATAATTCGTCACGGGCAAAGTGTTGCAGATGTTCCTTATGAGCATTCCGCACTCAAGCGCGGCAATCCAAAAATCAAGTCCGGCAAGGTTTACGGACAAAACAATATGCGCGTACACGGCGATGCACCAGCTCCCACAGTAGCAGCATCGTTCCAAAGCAATTTCATTCATCCCCACCTTAACAGAAACTTTACCGCAAGGGAGGGAGCCCGCTTACAGTCCTTTCCTGACAGCTATATATTCAAGGGCAAACGAACCACCATGTCTTGGGAAAAAAATCTGTCTCAATATCAACAGATTGGCAATGCTGTACCACCCCTGCTTGCCAGAGCCATTGCCCACAACATAGCCCGGTATTTTGCGCAAATTGATTTGATGAGAGACGATGGGGGGCATTTGAGACCAAAACAGCTGTCCATTTTTGGGTCGGAGATGCAGGTCGACAGGCGTGTGAATACATAGTCAAAGTAAGCTGTTTCAGGACTCCGAAAAGAAGATCGGCAGGTCGGACGGGTTATTGACAGAGGCTTCGGGAACAGCCAAATGGCTTTTCCAGGGAAAAGCATGGACAAGAGCCAACAAAAAAATCTGCGCCTCACCCAGACGGTGCGGGCCAGCGGTTGAGCGGCCAAATTGGGTCCGGAGGATCTGGACCAGATAATGCAGGGCCTGTTCATAAAGCGCCACCCAAACCTGATTGTGGGCGGGGAGACTGCCGATGATGCGGGCGTCTTCCGGTTGACGGACGAGCTTGCCCTTGTGCAGACCCTGGATTTTTTCACCCCCATTGTGGATGACCCCTTTGACTTCGGGCGCATAGCTGCTGCCAACGCCCTTTCGGATGTCTATGCAATGGGGGGCACCCCCCTCACGGCCATGAACATTGTATGCTTTCCCCGGGGGGATTTGCCGCTGGACATTCTGCGCCAGACCCTTCTGGGCGGGCTTGAAAAAATTGAGGAGGCGGGCGCAGCCCTGGTCGGCGGGCATTCGGTGGATGACAAGGAATTCAAGTACGGGTTGAGCGTGACAGGCATTGTGCACCCGAAAAAGGTTTTGAAAAACAGCACGGCCCGTGTCGGCGACAGGCTCATCCTCACAAAGCCCCTTGGCACGGGCGTAATCGCCACGGGCATAAAGGCCGGGCTTGCAGGCCCGGATGCAGTGCGCCTGCTGGTGGAGACAGCCGCGGCCTTGAACAGGACCCCAGCCCAGGTGGCGGCCAATTACAACATAAGCGCCTGCACGGATG
>Ga0351960_1148_pt1 | contig 9995 bp, 10 predicted proteins | sample TotcelT113001M14_FD_205808 | JGI IMG/M metagenome (GOLD analysis project Ga0351960, IMG submission 205808) | Enriched cells from coal bed in the Powder River Basin, Montana, United States - Total cells T11 rep3 HSBNCT.T11.300.1.M14 ... | reverse complement strand
AGAAGGCTTGGAGGTCGATATTCTTTTAGCTCAGGAAGGGGGAACCTCTGCCCTGATTTCGAGCGGTAAAGCTGCCTTTGGGGTGAGCTATCAGGAGGAAGTGACTTATGCGCGCTCAGAAAAGCTCCCTGTAGTGGCTATTGCTGCAATGGTGCAACACAATACTTCTGGCTTTGCGGCTCCAACAGATCGAGGGGTCAAAACTCCAGCAGACTTTGAAGGAAAAAGGTATGGAGGCTGGGGATCCCCGGTGGAAACTGCCTTGCTCAAAACCCTGGTCAGTAAACATGGGGGAGATTTTTCCAAGGTGGAAATGCTAAGCTCTGGGGCTGCAAGCTTTGTCGCTGCAGTAGAAAAAAACATGTTTGACTTTGCCTGGATCTATTATGGCTGGGATGGCATCCTGGCGGAACTTAGAGAAGTCCCTTTGACCTTTTTCCTTTTGCAGGAGGAAGATCCTCGCCTGGACTTTTATACCCCAGTGATCATTACTACTGAAAAAACAATTTCCCAACGACCAGAGTTTGTAAGAAGCTTTTTAAAAGCAGTCAGCCAGGGCTATGAATATGCCATACAAAATCCTGATAAAGCCGCAGAAATTCTGCTAAAGGAAGTGTCTGAACTGGATAGTGAAATGATCTTTGCCAGTCAGCGCTATTTGTCGCCCAGATATCAGGACGATGCTCCTTATTGGGGATATATGAAAGAAGAAGTCTGGAGCAATTATATGGAATGGCTGATAGAAAACGACTTGTTATCCCAGGCTATTGATATCAAGCAAGCCTATACCATCGAATTCCTGGCGCATGACTAAACTCATCGCCGACAAGCTGTCCAAAACGCTGGATGGTTTGGAGATTTTGCAGAATATCTCGCTGGAGGTAGAGACAGGCTCTGTGACAAGCATCATCGGTCCCAGTGGCTGTGGAAAGAGCACCTTTTTGCATCTTCTGTCAGGGCTGATCCCTCCAGATCAAGGCAAGGTGCTGATTGATGGGCAGGATTATACTGGCAAAACGGGGCGTATGGGCTATCTTCAGCAAAAGGATTGTCTTTTCCCGTGGAAAACCCTTATGGCAAATGTGATCTTGCCTTTGCAGATAAAAAAATGGCCCTTAGCTGAAGCCAGAGCCAAAGCCATGGATTATTTGAGTAAATTCAAGTTGAAAGGTTTTGAAAACTACTACCCCTCAGAATTGTCTGGGGGAATGCGCCAACGAGCAGCACTTTTGCGCACCTATTTGTATCAAAGCGATATCCTACTTTTGGATGAACCCTTTGCTCAATTGGATGCCATTAGCCGAAAAAGGATGCAAGAGTGGCTCTTGTCCATGAAAGAGGATTTGGGGCTGACTATTGTGATGATCACCCACGATATCGACGAAGCAGTCTTTCTTTCGGATCAGGTGGTGGTTTTTTCACCCTTGCCAGGAAGAATGGTGCTAACTTTAAGACTCCATCCCCCACCTCAGCGAAAGCTAAGCTATATCTCCACTCCGGAGTTTATAGAAAGTAAAAGTAGTATCATGGAAGCGCTGTATCATGAGGATTTTTTAACTCAGATCTAAACAAGCTCCTTCCAGATCATGTAAAAACCAGCGATAATCACAAGAATCCCACAGATGATTTTTAGGATAGTGGCTCCCTTGGATTTTTCTGTCCAGTTCAAATATGTTTGAACTGCTCCGGTAAAAGTTCCTGCTAATACAATAACTCCCACATGTCCGATAGCAAAGAAAGAAAGAATCAGGATGGCATGAATCAGATTGGTACTCGCTACCTGGAAGGCAATCCCCATGATGGGCGCCATAAAAGCAAAGGTACAGGGACCAAGACCCGCGCCAACGATAAATCCAAGAATGAAAGTAGCCCAGGGGTTGGTGGTCTTTTTCATACCTTTTACAGGAAGACCTCCGCCCCAGTTAAGTTTGATTAGTCCTGTCAGGTAGAGCCCGAAAAAGATCAGCACTGCTGCAACCACATAATTGGTGATGGGACCTAAATCCCCAGCAATTCTTCCGAGAGATAGCGTAATGGCACCGAGCAGGATAATAGAAGCGAGTATTCCGAGGGAGAGCAAGAGGGAAGATATGAAAGCTTTTTTGGTCGTTTGATCTTTTTGTGAGCTGATATAGCCAATGACGAGTGGAATTGCTGCAAGATGACAGGGGCTGAGAATGATGCTGAGAATGCCCCAGACCAAACTCCCGAAAGAAGCAACTAGTAAAGAGCCTGCCAACCATTGATTGACGGTCGTGAATAATTGTCCCATACTAAAACTCCAAACCGTGATCGGTGAAAGTCTTTAAAATGTCTTCTTTGGAAAAAAAACCAATATGACGGAAAAATTCGTTGCCTTCTTCGTCAAAAAAGATTTGGGTGGGTATGACCGATATGCCATATTTTCTTGTCTTCTCCTGATCCTTGGTAACATCGATAAACTCAATCAAGAGACGATCTTTATATTCTATCTGGAGTTCTTCCAAAATGGGTTCCATTTCTTTGCAGGGAATGCACATAGTGGATCCAAGATCAATCATTCGAGGAATGCCCAGGGCTTCCTCTTTGACAAGATTAGAACCTTTATTCAAGTTGCATGCGCTTTGACTGAACATCAACACAGCAAGCACTGACCATAATACAAAAGAAAAAACACACTTGCGAATCGTGTTATGCTTCATTTAACACCTGCTATTCTTCAATTTTAGACAGTAAGTCTATGATTTGTTGAGTGCTAAGTACTTTTCCTGCTGAAAGCACTTTGCCATTGACTGCAAGACCAGGAGTGGACATAATACCAAAAGATACTATCTCCTGTATTTCAGTGACTTTTTCAATCTCCGCTTCGAGCTTGAGCTCTTGCACGGCTGCTTCCACATTGGCAAGAAGTGTTTTACATTTTGGGCAACCAACACCCAGGATTTGAATTTTCATTTTTTTCTCCTTTTTTAGGGTAAGACCCCATATATTAAACCTGCCAGTGTGGAAAAAGTTACCACCAATACCACATAGGTCAAGGTTTTTTTAAAGCCAAGCACTCGATTGATTACCAGCATGGCGGGAAAGCTCAGGGAAGGGCCAGCCAATAAAAGCGCCAATGCGGGACCCTTGTGCATCCCTTTGGCAATAAGCCCTTGCATGATAGGAATTTCGGTCATAGTGGAAAAATACATAAAAGCACCAAAAATGGAGGCGATAAAATTGCCTAATAGGGTGTTTTTCCCAACTATTCCCTGAATGAGGGTATCGGGCAAAAAAGGCATGACAAAGCCTGCCAGCATAACGCCAATTAGTAAGGTAGGGAAAAGAATTTTAGTAAAAGTCCAGCTTTCGTTTAGCCATTCTTTAGCTAGGCTGCGATCAAATTTGAAAATGGCTATCAGAGCCACCATCAAAGCCATAGCTATCATTACTCCATATTTATACCAAATATAGGCTGGATCGACTTTAAACCCATTGATGATGAGTATGCCTACTAAAAAAACAAAGAAGAAAGTAAGGGAACTTTTAGATGTAGGATTTTCATCGCTACCACCAACAAACAATCCGCCACCTTCCACCTTTTCCGGGTGAATCCAATGCATCGTCAAGCCGATCATGATAGACATGGTCACCGCAAAAAATATCCTTGCCAGGCCAATGGAATAACCCAGGACTGATATGGTCAAAAACATCGCAGCAATATTGATCGCAGGACCAGAGTATAAAAAGGTGATCGCAGGACCAAGACCAGCTCCACGTTTGCGGATGCCAGCAAATAGGGGCAAAATAGTACAGGAACAAACTGCCAGAATGGCACCAGAGACTGCTGCTATGGAATAAGCCATCCATTTTTTGCTTTTTGGTCCAAGGTAAGACAAAATGACGTCTTTTTTTATGAAAACCCCGATAGCTCCAGCAATGAAAAAAGCAGGGACAAGACAAGTTAGTACATGGGCCCGGGCGTAATCGTTGAGCCAAAACAAGGCAGAATAAATTGCATCTTTAAAAAGTTGTGATCCCAGGGGCATGAAAAATGCAAAAAGAAAAAAACCCAAGAGCCCTATAAACGTTTTGTGCTCTTTATTCATTTTATCACCTACACTTCTTATTAATATATAACAAAATAATTATATAATGACATTGTTATATATCAAGAAGACAGACCAATTAACTTTAGTCTTTCTTGAATAATTTGAAGAAGAGCCTGGCGAAGCAAAAGCTTGTTATCCGTTATAAGCCATAGAACATGATGTTGTTCAATTTGATCAAGGCTCGAGCTCAGAGTATGGGTCGCAAAATCTTCCTCCATCACTTCATATTTGAGTAATAAAGGCTTGTTTTCAAGATATTCACTGTTGACCGCACGATAGGTTATACGTCCCTGCTCAAGCTCATGGGAGTATTCCTGAGATAATATATCAAGCACTGCTTCTCCGATCAGTAAACAGTCATCACATTCTTCAGTATGGTGAAAACGAACCAAATCCAAGCGCTCTGTGGGTAGATCCATGTCCAAATAATGAGCAGGATAATAACGTATGGTTTGAGCTGATACCTTTTGTTTTTGCCGAGAAATTTGCTGGGTAGCCTGGCATGCATTCATACTAAGAACCAATACCATAAGCAAGACAAGCTTGCTATACTTTTTGCTGTAGCTTAAAACAAATCTCACGGCTTTAATCCAAGTTTGGCAAAAAACTCACGTATCTCTGTTTTGTACCATACTCCTTCTTTTCGGTACAGCTCTCTTCCCATGCCATCCAAAACAACTATGGTGGGTATTGAGCTAATGTCAAATTGTTTTTCAAGCTCAGGGTATTTGGCTAAATCAACGATTTCAAAGCTGACGGTATCTTTGAACTCATTTCTCATCTCTTGCATGATTTCATGCATTTTTACACAGGCAACACAATCATCTCTACCAATATCCAGCACGCGTATTTTTCCCAATTTAGTCTCGTCCCATTTCCATAAAGTCTTATCCTCGGGAATTTTCTGGCTTTCTTTTTTTGCATTTTCGGTAGAGGGTTTGCTGACAATTGCCCCCGAATCTTTAAGTACTGCAAAAGCTACTACAATTCCAACCACAATCACAAGCAAAAAAATGATGGGGCCAAGAACGCTAAGATCAATTTTCTTTTTGGACATAGTCATGACTTCCTTTCAATGTATCAGCTTCTTTGCTTCGATTTGGATAAAATTCTCATGGAGTTTAGCACTGCCAGCAGAGTAACTCCAACATCAGCAAAAACAGCTTCCCACATGCTGGCAAAGCCAAAAGCTCCCAATAGTAAAACCAGGCCTTTGACCGTCAATGCAAAAACAATGTTTTGTCCTATGATGAGTCGGGTTTTTCGGGCAATTTGAAAAGCACGGGGAAGTTTGCGCAAATCCTGATGCATCAGCACTATATCCGAAGCTTCAATGGCAGCATCTGAGCCCCAGGCTCCCATAGCCACACCAATATCTGCCTGAGCAAGCACCGGAGCATCATTAATGCCGTCTCCTACAAACATGAGCTTTTCTTTTTTATTCATTTTTGATCTCATCGAGGCCATGATGTTGGCTTTATCCTGAGGCATTAATTCTGCATGAACCATATCAAAGCCAAGACTTTGTGCAATTTTTTCTGCAACACTTTTCCTATCTCCGCTAAGTAAGCCTAAATGCTTGATCTGCCATTTTCGTAGCCAGCTCATAACGCCTTGAGCTTCAGGTTTTAGCTCATCTTCCAAAGCAATATAGCCTATCCAATTTCCGTTAAAAGCAACATAGGCACCGCTACCACTTACTTGCCATTTTTCATCCATCACAATATGATGTTCTTCCATTAATTTTCTGTTACCCACCAGTATTTCTTCCTTTTGATCCAGCTTGAGAACAATTCCTTTACCAGCGATTTCCTGGTATTCCAAAGGTAAAATCTCGGGAAGATCCTTGGGGCAAGCCTGTAAAATTGGATAAGCAAAAGGATGTAAGGAGTATTTTTCCGCTAGTGCGGCATAATAGAGCACCTCAGAAGCTTGAAAATTGGCTGTAGGAAGAATCTTGCTGACTTTGAACTGACCCTGAGTAAGAGTTCCTGTTTTGTCGAACAAAATAGTGGAGACCTGGTTTAAGGCTTCCAGAAAATTGCCCCCTTTAATAAGAATTCCCTCTCGGGAAGCAGCGCCCAAGCCACTGAAAAAACTCAACGGAATGGAAATGACCAAGGCGCAGGGGCAGGAAACCACTAAAAATACAAAGGACCTATATAGCCATAAATTCCAGGAAATGGATGGAAAAAGCCAGGGACACAGCAGAGCCAAAAAAAGAGCAGCAAACACCACCAAGGGGGTATAAAATCGGGCAAGACGGGTAATGAGTTGTTCGCTTACGGCTTTTTTTTCTGAAGCAGCTTCGACCATTTGCATGATGCGTTGCATGGTGGATTCTTGAAAAGCTTTGCTTGCCTGTATATGTATCAAGCCAGTCAAATTGATAGACCCGGATAAGACTTGCTGACCTTTGACAACAGCCGAGGGTACCGATTCTCCAGTTAGAGCCGATAGATCAAGATAGCTTGATCCTTCAACAATGATTCCGTCGACAGCAACTCTGTCTCCAGCTTTGAGCACAAAAACATCTCCCACCTTTATTTTATCAGCATCCATAGGGACCAGTTTATCTTCCTGGAGTACATTGACTTTGTCGGGACGAAGTTTTAATAAGGATTGAATAGACTGGCGAGATTGATGAACTGCATATTGCTGAAATTGATCCCCCAACCAGAAAAAAAGCATCACTGCGACTGCCTCAGGAAATTCCCTTATTGCAAAAGCTCCAAGCGTGGCTATGCTCATTAGAAAATACTCATCAAACCATTCTCCGCGCCTGATGTTTCTAAAAGACCTGAGTAAAACCTGCCAGCCAAATATCAGATAGGCCGACAAATAAAAGCCAAGAGCAATGAAAGGTTGTTTTATGAAAAGCGCTGTAATAAATAAGCTTAAGCCCAGGAGAAATCTGATCCTTTTGGATTGAGAAAAAAATACTAAGGGCTTTTCTGTTCCAGTATAGGATCTCTGAACTTCAATCTCAGGTTCAAGGTCATGGATAATGGCTTCCGTCTGTCTCAGAAGCTCTTCCTGATTTTTATTGCTATCAATGGACAAGGATAGCTTTTTGGTGGCAAGATTTAATTGGGCGGAAAAAACTCCTGATAGCTTGGCTACCCGCTTCTCTATTTTGGCAGCACAAACAGCGCAATGCAATCCTTGCAAGTGTAATGATAAGGCTCTACCCTCAGTTCCTATGCTTTCGCTAATCCTGCACTCACAAGGGTTTTGACCTATCCAGCGACGGATGGTCAGAAGCGTTTCCTGTGCTGACCTTGAAGAATCAATTTGTATGGACAATAAATTGTGTTCTTTGTCAAAGCTTAATCCTTCGACCCCTGGAAGAAGGCTCAAAGCTTTTATGGTTTTTTCGGTGCAAGCCTGGCACTTAAGGTGCGAAAGATCTAATTCGGTTTTTATCATGTCAGATGACCTTGCTCATCCAATTTTTTTTCTTGAATACCAACGCAATTAGGTATAGGTTGACCACTGAAGTGATGACAAAAGAAATCCATAGTCCATTTTGTCCATAGTATTTGCCAAGCAAGTACATTCCAGGCAATTGGAAAATCCAGGTAGTTACGAGAGATACATACAAGCTGACTTTTAGGTATCCTGTGCCAAGAAGGGGTGCTCCAAATATGCTCGCAAGAGCTCCGGTAATCTGAAGAAATGCAAAAAGCGGTAGTAAGGGGCTAAATTGCTTTAGAAGCTCAAGATCCTGACTGAAAATTCTCAACACTGGCTCGGGAAAAAGAGAAAACAAAATAAAGAACAGACTGGTAATTATCGCTGCTATCCATGCAGCAGTAATGGTAGCCTGATAAGATCTGTCAGGACGGTTGGCTCCCATATTCTGGCCAACAATGGCCGAGGTAGCAAATGACAAACCGGATATCAGCATGCCTGATAAGCTTGCAGCACGACTAACCACAATAAATCCTGCTACCACCTGCATACCATACAAAGCAATGATACGCACCATGATGGAATTTGCCAAGCCTCCGACTAAACCCTGAAAACCTGTGGGCAAGCCTATGTTAAATATTTTTTTCATGGTGGGAAAGTGAGGAATGAAGAGTTGGTATAAGGAAAACTGGATAGTTTTTTTCCCACGGGTGTAGACCCACAAACCTGCCACAAGGAGGTAAATTTGAGCCAGGGCAGTAGAGTAGGCAACTCCAAGAATGCCAAGTTTCGGAAAAGGTCCAATACCAAGAATAAACAATACATTAAAACAAAGGTTGATTAGCAGGGTACTGAGCATAAGGTACATTGGGGTCAGAGAGTCTCCGGATGCCCTTAGCGCAGTATTGAAAGTGAATCCTGTATTGTGCAGAGGGAAAACCAAAAGTAATATGCGACCATACTGAACAGCCATATCCAGTGCTTCACCCTGAGCTCCAAAAAGCATCATCAATGGACGAAGTAAGATAATAAAAGGCAAGGCAAGTATTAACGAACCAAAAAGCTTCATAATGATGGTTTGAACAGTGGCTTGACCAGCCTCTTTAATTTTGCCTGCCCCATAGTATTGAGCAATAACACACACGGATCCATTGCCAACAATCGCATTGTAAGCTGAAAGATAGCCTGTCAGTACTCCATAAAAACCAAGAGCCGCCTGAGCATTAGGATTGTTGATTCTTCCCAGAAAAAAAACATCGCTGACACTGCTCATGGACTGAAAAACCATCGCAATCATGGCTGGCCATGCCAGCGTTAACAAAGACCAGGTTAGATTTTTTTCTGAAAATGCTTTTTTCTTGTTATCCGGGGGTGAATTCAAATTCACAGTATTTGCATTTGAGAATGACGGGTTCCTTGGACTGAACATCATATTCCGGGGTGTATCCTTCCGTGTTGCTAATGCATCTGGAGTTGATGCAGGCAATAGTACCTTTGATTTCAAAGGGTATTTCGGGATTGATCTTTTTTACTACCTGAGCATCCTTGATAATGTTGATCGTGATATGAGGAGCCAATAGCGAAAGATAGGTGGAAGTGGCATCATCAAGATAGAAATCCTGGATTTTTATCATATCTTTCTTTTTTTGTTGGCTGGAAGGAACGTTGATAAAAACTATCAAGGTTTCGCTTCCCTGGAGATGTTTTTTTAAAATTTCCAAACAATGCAGCCCCATACCTTCGGGCAAATGATCAATTACCGTACCATTGACTAACATTTGCGTTTTCATTTGTTATAATACCCCCAATAAAGTTGCTATCAGAGCCATACGAACAGGAACTCCGTTGTAGGCTTGCTTGAAATACAAAGCCCTGGGGTCCTGGTCTACGTCACGGGCAATTTCGTTTACGCGAGGCAAAGGATGGAGCACGATTGCATCTTTTTTGGCAGATCGTAGCATTTCTTCGGAAACGACATAGGAGTCTCGAAATTTTAAATATTCCATTTCTCCGAGTCGCTCTCTTTGGACTCTCGTAACATAAATTACATCTGCCTCATGAATAAAGTCGCGCATATTATTGGCCACTTTTGGAATAACCTTAAACTCATCACTCAGAGTACGCATGATATAGTCTGGCATTTCCAGGCCTGGCGGGGAAGCAAAGCACATTTTGACACCAAATCGGGCAAGAGATATTGCCAGCGAATGAGTAGTTCGACCAAATTTTAAGTCTCCTGATATTAGCACGTTTAACGAGGCAAATGACCCCTTTTCTTTGAGTATAGTATACAGATCCAGGAGGGTCTGGGTAGGATGCTGATGCCCTCCATCACCGCCATTAATAACTGGTACATTGGAAAACTGAGAAGCCACCCGGGCTGAACCTTCGTTGGGATGGCGGATAGCAATGACGTCTGAATAACTGGCTACTGTTCGGATGGTATCTGCTAAAGATTCCCCTTTTGAAACAGAGCTTCCCTCAGTGCTTGAAAAACCCAGGACCGAA
>Ga0351960_1146_pt1 | contig 10248 bp, 9 predicted proteins | sample TotcelT113001M14_FD_205808 | JGI IMG/M metagenome (GOLD analysis project Ga0351960, IMG submission 205808) | Enriched cells from coal bed in the Powder River Basin, Montana, United States - Total cells T11 rep3 HSBNCT.T11.300.1.M14 ... | reverse complement strand
GCCGGATAATTGGCGGGGGCACCCTCTAAGGAAAGATTATCCATTGACAGAAGAACCTGTAGAGTTTAAGCACAACGTAAAACCTAAAGTACCATCGGAAATTATTCCCCATGTCCAAAAAAACAAAATACCTTGAACAGTTCGGGAAAACAGGCGATGTGATGGAGCTCAATCTTGGGCCGCAGCACCCTTCTACCCATGGGGTCTTGCGCATTAAGCTCCATTTGGACGGAGAAATGATCGTTTCTGCCGAACCTGTCATCGGCTATCTTCATACAGGCGTGGAAAAGGAATGCGAGACACGCACATATCCCCAAGTATTCACGCTTGTCGATAGGCTCGATTACCTATCGGGCCCTGCGGAAGAACAGATGTTCGCTTCTGCCGTCGAACGGTTGATGTCGGTCGATGTCCCTGAAAGAGCTCAAACTATCCGCCTCATCTTATTGGAGCTTTCCCGTATTGGCAGCCATTTGTTGTGGCTGGGAACTAGCGCGCTTGAGCTTAATATGTCTTCGGTATTCATGTATTGCTTTACCGAAAGGGAAAAAATCCTGGACCTTTTCGAGCAGATGTCCGGAGCACGCATGTTCCCATCTTGTTGGCGGGTAGGAGGATTGGGATATGACCTGAATCCTGAATTCGAAGAAAATACAAAAAAATTCCTGCGCGATTTTCCGGCCACCTGGAAAGACCTGAACAACTTGCTAACAAACAACTATGTATGGTGCGAGCGGCTCCAGGAAGTGGGCGTCATCGACAAAGAGCTCTGCAAGCAGTACATGTGCACGGGCCCTGTCATTCGAGCAGCCGGTGTACCGTACGATATTCGGAAAATCTATCCTTATTTAGGCTATGAAACCTATCAATTCGATGTCCCAACGAGGACGGAAGCGGATTCCTATGCCCGTTATATGATCAGGATGGAAGAAATGCTGCAAAGCGCTTCCTTGGTAGAACAAGCCTTGAAGCGACTGAAGCCTGGACCTGTGATTACCGACAACAGGAAAGTTGCTTTACCGCCTAGGAGTGAGCTGCCGCGCAGCATGGAAGCGGTAATCCATCAATTTAAGTTAGTCTCGGAAGGGATTCATCCTCCCGTTGGGGAGCTTTATCAATGCGTGGAATCAGCACGCGGCGAACTCGGCTGTTATTTGGAAAGCGACGGCAGTAATAAACCGTACAGGCTCCGGGTTCGTTCGCCGTCATTTCCGCATGTAGAGATATTGAAGAAAATAGTGCCCGGATACATTTTGTCAGACGTGGTGGTAATTATCGCCAGCGTCGATCCGATATTGGGAGATGTTGATCGATAATGCTTAGTGAAAAAACCAAACAAGCCATAGAGAAACTCCAAAAAAGCTATCCTGAGAAAAGATCAGCTCTTTTGCCAGCCCTGCATTTGGCACAAGCCGAGGCGGGATATTTATCAAAAGACGTGCAGGCAGAAGTAGCTGCCTTGTTCGATATTGCGCCCAATGAAGTGAATAGTGTTGTCACGTTTTACGACATGTTTTTTGAAAAACCGGTGGGAAAGCATTGTCTGCATGTCTGTAAAAATATCTCTTGCATGCTGCGCGGGGGAGATGAACTCCTGCAGAAACTCTGCCAGCGTCTGGATATAGCTCCCGGGGGTACGACTTCGGATGGAGAATTCACTGTGATCCCTTCGGAGTGCCTAGGCGCATGCGACCGGGCGCCGATGATTTTAGTCGACGACCATGTCGAAGGCCCTATTGAAGAAAAAGACTTGGAAAACCTTCTTGCAGAAGCCAAAAAAGGGCATGGACATTCCTCACCTGTAGAACATGAAGAGGCTGAACATGCCTGAACTAAAAGTATTGACGGCTTTTATCGATCATCCTGATCAAAAGCAGATAGACACATATGTAGCAAATGGCGGTTATGCAGCCCTCCGGAAAGCATTGACTACCTTAAAGCCTGCGGAATTGACCGAAATCGTCAAGCAATCCGGACTCAGAGGACGCGGAGGTGCTGGATTTGTGACCGGATCTAAATGGAGTTTTGTCCCTAAAGACCCCGCCATTCCGAAATACCTGGTATGCAATGCCGATGAAAGCGAACCCGGTACATTCAAAGACCGGCTGCTTATTGAGTTTGACCCTCATCAATTGATTGAAGGGGTTATTTTATCGAGCTATGCCATCGGGTGTAACACAGCCTTTATCTATTGCCGTGGAGAATACTACAAAGGGCTTTCTGTTTTGCGCAAAGCCATTAAGGAAGCGCGGGAAAAAAATTTCCTGGGCAGCCGCATTCTAGGGACCGATTACTCTCTTGACATCATTGTCCATCCGGGAGCAGGAGCATATATAGCAGGTGAAGAAACCGCCTTGCTGAACTCTTTGGAAGGCTTCCGGGCAACTCCACGCCTAAAGCCCCCCTACCCGGCATTGGTAGGGCTTTATGGAAAGCCAACCGTCATCAACAATGTAGAAACACTTTGCAACGTTGTCCATATTGTCAATAAAGGGGCTGAATGGTACCAGAAAATCGGGAAACCAAAAAACACCGGTACAAAAATTTTTCAAATCAGCGGACAAATCCGGAGGCCCGGATGTTATGAATTTCCTCTAGGAGTCTCCTTGAAAGAAGTTTTTGAACAGGCAGGAGGCATGCTGCCCGGCCGTACATTTAAAGCCTGCTATCCCGGCGGATCCTCCTGTAATTTATTGACTGAACAAGATTTATCCATTTCCATGGATTTTGATGCCTTGGCCGCACGGAAATCTGCGTTGGGTACCGCCTCGATAATTGTCATGGACGACACCGCGGACATGGTAAAAGTGGCCCACCGCCTCATGCAATTTTATCAAAATGAATCATGCGGGAAATGTACTCCCTGCCGCGAAGGAACCCGATGGGTGGTCCAAATACTGGAAAGAATGCTGGCCGGCAAAGGCGCATTCAGCGATCTGCCCCTTATCGAACAGATCTGCATGCAGATGGCAGCGAATTCTTTTTGTCCCTTGGCGGTTGGTGCAGCACCTCCCGTCCAGAGCGCTATTCAAGCCTTTAAGCCTGAATTTGAAGCCTATATAAAGCGGAATCCACATGCCGCAGAAAAACCAAAAATGAAGATCTCTTACCCCTATTTATAAGATATGAGCGGACAAATACCTGAACAAACACCTACTGTTACTTTGACGATAGATGGCAAAACCATAAGCGTGCCCAAAGGAACGACCGTTTACCATGCCGCCCAACAACTAGGCATTGAAGTTCCCATTTTTTGCTATCAGGACCGAATGCCTCCATTTGCCGCTTGCCGGGTCTGCCTGATAGAAGTCGAAAAAATGGCAAAGCTGCAAACAGCCTGTTCCCTTGAAGCCACCGAGGGCATGGTCGTAAAAACACAAACCACGATGGCTGTCGAAGGCCGCAAAGCTGTATTGGAGTTTTTGCTCATCAATCACCCATTGGACTGTCCCATCTGTGATCGAGGCGGAGAATGTCCCTTGCAGGACCAAGCCCTAAAATTCGGTCCAGGCGAAAGCCGCTTTTGCGAAGAAAAAAGACATTTTAAAAAAGCCGTCTCTCTAGGCCCGGTTTTGAAACTCGATCGGGAACGTTGCATCGCCTGTGCGCGGTGCACCCGATTTGGAGAGATCATTGCCGGAGACCACGCTTTGGAATTTATCGACCGCGGTTACAGAACAGAAGTAGGCACACCCGGCGGCAAGCCCGTAGAATCGAAATTCATAGGAAATACAATTGCCATATGTCCCGTAGGGGCTCTCACGAGCGAGGTGTATCGTTTCCGCGCCCGTCCCTGGGATAATGATACAACGGAAAGCACTTGCGCTCTATGTCCTGTAGGCTGCAGCCAACTATTGGATTCCCGGGATGGACAGATTATGCGGACTAGGGCGCAAGAAAACAAAGCAGTCAACGATATTTGGCTCTGTGACAAAGGATGGTTCGGATATGAGTACACTGAACATCCCGACCGTTTGACAACCCCTTTGATCCGGCGTGGGGATAAACTTGAGCCTGCAACTTGGGAAGAAGCATTGTCCCTTATTGCTACTCAAATGCAAAGCGCAAAATCTGGCGGAAAAATAGCCGCTTTCGGAGGAAATAGCCTTACTGTTGAAGAAAATTTTCTGCTGCAAAGCTTATTTCGTGAAGGCTTGAAGTGCAATAATATTGACCACAGAATTGGAATGAGCTCCCCATCTATGGCTCAAGAGGCCATTCCCCCTGGCATGTCTATGTCCATTGGCGACTGTGAACAATTATCCTATGCAATTTTGATTGGCCTTGATCTTACCGAAGAATTTCCGGTCATCTGGCTGCGGCTGAAACAGGCTATTTTGCGCGGAGCTGTCGTAATCTTTCTGGGACATTTTGCCCCTGAGATCGCCTCGCAATTGCACAAAACCCGCCTCCATGCCCCAGGAAAAGAACTTGAAGAGATCCAAACGCTGATCTCTGAAGTTCAAGAGTTGGCTAAATCAGGTAATAAGGGAGCTTTGTTTGTCGGAAGGCAATATCTCAATTCACCCAACCGGCGCAACATCCTTACCGAATTGCATAAACTGACGCAAGCCGTACCGAATCTTAGCCTCAATGTTATGGAAGGGGAAAAAAATAGCATGGGCGCCAGGCTGGCCGGGGTTCATCCTGAATGGGAACCTTTGGGCGCTAAGCTTGAAAAGACAGGCATGAATGCCTTGGCAGTATTAGAAGAGTCTGCAAATAAGGGATGGGAATTTCTCTATGCCGTCGGATGCAATCCGGCGGCCTATACGCCCAAAGAACTGTGGAATCGCGCCAGTAAAAACCTTAAATTCCTCGTTGTCCAAGACCTCTTCCTGACCGAGACAGCCAAAGAAGCCGATGTCGTTCTGCCTACCTTGTCCTTCTATGAAAAGGAAGGGAGCTTTATTAGTATTGAAGGACGCGTGCAAAAGCTTCGCCCGGGAAAATTCATTCCGCAAAACATTTACAGCGATGAAGAGATATTCACACTTCTTGCGCAAAAAATGCATATCCCTCTTAGCATCCATCCACTTTTCTTGGAAGCCCTGCAAAAGCCCTTTATCCCCCTCGATCGAGATGCCATAACCACAGAGCCGCCGTTTACCGCTGCAGAAACGAAAGAAGAAGGTTTAAAAGCGACTTTTGCCAAATACCTCTTCGATCATGATGAACTGATGCTCCATGACCCTCATCTCATTCAGCTGGCAAAAGAGCCGCGTGTACGGATACACCCTAGTGAGGGAAAGAAAAGAGGGATCGACAACGGAGACCTCGTACGCCTGCGGAGAGGAGAGAAAACAATTGCAGCACAAGTTGCCCTAGATGACAAAGTGGCCCTACAGACATTGGTCCTGCCCCTCGTTTTCCCGAAAGTGCCTGTATGGGAACTCGGAGCTGATCTACTTAATGGTTTCGCGATAGAAATACAGAGAGATTCGTAACTATGTTGATGAACATTGCGGAAATTCTGCTTAAAAGCCTCGTGCTTATCCTCGTCCTAATGGGAGCTGCGGCCTATATGACTTTTCTTGAACGAGTCGTAATGGCAAGGATGCAACTCCGTTTGGGCCCTAACCGTGTAGGACCTTTGGGATTGCTGCAGCCCATTGCCGATGGGATAAAACTCCTTTGCAAAGAAAGCTTCCAGCCATTTGGGGTAGATAAATTCACCTACTGGCTGGCCCCAAGCCTGTCTTTATTCCTAGCCTTATTCGCCTTCGTCGTCATTCCTTTCGGCAGCACAATCCATTTGTGGGGACACCCTGTTACACTTCTAATTGCCGATATAAACGCGGGCATCGTCTTTCTGCTTGCCGTCTCATCTTTGTCCGTGTATGGCGTTGTCTTAGCCGGTTGGTCTTCAAACAATCGGTATTCTCTGCTTGGTGGATTGCGAGGAACTGCCCAAATGATCAGCTATGAAATCCCGATGGGCCTTTCTTTATTGACTATATCCTTAAGCGCAGGGACTTTAAATCTTTCTGAGATCGTAGAGGCGCAAAGCTCGCATTGGTTTATCTGGACAAACCCGCTCAGTTTTATTATTTATTTGATCACCGCTTTTGCCGAGACAAACCGTGCACCCTTTGATCTACCTGAAGCCGAGCAAGAGCTGACAGCTGGATACCACACGGAATACAGCGGAATGAAATTTGCCATGTTTTTCTTGGCTGAATATGTCAATATTCTTGCTGTGTCTTCGATTGCGGTTACCCTGTTTCTGGGCGGTTGGCTGGGACCTGGTAATATTCCTGTGGTTTGGTTCGTTCTAAAAGTCGCGTTGTTCGTATTTTTGTTCATGTGGGTGAGGGCCACGATGCCCCGCTTCCGTTACGATCAACTGATGAGCTTTGGCTGGAAAATATTACTGCCTTTAGCCACCCTAAACTTCCTTATTACGGCTTTCTTTATTTTGGTTATCAGATGAAAAAATTTTTATTTCAAATAGCATCAATGTTCAGAGGATTGCTGATTGTTTTCAAATACATGTTCAAGCGCCCAGTGACATTACGTTATCCAGAAGAAAAACGCAAACTCCCTGCACGCTCAAGGGGCCGCCACCACCTCACAAAATGGAAGGACGGGGCCGAAAGATGCGTCGGCTGCGAGCTGTGCGCTATAGTCTGCCCTTCGCAAGCCATTTATGTAAAGCCGGCTGAAAACAAACCTGAAGATCCCCATTCCCATGGAGAACGCTATGCAGAAGATTTTCAGATCAATATGCTGCGCTGCATATTCTGCGGATCTTGCGAGGAAGCCTGCCCTACAGGCGCCATTATTCTTGGCAACGAATATGAATTAGCCGGATATGACCGCCAATCGTTGATCTACACCAAAGATATGCTCACAGAAAAAACCCCGGGAGACTCCGGCCGCGACCCCAATAGGGAGATATGACATGACATTGTTGGCATACTCCATCGAATGGTTTTTAGGGATCCTCTTGATCACCTCCTCTTTGGGAGTGATCTTAGCGCATAAGCCAGTCCATGCAAGCTTATTTTTTCTTCTTTCCCTGATGACGCTTGCCCTTACCTATCTGGAGCTTTCTGCGGAATTCATCGGCCTTATGCAAATATTGGTTTATGCAGGGGCCATCCTCGTCCTCTTCATGTTTGTCATTGTCCTATTCCAAGATGCCTATTCACAAATTTCACAATTCCCCTCTAACAGCAGTTTTATTTTGCTGTTCTTCGCCGGCAGTGCCATTACATTCACGATGATCATTCTGGGAATACTTTTAAATGGTTTTAAGGCACATAACGCAGCCTTGCCTGACGGATACGGTTCAGTGGAATCTCTAGGACGATTTTTGTATGTCGATTTCTTTTTTCCCTTCGAAGCGGTCGTTTTACTATTTTTGATCGCAAGCGTGGGAGCATTATACATTGGCAAAAGGAAGGAATGATATGAACCTCTCGCTTCTCATTTTCTTCAGCTTAGGAATGTTCCTCATCGGCATCATCGGGGTTTTGACCAAACGGAATGCTTTAGTATTTTTTCTATCGATAGAATTAATGCTGAATGCCAGCAATTTGCTTTTCGTTATCTTCTCACGTCAGTGGGGCAATCAAATTGGGTTGGCATGGGTTTTCTTTGTTTTAGTTGTTGCTGCCGCCGAAGCTGCGGTAGGACTCGCGATCCTTATCAACCTCTTTCGAACCAAGCAAGTCGTCGACATCGATCAGTATAATAATTTAAGAGGATAAAATGCATTGCGCTCTATGCTTTAGTCTATTTTTACCGTTAGCCGGGTTTCTAATCCTAATGGCATTTGCCGATAGGATACCGAGGCTTCCCACCTACATCATCAGCTGTGCAACTGTTTGCTTATCCTTTATCTCTTTCGCCGCCATCCTTATCATCTATACGTATACAGGCATGCTTCCCCATTCGGATACCTTATATACTTGGATTCCTATCGAACAACTGCATACCGATATTTCGCTGCGCATAGATCCCCTTTCCTTACTAATGGCTTTGATTGTCACCGGCATCGGTTTTCTTATTCACGTCTATTCCATCGGATACATTGAGCATGAAGAAGATTTCGCCAGGTATTTTGCCTGCTTGAATTTTTTTATCTTTGCCATGTTGTTGCTGGTCCTAGCCGACAACCTTCTTCTCCTTTTCGTCGGATGGGAAGGCGTCGGCTTAGCTTCCTATTTACTGATCGGCTACTGGTACTTCCGCCCTGCAGCCGCACGCGCAGCCACTAAAGCCTTTGTTGTCAATAGGATCGGCGATTTCGGATTATTGCTCGGACTGCTGTTGGCATTTCACCTCTTTGGCACGACCCACATTGCTACAATCTCAGAAATGGCGTCGCAGCAATATGATAAAGGCGACACCCTTCTCACTATTATGACACTACTATTCTTCGTCGGAGCCATCGGGAAATCGGCCCAGCTGCCTTTGCATGTATGGCTTCCCGACGCTATGGAAGGCCCTACTCCAGTCTCTGCATTGATTCATGCAGCCACAATGGTGAATGCCGGAGTGTATTTGATCGTCAGGCTTCATCCCGTCTTTATGATGACCCCGCAAACCTTGCAACTCGTAGGGGTTGTTGGGGCAGCTACAGCGCTTTATGCCGCTTTGAGCGCAGTAGGGCAGACCGATTTAAAACGTGTCCTAGCCTATTCGACTGTCAGCCAACTGGGTTTGATGTTCCTAGCCTGTGGTTCGGGAGCTTTTTATTCTGCGATGTTCCACCTGACAACGCATGCCTTTGTAAAAGCCCTGCTCTTTCTTAGTGCAGGCAACGTGGTTCATATGATGCAAGGAACAACTGAGCTGAATAAGATGGGCGGGCTCTCCAAAAACTTCCCCTATACCCATTGGCTGTTTTTTATAGGAGTTTTAGCCCTTTCAGGGGTGCCTCCTTTAGCCACCTTCTTTAGTAAAGATCTGATATTGGAACAGGAATATCTGGCAGGTTTTGAGGTCTTGTTCTATATCGGATTAGCGGCTTCCATTTTGACTGCATTTTATCTGACCCGAGTCTATTGCCTGACATTTTTTGGTACTGCAAAGCTGCCGCCGCAGATCTTAAGCCAAATAAAAGAGGCGCCCAGGATTATGCTGCTCCCTGTATTCATTTTAGGCACTTTAGCTATCATTGGCGGTTTTCTAGGATTTACCTTCGGCAAGACACCACTATTGGAAGGTTTTTTAAAAGAAGTAGGGGTCACATTAGCAGAAAAAAAACTAAGCAGCGGATTTATTCTTACGCCGGAAACCTGGTACGCTGTCGGAGGCGCTTTCTTTGGGATTATCACAGCAGGCATACTGTATCTTCGCTTTGCCGACCGTTTAGGCGCTCCCCTTTCAATCCTAAAACATTCGTTTTATGTAGATCAGTTATATGAGCTGATCATAGTCACTCCACTTAAAAGCCTAGCTCGTCTCATTACAAACTTTTTCGAGATGGGTATTTTTGATGGGTGCATACGGCTCGTGACTGCAAATGTCAACAGGACAGCTTCTTTGCTTATAACAATGCAAAGCGGTCAAATCCGTTCCTACGCAGCCTGGATTGTTATTGGAGTAGTTGTATTAATGATTTATTTGGTTTTTTGAGGTGGTTTCGTGTCTATTATTCTAGCGTTGTTTGTTGTTCCGTTTTTGTGTTCGTTGGGAACCCTGCTCATCCCTCACTCTCTCAGAAATTCTGTGAAATTTCTGGCAGTAGGGATGAGTCTTTTACCTCTAGCAATTCTGTTGAGCACCCATAAATATCTGATCGGCTCCTCCATAGATTATGATTGGATTCCAGCTCTTTCGATACGATTGCATCTAAGCATCGATGCACTCTCCCTTCTCTTCTTATACCTAACAGCAATCGTCATTCCCATCAGCCTTCTGGCTGTTAAAACCACAGACCTGATTCATTCGCCGCTCTTTTTCGCATTGATCTTATTCCTGCAAGGCCTGCTCATCGGATTTTTTACAACAAGAGATCTGGCTGTCTTTACTCTATTTTGGGAGGCCATGCTGATTCCCCTCTATTTTATCATCAGTTTATGGGGAGGTTTGAACCGTTACGCAGCTTCTTTAAAATTTATTCTCTACATGATCACAGGGTCTGCGCTCCTCATCGCTGCAGTACTCTCCTTGTATTTCGGCTTGTCTTCTTCTCAAGCAGGGACTTTTGATATGGACACATTGGCCGGCATCTCATCCCAATTGCCTTCCGCTAAATGGGTCCTGGCGATTTTCTTGCTGGCCTTTGCTGTAAAA
>Ga0351960_1144_pt1 | contig 10498 bp, 9 predicted proteins | sample TotcelT113001M14_FD_205808 | JGI IMG/M metagenome (GOLD analysis project Ga0351960, IMG submission 205808) | Enriched cells from coal bed in the Powder River Basin, Montana, United States - Total cells T11 rep3 HSBNCT.T11.300.1.M14 ... | reverse complement strand
TGATTGTCGGCAGGGATATGAAAAGCCAGGGGATTGAGCTGAATACGGACAGCTTTTCCAGGGGATTCAAAGATACGGTCTCAGGCGCAAAACCCATGATCAGCGATCAGGAGGCTGAGCAGATCATGGCTGCTTTCAGGAGCGAGATGGGGTCGAAGGCCAAGAAACTGGGGGAGCAAAACAAGAAGGCAGGAGAAGCGTTGTCTTGCCCGAACCGTTTCTCCCCACCAGGCCGACCTTTTCACCTGTCATTAAGGTGAAGGCAATGTCGTCGAAAATGAAATGAGGACCGTATGATTTTGAGAGAGCTGTAACGCTGACCATTTGGAGGAATAATAATATAACAAGGCTGCCTGTCTGTCAAATAGCGCCGGTTGGTTTGTCTTGTCAGACAAGACTGCAGTCTTGTCTGACAAGACAAGTCTTACCCCAAAAGACAGGCCGATCAACCCAAACAGTTCCTTTTTGAACAGGGCCGAAAATACAGAAGAGGAATATTTCTACATTGTTATTACTGAGGGCTGAGCCCGCCGACGAACAGGCACGATTTTTGAAAGTGGGTTCGGATGCTCTATTTTGACCAAAAGGGAAAGGGGAGTGAAAGGCAGCACGAGATGCATTTAAATCCATGCAGGAGAGGTGGCGCCCATGAATGAGGTTTTTGACTACGGAACAGGCGTGCCTTACACGTTCGAGGACCTGGAAGTCTTCTTCGCGGGCAAAGAGACAAAACGACGAGAAGGACCCAGTTGTTGGCGCTGCCAGTGGTTCGATGCGGCATCGACCGAATTGTGCCGTGGGCCGGCCACCTGCCTGAAATGGGCTGAATGTGGAAAATGTTGCGGGTTGACAGGGAGAAGACTGCTTGTTCAGTTTGAAACGTGTCCGCAGTTCAAGGTAGATCCGATCATGTGTCAATAACTCCGGGTTGCCGGGGAGTGAGGTGTTCTATGTTCAGCGTTAAGAGTCAGACTTCGACGGGGAAAAGGTAAAAAGCCTTCAGTTGTTTTCGAACCTTGAACGTTGAACTGTGAACTGTGAACTGTGAACAACGTAATTCAAGTAAGTTGCTTCAAATCATTCAGGGTAAATATCGGTTTAAACAGATAACCTCTCGATTCTATAGCTTCTTTGCCTCCCTCAAGCCGGTCAAGGAGGACAATCACGCCTTTCACGTTGAACCCGTCCTGTTCGGTGACCTCTATCGCCCTAAGCGATGAGCCGCCCGTAGTTACCACGTCCTCGAGGATGACGACGTTCATACCTTTCCTTAAATTTTTTGCGCCCTCTATCCAGAGATTTCGGCCGTGCCCCTTCGGCTCCTTTCTTATAAAGAATCCGGGGATAGGCTGGCGGAGTGCGCGTGAGACCAGTACGGTCGAGCAGACGAGCGGGTCCCCGCCTATGCTGACTCCCCCGACTGCCTCAACACCGGGTATCTGAAGAACCCTCTGATACATCAGGTGACCTGCAAGGTACATCCCTTCGGGGTTAAGGGTCGTTTCCTTGCAATCGATGTAAAAAGTGCTTCTTTTTCCGCTGGCGAGGAGAAAATCGCCTTCCTCGTAAGAGAGGTCCTTCAAAATCCTGAGCAGCCGTTTTTCCTCTTCCATGTACCCTCCAGATCCTGCTGGTTTCGCATTATCGTTTGACAAACAACTCCATCTGTTCCAGTTCCATCCCCCAAGGAAATCGCAAGGGATAGTGACCTGAGAAACAGGCATCGCAAAAAGTGTAACGAAACGAATCCGAACCGTTTCCTATGGCCCTCTTCATGCCGTCTATGGACAGATATTCAAGGGTGTCGGACGTCATGTATCGGTTGATCTCATTAACATTGTGAGAGGAGGCGATCAACTCCGACCTCGACGGGGTATCGATTCCATAGAAGCAGGGGTAACGGGTAGGGGGTGACGTGATCCTGAAATGAATTTCCTTCGCCCCTTGCTGCCGCAGCATCTTGATGATCTTCCTGCCCGTCGTTGCCCGTACGATCGAGTCGTCTATGACAACGATCCTTTTCCCCCTCACAGTTTCATGGTCGGCGTTCAACTTCAGCTTTACGCCGAAATGACGGATAGACTCCTTCGGCTCGATAAAGGTTCTCCCCACATAATGATTCCTGATGAGACCCATCTCGAAGGGGATGCCTGACTCCTGAGAATAGCCGATAGCCGCGCTGATACCCGAGTCGGGTATCGGAATTACGAGGTCTGCCTCTACGGGGCTTTCCTTCGCGAGCTCCCTTCCAAAGGCCTTTCTCACGCCATAGACGGTTCTTCCAAAGATATCGCTGTCCGGTCTTGCAAAATAGACGTACTCGAAGATGCAGAAGCGTGGCTCCACTTTCTTTGAAGGTGCATACGAGCGTATGTCGTTCCTTGTAATGTGGATCACTTCTCCGGGTTCCACCTCACGGAGATATGTGGCTTCTATAAGATCGAAGGCACATGACTCGCTGGATACCACGTAGCTATCCTTCAGTTTGCCCAGAACAAGAGGCCTGAAGCCGTAAGGGTCCCTTGCAGCGATCATCTCCTTGTCCGTAAGGAGAAGCAGCGAATAGGAACCTTCAAGCCTGCGGATCGCACTGATGAGCCTGTCGAGGGTCGAATTCTCGTGGGACAGCGCGATAAGATGGGCGATAACCTCGGTATCGATGGTCGATTGAAAGATGGAGCCATAGTTCTGGAGTTCTTCCCGGACAATCTTGGCATTCGTCAGGTTACCATTGTGGGCGATGGCGAGCGCACCTCTCGAATACTCGACGGAAAAGGGCTGGGCGTTCTTCAGGTCGCTTGATCCTGCCGTTGAATACCGTACATGCCCTATAGCCGCATGGCCCTTTACCTTCTGCAGAACCTGTTCGTCAAATATATCCGAGACGAGGCCCATCTCCCGGTGACTGAAAATGGTATAACCGTCGGTACTCGTTATACCGGCGCTTTCCTGCCCCCTGTGCTGCAGGGCATGGAGCCCGAGATAGGTGAGGTTTGAAGCTTCTCTGTGATTGAATATGCCGAATATGCCGCACATATCAGGCGCCTTTTCCTGCCCGCTCCAGTTCGCGGGACAACAAATTAATGATTTCCGTGTCTATCAGGTACAAGTCTATTTCCTTGATGTTTTGATTGGTCTCCGTAGCAAAACGGATAATTTCGTCGACGATGATAACTGCACAACGATCCTTGGGAAAACCGAAGATACCCGCACTTATTGCAGGCATGGCGATGGTTTTGAATCTTTTGCTGTCTGCCAGTTCCAAGGCGCTCCTGACGGCTGAATGAAGCTTGGCTTCCTCGTCTCCTTCACCCCAGCGAGGTCCCACCGTATGTATAACATATCCTGCCTTAAGTTGACCAGCCGAGGTGAGGGCGCTTCGGCCTACGGGCACGTAACCTATCCGGTCACTTTCTTCCTGGATTGTGCTGCCGCCCTTTTGTGCGATGGCGCCTGCAACACCACCACCGTGCTTCAGGTGCGTATTTGCGGCATTGACGATAGCGTCCACAGGGGCGTCCGTCAAATCACCCCGAATAATTCGAACGCTGGTCTTTCCGAAAATGGTTTCTTTTATAATCTCCATGTGCTTGGTGAGGCCCTATAGTCTATACCATTATGCTCTCTCCTGCAATATGCTGAAAATGCGTGCTGAAAGTGCGGCGTAGGGTATGCCTGAGAATTCTTCGGGCCGGGAAGAAGTGAGTGTGCGGAAGTCATAAAAACATAGCGCAAGGAAACGCTGTTTTCACAGGTGTCCTTGCGCTATTGCCCCGTGTTTTGTTTCTGCTAAACGCCTGCTATGAAGGCTGGTTTATGGCCGACAACTGCCATCTATTGTTTCCCACGGGCCGTGTAAATGTCCAGTACTCTTCAAATTTAACCGGATCGGTCTTGCTCCCGGAGACGACCTGCCCCGATGTCTCATCAACGGTGTAATCGAGAAGGTTCGCAAGGAAACGTACCGTTATATAATCCCTTCCTGACTCCTGCCATGCCTCTGCGATATCGGTCGTTCTGACCGCAATGTTATCGAGCCGGTTTATCTTTCTTTCCTGTTTGAGTCTTTCCGCATCCGCCTGAATGTTCCGGTACATCTCGTCCGTCAAGAGGTTACGGACTGCGCTCATTTCCCTGTTGGCCCATGCACCCTGAATCCGGAAAAACGTATCCATACAGAGTTCCGCGAACCTGCTTTCGTCGAAATTCGGATCCATCTGCCTGATGTGGCGGATTCCTTCCCCGCTGTCAGCGGGCGCCGCCTGAGCAGGTTCGAAGCCCGGTTGATAAGACGGTTGATAAGACGGCTGATAAGACGATTGGTCCATTGGTGAAGATTGAGAATACGCCATCGCCGCCTGTTCTCTTCTTCGTTTCACGAATCGGTACACAAGGAAGAGTATCACTGCAAGGAGGATGATCTCAAAAATCGGGAAGCCTCCTTCTCCTGCGCCTCCCATGCCTCCGAAGCCCAGGCTCCTGAAAAGCATGCTTCCAAGAAAACCTCCGGCTATACCGCCCATCATATTTCTGAAGAAGCCTCCCCCGGCCGGTGATGGCGTAGAAGGGGACTGATATGTTCGGGAAGGCGCTGAAGGGGTCGCAGGCGCGGGACGTGATGGTGCCGAAAAGCTCCTCGATCCCCGGGACCCCGACGATCTGCCGCCGCCTACGCGGGCGAGTGAATCAATTTCGAGCACGTAACACAGGAAAAAGAGAAAAGCTACGGCCATAAACGTAATCTTCAAAAACTTGTTTTTTGGCATCTGGACCTCCCCGGCCGAATTTGGCATATAGTAGCACAAATATCGATGCCGGGAAACCTGTATTCTTTACAAAAAGGTACCGATTAATTATAATCTTACTCGCAGATCCTGAGTGCAATGGCTATGCTTCTCCTCAATGTCACAAGGTTAAAGAAAAAAAAGGAAGTGCGGTAGAAATCTTCAGTACATCAGTACCTCGCAGCCGTTTGTTCGTGTTAGGCAACGCTGGTGTGATTATGGGTTATTGAGGAAGAGAGAGTCCCTGGGCATCAAAGAAACCATGTCCAATTCTCGTAAATCAACGTGAGCAGGAGGATAAGGAAGAATATGGACAAGCCGAAAGAAGGGCGGAGACATATCCCTGATAGGGATGAACTGCACGCAGCAGTACAGGGAACCGGCGGACGTCCGGAGGGCGAGAAGAGCCGGCGTGAGCACGCGGAGAAAGACCAAGGTGAGAGCGGGGAACACTTCCGGACTCTGATTGAGAACTCACTTGACCTGATGATGGTGTTGAAAGAGGATGGAACGGTAGCGTATGCCGGTCCTTCCCTGGAGCGGATACTGGGCTATCGTCGCAGAGATTCTTCAAACAGGGGATTTCTCGAGTTTGTCGACGAGAAGGACAGGGAGAGGTTACGCGATCGAATTGTCCAGTCTGCAAAGATAGCCGGGAGTACTTTTTCTCTTGACTTGAACATGCGGCGCAAGGACGGAGCATGGCGTACGTTTGAGATTATCGGCAAGCATCTTCCTAATGATCCAAAGGTGAAAGGAATAATCGTAAACGGCAGGGACGTGACAGAGCGCAAGCAGATGGAGGAGAAGTTGCGCCGGATGAATAATGAACTCGAGGCGAGGGTGGAGGAGCGGACCGCTGAGCTGAGAAATGCACATGAAAGACTCGAAAGGGAAATTCGCGAGCACAGAGAGTCGGAAGAAGAACGTGCCCGCATGGCCACCGCCATCGAGAAGGGAGGAGATTGCGTTATTATCACCGACCCTGAAGGAGTGATCCAATACGTCAATCCGGCTTTCGAGAAGGCCAGCCTCTACAGCAGGGAAGAGATTACAGGACGTGACTTCAGCTTTTTGAAGGTGGAGGGTCCGGATGGTTCAATCTGGAGCGATATGTGGGATACCCTTAAGGAGGGAAATGTCTGGGCCGGAAGAATCACCAACCGGAAGAAAGACGGCAGCGCGTACGCAGTCGAAAGGACGATGTCACCGATCAGGGACGGTGCGGGGCGCCTCATGAATTATCTTGTCGTCGAACGGGATATGACCGAGCAGGTCGGACTCGAGGCGGAATTGCGACAGGCGCAGAAGATGCAGGCTATCGGTACTCTGGCGGGCGGTATTGCCCACGATTTCAACAATATTCTTGCCGCTATGATAGGGTTCACCGAACTGGCACTCGATGATGTCGAGCAGGAGAGCCCGGCCGTACGCCATTTGCAGCAAGTCCGCAAGGCCGGACACCGCGGCAGAGACCTGATCAAACAGATCCTCACATTCAGCCGACAGGCGGAAGGCGAGAAGAAGCCCGTTCAGGTAGTGCCGATCGTCCGCGAGGTATTAAAACTCATGCGAGCGTCCTTGCCGTCCACCATTGAAATCAGGCCTATAATCGAGGCAGAGGGCGGACTGATTTTTGCCGACGCGGTGCAGATCCATCAGCTTCTCATAAATCTTGCGACAAATGCCGGGCAAGCCCTGAGGGGCGGAAAGGGGGCCCTCGAAGCGAGGGTCAGGGATTTCACATTCTCAGATGCGTCCGATGCACCTCATCCGGATATGGAGCCGGGTTCTTATGTCAAGATCTCGATAAGCGATACGGGTTCGGGGATTGACGAAGTGATAAAAGAGAGGATATTCGAACCGTTTTTTACGACCAGACAAACTGAGTCCGCGGGCATGGGATTATCCGTTGTTTACGGAATAGTAAAAAGCCATAACGGGGCAATCACGGTGAGCAGTGCACCGGGCAAGGGAGCGACCTTTACGGTTTATTTCAGGAAGCTGAAGGAGGCCGTCCACACGGAAAAAGCGAGACCCGTGCACATTTCAAAAGGGAAGGGTCGAATACTCTTTGTTGATGATGAAGAAGCGCTCGTGGAGATTGCCAAACAGATGCTGGAAAGGCTCGGATACGAGGTGGTCGCTGAGAAGGACAGCGTGAAGGCGCTGAAACAATTCCAGAGAGATCCGGCAAAATTCGATCTTGTCATTACAGATCAGACCATGCCGAATATGACGGGAATCGAGCTTGCGAAAAAGCTTATGTCCATCAAAAAGGACTTACCCATAATTCTTTGCACGGGGTTCAGTGAGGTCATTTCTCCCGAATCGGCAAAGGCCATAGGTATACGTGAATTCGTAATGAAACCGATCATCAAGAACGAAATGGAGGAGACAATAAGCAGAATCCTCACGGGCGCGGGTACAGGCAAGAGAAAGTAAGTCCCCGCTTCATCCTCTTTATGAGGGGGTTACCACCCGCAGAATTGTGGCAGGGCAATGGACAGGCGGGCGGGTGCGGGTGCCCGGCAATCCTGGCCCGACGCGAGCCCCGGTAATTGGCGGCATATCAGGAAGTACGGGGAACTGAGGGTTGGGGCGTAAGGGCAGGAAGTTGTTTTCCGTCCCATCCTCTTTATGAGGGGGTGGCTCCGCGGACTTTGTCCGTGGAGGGGGCGACGCGAGCCCCGGTAATGGAGGAGACAATAAGCAGAATCCTCACGGGCGCGGGTACAGACAAGAGGAAGTAAGGAAACCGTTCAGAATGGAAAATGTCCTGATATATTCCGATTCGATTGCAAATTCCGAGTACACCCCTACCCACCCTTTTAAGCCCGTTCGCGCCAGGTTTTTCCTCGAACTCCTCAATCGATATCACAGAAACGATTATTTTTCCGTTTTGAGCCCCGAGCGGCTCGATGAAGAACTCCTTTACCTGTTTCACGACGAGTGGTATATCGATCTTCTGAAAAGAGCCGACCGTGGGGAATTTACGGTAGAAATGCTTTATGCGGGGCTGGGAACGGCAGACAACCCTCTTTTCCGGGGTATGTTCGATCTTATGCTCAAAATTGCAGGCGGGACTTATGCAGGGGCAAAACTGCTGCTTAACGGGAAGGCGAGGTGTGTCTTCAGTCCGATCAGCGGCCTGCACCATGCCGAGCGTAATCGGGCATCGGGTTTCTGTTACGTAAACGATATTGCCATTGCCGGGGCAGCCCTCGTACGTGAAGGGCGGAGAATTGCCTGCGTCGACATAGACGCCCATCATGGTAACGGTGTACAGGATGCGTTTTACGCGAGTGACCGGGTTCTGACGATATCGGTTCATGAGTCCGGTGAAACGCTTTTCCCGGGCTCGGGCAATGAGACGGAAATCGGCGAGGGAGCGGGAGTGGGCTACAACGTAAACATACCGCTCAAAGCCGGCACGGATGATGAAGTCTATGTCTATGCTTTTGATGCAATCGTTCCACAGTTGCTTGAGCAGTTCGCGCCTGAGATCGTCTTCATGCAGATAGGAGGGGATTGCCACAGGGATGATCCCCTGGCCCATCTCAACGTAACGAGCAACGGCTATAAAAGTGTAGTCGGCACGGTTAACAGCCTCTCTCCCCGGATCCTTGCCATGGGAGGAGGCGGCTATAACGTCTTCAAAACGGCTGCTTTATGGGTCCTGGCGTGGTCCACGCTTACTGGGGTAAAGCCTGAGGACAAGTTTGCAGGTCTGGTCGGCGGGATGATGTACGGCCCAGAGATGGAGGCGGGAAGTCTCGAGGATCTGCCGTTTGCGTCCGAGCCTCAGGAAAAGGACGCCTGTTTCAGTGAAGCGGAACGGGTGGTGGAACAGCTGCGGAAAACCGTATTTCCCTTGCATGGCCTGTAACATACCCTTTTGCAGAATTCACCCCTGTGGATCTGCAAACAGTCTAAACTGTTTCGCAAAAACACTTCCCGTCTGACGATTATGTTCGTCATTCCTGCGGAAGCACGAATCCAGTTAGGAGCAGTTACCTATTTCTGGATCCCGGCTTTCGCCTGGCTCTCACCGGGGTGACGACTCTACAAACCTTACTTTATTTTGCGTAATGCTCCAAGCCTCAAGAAGAGTCATCGGGTAACCGGAAAAAGGCACGAAGCTTTTAAACCGGCCGATCCTCGTTTTCCGCCGGTCATACTTTTCTTTTGCTGTTTTTAAAGACCGCGATTCCGGCCTTTTCCTCGACCGGGCAGACAAACTCGCAGATGCCGCACCCGTTGCACAACTCTTCCACGACGTAAGGCCTCTTGATATTAATCTTCTTGCCGTTGACATCGGTATCGTCAATCGACTCGAATCGGATGGCCTTGTTGGGGATCGGACAATGCTCTTCGCAGACCATGCAGTTCATCTTCCTGGCGTATGGCAGGCAATGATTCTTGTCCAGGACCGCCTGGCCTATAACTGCTTTCCGTTTTTCTTCAAGGGGAAGATTCGGAATTGCGCCGGTCGGACACACCTGGCCGCAGAGGTTACAGCCATACTCGCAGTATCCGAGTCGGGGCACCATAGTCGGCGTATAAAGGCCATAGAGGCCGGCCTGTAGCGTGACCGGATAGAGTGCACTCCTGAGACAAACTTTCATGCATTCGCCGCACCGGACGCATTTTTTTAAGAACTCTTCCTCTCCGAGAACGCCCGGCGGCCGCAACAGTCTGGTTTCTGATGCAGCCTTTACCGGAAATACCCGGGACGCGAGCAGACCTGACGCTATCCCGGCTACAAATACCCTTCTCCCCGGCGAGAAAACCGCCTCTTTCCCCCCCTCAGCCCCGGCTTGAACCTGACCCGTTGTGAAGGACATTTTCTCTGACATTCAAGACAAAGAATGCAATCACGTTTTTGAAGGATCTCTTCATCAAACCCGGTAGGACAATGCTGTTTGCAGTCGCCGCAATCGTTGCACAACCTTCCGGGAATTCTCCGGAAGAGGGAGAATGAACCGAAAAGCCCCAGAAGGGTACCGAGAGGGCACAGGTTCCTGCACCAGTTCCGCCGCTCAAACCGCTCCAGCACGAAGATGGCTACAAGAAATAGCAGGGAAAGAAAAGAAAGCGGGTATAGGGTACTTCTGAAGGGCAAGAGGTATGTCCTTATAAAACCATATCCGCCTTCCAGGTAGTCCCTCGAATCGCCGAGAAGCGAGTAGAGTTGGCCCCAACTTTCTTTTCCGAGAAAACCGACGATGGGGTAAAGAGTAAAAGTGAGGAACCGTATGAGAATTGCCATGGGATCGAAGATCCCGGCGAGATTCACGTTGAAGAGGGCAGCACCGAGGAGCGTGAAGAGAAGATAGTATTTGACGTTCCCTTTCAGAAATGAAAGCTGCCTGCCTTTCCTTATCCGTCTTGTCACGTGATCGATGCAACCCGGATACTGACAGCGCATGGGCCGACCGGCGGAAGCCTGAAAGACGTAAAGATATTGAATAAGATTATTGCATCAACAGATCCTGTGGCGGCCGATTCAGTCGCAACCGGGCTTTTCGGGCTTAAACCCCAGGACGTGCCGATTACGGTAACAGGGCACAAGCGGGGACTGGGTGAAATGAATCTCGACAGGATAAAAACGGTTAAAACGTAGCAGAATTCCGAGTCAGGCAAGCACATGGGGGAAACCAGGGACAATTGAAAAAGGGCGATCGTACCAACGGGCAGGGGACCAGAGGGTT
>Ga0351960_1143_pt1 | contig 10620 bp, 9 predicted proteins | sample TotcelT113001M14_FD_205808 | JGI IMG/M metagenome (GOLD analysis project Ga0351960, IMG submission 205808) | Enriched cells from coal bed in the Powder River Basin, Montana, United States - Total cells T11 rep3 HSBNCT.T11.300.1.M14 ... | reverse complement strand
CGCACGAGAATAGTAAGGTCACCTTCACGCCTCTTCTCTTCGTGCAGGGGGAGAGGGATGATTTTATAGTTGATCCCTATGGTTTTTGTCTCCCGGGGGCCCAATACAACGGAAAGGGAAACGGCGCCGTCCGAGAAATCGTAACTCGTCTTCTCTCCCCCCGCAGTCACGCTACGGATCGCCTCAGTGGCACATTCCTCTTTATTTACCTGGTATAACCTCTCTTCTTCGGAACGGTTTTCGATTGTCATCCGGCTCACATACCCCTTGACGTACACCTTATTGCCCTCTTCCCTCAGAAGATGGGATCTTCGGATTATCTCTCCAACGCTCCCCCATTCAATATCCCTGTCGACCTCATTCAACCGGCTGATAGACTCGGCCATGAATGGTTCATTAATGTCTGCAACGCTTCGTTGGCAATGACTTTTTTTCTGTTATTCGTATCGTTCAGCTCCAGGACGCGGCTCTCCATATCTTTTTCTTTTCCTTTTATCTCGATCTCAAGTTGTCTGCTTACCGCGTCTACAAGAGAACTTTCTTCGTCTTTCGATGCCATTTTTTCTTTGACATGCTGCCTCTCGCCCTCCTTCGCAACCAGCTCGCTCATTAGCGTTTCTTCCCTTTCCTGCAGCTTCAGGTCTCTTTTCTCCAGTTTAAGGAAACCATCGGCAAGGAGGCCAATCTCGATTATCCGAAGCTTCTCCTTCAAGCTATTGTACAGTTTCAGTGTTCTCGACTCTTCTTCGATGCGCTCGAAATTCTTGTTTACCTCCCGTTGGAGGTCCTCTACCCGTTCAAGATTCGCCTTAACCTCTTCCATGCGGAAGAAGGCATCTTTTTTCTTTTCTTCGAACCTGGTTATGCCGCTTGTCTCTTCAACAACGACCCGCCGCTCGTGCGGTTTCATCTGGGTGAAATATTCAATGTTGCCCTGTTCGATAATCGCGTAGGAGTGAAGGCCGACCCCTGTTCCGAGAAAAAAATCCTGAATGTCCTTGAGACGCACAAGGTCGCCGTTTATGTAGTATTCGTTCGTGCCGTCCCTGTAAATACGCCTCTTTACCGCATACTCCTTTTCCTCGTTTGTAAGACCTATTGCCACTTCTGCCATATTGACGGGCTTCTTCGTGTTGCTGCCGTGGAAGATTATATCGCCCATCTCCTTGACGCGAAGCGATTTTGTGCCCCTTTCTCCGAGGACCCAGACAATTGCATCGACAATATTGCTCTTGCCACAGCCGTTCGGGCCCACAATAGCGGTAACACCCTGATTGAATCGGAAGGTGGTTCTGCCAAGGAAGGATTTGAAGCCGAGGAGATCGAGGGAGACAAGCTTCATGGTACAGAGGCTAAAGCCTTTTGGATCCTCTTTTCAACAGTTTTCCGCCCAAGGATCTCAATAACCTCGAAAATCCCGGGTGTCACCTCTCTGCCCGAAAGGGCTACTCTCACGGGTTGAATTACGTCTACAATCTTTTTTCCATACTCCCTGGCAATCCCCTCGACCAGCGCTCGTTGCTCCTGTTCGCCGATCGACGGAAGCTTCAGGAAGTCTGACAGAAAACGTTCGAGTATCGGACGGGTCGATGAATTAAGATGCTTCTCCCTGGCCTTCGCCTCATAGTCGACTTCTTCCTTAAAGAGGAACTCCGCCATTTGTGCCATTTCTTTCAGGGTTTTCGAGCGGTCCCGGAAAACAAAGACGATTTTCAGCAGCATCTTTCTGTCGCCGGCGCTGTATCCGATCCGTTCAAGAAAAGGCGCCAACCTGTCTGACACTTCAACCGGATCAATGGTCTTTATGTAATGGGCGTTAAGCCAAAGAAGTTTGTCCATGTCGAAAATAGCCGGTGATCTGCCGACAGCGGCAATATCAAACTTTTCAATAAGCTCGGAAGATGAAAATATCTCCTGATCACCGTATGCCCATCCCAGCCTCGCCAGGTAGTTCATAAGTGCTTCGGGAAGAAAACCTTCTTCCCGATAGTCCAGCAACGAAGTGGCCCCGTGCCGTTTACTCAGCCTTCCCTTATCCTTCCCGTGAATAAGGGGGACATGACCAAAGTGCGGGAGGTCGAAGCCGAGTGCTTTATACATCAGAACCTGACGGGGCGTGTTGTTTATATGATCGTCTCCTCGGATGACGTGCGTAATGCCCATGAGGGCATCGTCGACAACTACGGTAAAATTGTAGGTCGGCGTATCGTCGCTGCGGAATATAATAAGGTCATCAAGTTCTTCTGCCTGGAAGCTTATCGGGCCTCGGACCAGATCGTCGAAGCTGATTATGCCCGTTAGCGGCGTCTTAAACCTGATAACATAAGGCCTGTCAGGATTCTCCTCCGTGCAGTCCCTGCACGTCCTGTCATATGAAGGCTTCCTTCCATGCTTCAGCGCTTCCTTTCGTTTCTCATCAAGCAGTTGGGCAGAACAATAGCACCGGTAGGCATGCCCTTCCCGGAGGAGCCGAAAGGCATGCTCCCTGTAAAGATCCATTCTGTTACTTTGAAAATAAAGAGGTTCGTCATGCGTGATGCCAAGCCACGCGAGTCCTCCCAGGATATCGGTCGTATACTCTTCCTTCGATCGCTCCCTGTCGGTATCTTCAATGCGAAGTACGAATCTACCGTCGCAGTGGCGGGCAAAGAGCCAATTAAAAAGGGCCGTCCGGGCTCCGCCTATATGAAGGTTCCCGGTCGGGCTTGGAGCAAATCTTGTTATTACCATCTGATTTTTCCCGAAATTTTTAGTGATTATAAAGGAAAACAGACCATTCATCAAGTAAAAGTGAGGGATGAGCGGGACCACGCATCTCGCTGTTCGGGTTGTCGATCCTCCGGTTTTGCTCTTCGTCCCCCTCTCCGCTCACTCCACCCTGCCCTTTCCTGCGACCTCTTCTGCTTTCATCCGAAAACAAGCGTAATTAGACAGGTTATTGAACTTTTTTGTCTAAAGTGCTATAATAGTAGGCGAAACGGGGCGATCCCGGTCATTGGAGGAACAAATGCTGAAAATTGGGGAAGTGGCGGTTTATCCTGGTCATGGTGTAGGAAAAATAGAATCAATCGAAGAGAAGCTGATTTCAGGAACGAAGCAGTCCTTCTATATCATGCGGATTCTCGACTCCGACATGACTATTATGATTCCTGTCGACAGTGCTCAGCATGCGGGTCTCCGTTATGTAATATCTTCAGATCAGGTGCTGAAAGTCTTCGAGATACTCAAAGACCCTAACTTCATCCATGATACATCACCATGGAACAGGCGTTACAAAGAGTACATGGAAAGGATCAAGAGCGGATCTATTTTTGAAATCGCCATGGTTTTGAGAGAACTCTACAACCTGCGGATGTGGAAAGAACTTTCTTTTGGCGAAAGAAAAATGTTCGAAACCGCCAGGAACCTGATCAAAAAAGAGCTTTCCATCGCATTAAGCAAGGACGAGGAAGAAATAGTAACAGACATCGAGAAGATATTTTCAAACAATTCAAAAGGCAAGGCTTGAATATCATTGCACAAATAGTCTTGATCGCGGTGACTGCGGTCACCGGATACTTCATTGCAAAAGAAATTTCTGCAAGCGCGTTCTATGGATTGATAGGGGCAGCGCTGGGCCTTGCAGCCGGTTATCTCGTCATCAAGGTGGAAGAGAAGTTAAAGGAGATTCCGCTAAAGATTATCCTCGGAACCCTCATAGGCATCACTATCGGCCTTTTCATAACGAATCTTTTTATCTCTAAACTTCTCCTGACCCACGCTAAAGATGTTCCCATTACCCTGCCGATCTACATCCTTCTCTACTTTGTAATGGGATACCTCGGCTTTCGGATCGGCGAGAAAAAGAGCCATACGATTGATTTATCGAAGGTACCCCTTTTCGGGAAAATGGAAGCGACAGAGGGAAACAAGATCCTGGACACAAGCACGATCATCGATGGCCGGATCGCCGATGTGTGCGAAACAGGGTTTATCGAAGGCACTTTCATCATTCCCCAGTTCGTTCTTTACGAGATTCAGCATATTGCTGATTTGCAGGATCCGGTTAGGAAAACAAGGGGGAGGCGTGGTCTCGAGATACTCCATCGGCTTCAAAAGCAAACACAGGTGCGAGTAAAGATCGTCGACATCGATTTCCCGAAGCTGAAGGACGTGGATTCCAAACTTATAGCCCTTGCAAAAAGCCTTGGAGGCAAAGTCGTTACCAACGACTACAACCTGAACAAGGTGGCCGAACTCCAGGGGATCAATGTCCTCAACATGAATGAACTTGCCACTTCGCTGAAACCTGCCATCCTTCCGGGCGAACAAATGACAATAAAGATTGTCAAAGAAGGCAAAGAGTATGGGCAGGGGATAGGATATCTGGACGATGGCACGATGATTGTCGTCGATGATGCAAGGAGGCTCCTGGGGAAGACTGTCGACCTGGTAGTTACAAGCCTTTTGCAAACCACCTCGGGCCGCATGATTTTTGCTAAACTGAAGGAGCAGGCTGAGAAAGAATTTTACTTCCCTGAAGACTACAACTACGAAGAGCACGTGAGGTAAGGAATGAGAACACTGGCAATAGTCCTCGCCGGCGGAACAGGCAGGAGGATGGGCTCTTCGACGAACAAACAGTTCCTGCTGCTCGATAACAGACCCATTATTGTTCATACGCTGCAAGTGTTCAAGGAATGCCGGGCCGTAGATGGCATCTACCTGGTGGTAAACCATAAGGACCTGCCCGTCATCCAGGAGGAAATCCTGGAGACGTATCGGTTCAACAAGATCATGAAGCTCGTAATCGGCGGCCGTTTAAGACAAGATTCGGTCAGAAACGGTCTTGAGGCGATCGATGAGCCATGCGATGTCGTTATTATTCATGATGCCGCACGTCCCTTTGTTTCTCCTTCCTTCGTCGAAAAATCCATATTCCTCATGGAAATGTTCGACGCCATAATCCCTGCCATACCGGTCAAAGACACGATCAAGGTAATCTCGAAAGAAGGTTTTGTCACAAAGACCCTTGAAAGGGATTCGCTGTGGCACATCCAGACGCCTCAAACATTCAAATATTCTCTTGTCGTCAAGGCATACAGGGAGGGCATGGGAAAGAAGCTGTGCGGCTACGATGATTCGACCTTCATAGAACACCTGGGGAAAAAAGTGAAAGTCGTGGAAGGTTCTCCGTACAATATAAAGATCACGACCCCCGAAGATCTCATTATCGCAAAAGGTATCCTTTCCCAGCTTAAAGGAAATCAATGAGAATCGGCCTGGGTTACGATGCTCATGCCTTCGTTGACGGCAGAGATCTGTTTCTCGGTGGCCTGCGTATCCCTCATAACAAAGGGCTTCTCGGCCACTCGGACGGTGACGTTTTGCTGCACGCAATCAGTGACGCACTTCTGGGCGCTGCCGGAGCTGAAGATATAGGGGCGCATTTCCCGAATACCGACGAGTCAATAAAAGGGATAGAAAGTGCAACAATTCTTGCGCACGTAGGCCAACTGGTCAGGGACAAAGGTTTTTCCATTATTAACATCGATGCGATCGTGGTCTGCGAGGCGCCCAGGATTCAGCCTTACAGAGAGAAGTTGAAGAACAGTATCGCGGGTATACTGGGCGTTGATACGGACAGGATAAGCGTGAAAGGGAAAACGACCGAGGGTATGGGATTTGCCGGCAGGAGGGAAGGCATTGAAGCACGTGCCGTCTGCCTCATCGATTAAGGTCTGCCATGGTTAGGGTTCGGTTCGCACCCAGTCCTACAGGAAACCTCCATATCGGCAACACAAGAACGGCGCTTCTCAATTACCTCCTTGCCCGACGGGAAGCAGGAAGCTTCATCCTGCGAATAGAAGATACGGACATTGAGCGTTCTGAAGCCGTTTACGAAGACTCCATAAAGGAAGACCTGAAATGGCTTTCTCTTGAATGGGATGAAGGTCCTTACCGGCAATCGGACAGACTCGATATATACCGTTCCCACGCGCAGTCGCTTCTCGATAAGCACCTGGCCTACAAATGCTTTTGCTCCAAAGAGCAGCTGGATAAAGAAAGGGAAGAAGCAGTACGGAGAGGAAGGCCCCCCCGCTATTCAGGGGCCTGCCGCCACCTGACCGAAGAGAAAGTAGTGGATCTCGAGTCGGATGGCACGCCGTTCGTGATTCGTTTCAAATCTCTGGAGAGAAGAATTTCTTTCAGGGATGAGATCCGGGGCGAAATGACATTCCCGCCCGACCATGTTGATGACTTTATCATCATCAAAACCGACGGTACCCCTTCCTATAACTTTGCGGCTGTCATAGACGATCTTCTCATGGACATCACTCACGTCATTCGGGGCTCGGATCACCTCTCGAATACTCCTAAGCAGATTATGCTTTTCGTTGCGATGGGTAGGGAAGCGCCCGTCTATGCGCATCATTCGCTGCTTATCGGCGCCGACAGAAAACCTCTCAGCAAAAGACATGGCGCTACGCGGGTTGCCGAATTCAGGGGAATGGGAATTCTGCCCGAAGCGCTTCTCAATTACCTCGCGATTATCGGTCGGAAGGTGGACAAGGAGGTACAGGACAGGCCGGAGTTGCTCGATTCCTTCTCTCTTCGGAGACTGTCGGCATCCGATTCAGTTTTTGACCTTGAAAAACTTTTGTGGCTGAATAAAGAATATCTGCGCAAAATGGACGCCGGTTGTCTTCTCGACAGGCTTGAACTTCCGTCAGATTTCAGAGAAAGGGTAGCCCTGTTAAGGGAAAATGCGGCCACCCTCAATGAAATTCGATCCCACCTGAAGATCTTCGACGAAGTTGCGGTTGAGGAGGACGCGTTAGCCTATCTGGCCGCCATCCATTGTGCACAGAATACAATCTCCCGCCTCAAGCAAATATTCGATAGAGATGGTAAAGACTTTGACGAAATCTTCAATTCGTTTAAAACAGAAAGCCCATTTCCACGGAAAGAACAGATGATGCTTCTGCGCATAGCCATAACGGGCAGGAAGAGCGGGCCGCCCTTGAAAGAGGTCTACCGGTTGATTCCAAAACATATTATACTGAGTAGAATAGAATGGCTGGCAAAAAACTTATACGACTCCTCAAGCGCTTAAGAAATTCCGCAAACACATTTCGAAGTCTGTCTCTCCGCACCCAGTTACTCCTCATTCTGCTTTTCGTGCTCGCCATCTCGGTCAGCAGCCTTTCGGTCATCTATTCAAGGACGGAGGAGATGATCCTGGAAAAGGTTACCGACAATATCGATGATATTACGAAGGCAATCCAGATCAGTGTTGAGGAGATGACCTACCCGGGAGACAGCAGCCAGAGGCTCGAAAGCTACGTAGCCATGCTCAAGCAGAGGGGAATCAAGGATATCGATATCATAGGAGGTGATTCGCGTATTATTGCGAGTTCCAATCCCAGGAAGATCGGGACCGTTGAGAATCCGAAAAAACTTGCCGGACAGGACAAAATCGTGAGGGGGAAAAAAGACCTGATGATCACGGCAAGGCTGGGGGAAGAGGGCAGAAAAGAAGGCCAGCGCCTCTACACGGCCATCATGCCCGTCTCGATAAAAGGCCAGAATCTGGGGTATATCCACATCAGCATGATCATGGATGATTATAAGTTTCTTCAGCAAAGAAACCACCTGAAGAGGATACTTTCCACTATTTTTGCATTTACTATCGGCATAATCGTCTCCCTTATCCTTGCCGATCGTTACACCGATCCTATAAAAAAGATAGCCAACGCAAGCAAAAAGATAGCCGAAGGGCAGCTCGTAAAGATACGGGATACCAGGCGGAGGGACGAAATAGGGGTCCTGGTAAGAAGCTTTAATGAGATGGTGGAAAAGCTGAGCGAGAGAAAGGAACTGGAGGAAAAACTGAAGAAGACCGAACAACTTTCCATGATCGGACAGCTTGCTTCCGGCATCGCCCACGAAGTGAGAAATCCTCTCAATTTCCTTTCTCTCTCAATAGGCCATATCAAGGAGAGGATCACCGAGGAAAACATCTCGGGTGGTGATGAACTGAGCGCCCTTCTCGACAGTCTCAGAAATGAAATCCATAGGATCAACGAACTGATAAACAATTTCCTGTTTCTCGGAAAACCAATCACGCTTGACAAGGAGTTTGTGCCGGCCGGGGTTCTGATGCAGGATGCCCTCTATTTGTTGCGAGACAAGCAGAGGGACGGTATCGACATTCAAACCTTCTTCTCGAACGATTGCGAGACCATTTACTGCGACAGGGAGTATATGAGGATCTGCCTTATCAACCTCCTGCTCAACTCCATTCAGGCAATCGCCGACAAGGGCATCATCACGGTCAAATTCCGGTTGGAGAACCACATGTCGTCAATTTCCGTAACCGATAACGGGAAGGGAATGGACCAGGAAGATATCGGCCGCATCTTCGAGCCGTACTATTCGACCAAGAAACTCGGAATAGGAATGGGCCTCACGATCACCAAAAGACTGATCGAAGAACACGGAGGGGTAATATCGGTGGAGAGCATCAGAGACGAGAGCACCTCTATCACTATGAAGGTCCCCTATCATGTCGTGTAACAAGGGAACCATCCTCGTTGTAGAGGACGACAAGCATCAAAGGGACATCATTAAGACTATACTGCTCAAGGAAGGATTTTACGTCGAAGATGTAGGTACCGGCAAACAGGCAGTGGAACTGGTAAAAAATACCTCATTCGATATAGTCCTGACCGACCTTCGGCTCCCTGACATGGAAGGCACCGAGATCCTGAAAGAGGTGAAATCGCAGAACCGCCCGTGCCATGTGATTATCGTTACGGCTTACGGCTCTATCCCTTCCGCCATAGAGGCAACCCGCCTGGGTGCTTTCCATTATCTTGAGAAACCCCTCGAAAAGGACCAGCTCGTACTGGTAATCACGAATGCAGCCAATCAGGTGAAGCTTTTGAAAGACAACCTGATGCTGAAAGACCAACTCTTCGACAAGTTTCACCTGGACAATATAATAGGAGACCACGGAAGCATGAGGGCGCTTTTCCAAATAGTCAGAAAAGTCGCTCCTACAAACTCGACGGTTCTTATCTACGGGGAGAGCGGAACGGGCAAAGAACTGTTCGCCCAAAGTATCCATTACAACAGCCCCAGAAAAAACCGTCCTTTCTTCGCGATTAATTGTGCGGCTATTCCCGAAAACCTGCTGGAAAGCGAGCTTTTCGGATATGAAAAAGGGGCGTTTACGGGTGCATTAACCAGGAATATAGGCCTTTTCGAGCAGGCCAACGGGAGTACGCTTTTCCTTGACGAGATCGGAGACCTGACTCCTGCAACGCAGGCAAAAATATTGAGAGCCATTCAGGAAAAAGAGATACGCCGGATCGCAGGCAAGGAAACGGTGAAACTCGACGTACGCCTCATAGCTGCGACAAACAAAAAGCTGGAGGAAGAGATCGCCAAGGGGAGGTTCAGGGAGGATCTCTATTACCGTCTCAACGTGATCGCTTTCACCATCCCCCCCTTAAGAGACAAGAAGACCGATATCCCGATCCTTGTCGAGCATTTTTTGAAGAAGCTGAACGATACGAATAACAGAAAAAAAGTCATTGCCAACGAAGCGTTGCAGACATTAATGAACCATTCATGGCCGGGTAATATCAGACAGCTTGAGTCGGTTGTGGAGCGTGCGTACATCATGTGCGAGGAAGACACCATCGATCTTGAGCAGATGCCTGAAGAGATCAAACGAATGGAACTCGGAAAGTCGTCTGCGCGGCTTCGGGTGCTCGCCGACTACCTCATAGACGCAAAGCTTACAGCGGCGGAGTACCGCCTCTACCTTTATCTGACGAAACTAGATAACGACGCCGACGGAGCGCCCGCGTTGCCGGAACCCAAGGCAATCATGGAAAGGCTTAGCATAAACAGAGATACGTTTTTCGTGGGAATTGCCAAATTGAAAGACCTCGGACTATACGATTTCAAGGCAAGGCGCCTTCAAGCCAAACGTATAACCTTCGGCCCCTGAACCGATCCGAGTCAAGAACCGGCCGCACCCGCAGTGAGATCATTAGTCGGAAAATTCCGATTGAAGCCCCCGGGTTGTCGGAAACCTCCGACAACCTCTGCCGACCGGTTCTTCCGACGGGTCCTGACGATCAGCTGCCCACTTTGCCTGTGCGCGGGCGTTGAAAAGAAGCGTAATGATGTCCAGCATGAAAACAGGAGGTCACGCCTTTTATGGCACGTAAGATGCAATGCTTTCAATGAACGCGGTCCAAATCCAAAAAAAAAGGGGGTAGACATGAAAAAAGCTTTAATGATTGCACTGGCTGTACTGATCAGTGTTGCCTTTGTCGCGACCGTATTTGCTCAGGCGCCGGCTAAGCCGGCAGATAAACCTGCAGGCTCCGACAAAGCCCCGGCTGCCGAGAAGAAGGCGGATAAGAAGGAAAAACCCAAGACCTTTAAAGGTGAGGTTACCAAAGTCGATACGACAGGTAAGACCATTACTGTAAAGGGCACGAAAGGGGAAGAAACCTTCGACGTGTCAAAAGTGAAAAACGCAGAGAAATTCAAGGAAGGCAACAAGGTTACCGTCAACTACAGTGAGAAGAATGGTAAAAACGTAGCGAAAAGCGCAAA
>Ga0351960_1142_pt1 | contig 10624 bp, 13 predicted proteins | sample TotcelT113001M14_FD_205808 | JGI IMG/M metagenome (GOLD analysis project Ga0351960, IMG submission 205808) | Enriched cells from coal bed in the Powder River Basin, Montana, United States - Total cells T11 rep3 HSBNCT.T11.300.1.M14 ... | reverse complement strand
CAAGGGTACGGTGCAACCGGTGTCCACGGATGTGGGCGATGTGTCTCACCTGGCGCCGACCGCGCAGCTCACTGCCTGCTGCATGCCGCTGGGTGTACCGTTGCACTCGTGGCAAGCGGTGGCGTCGTGTGGCTCTACGATTGGCCTCAAGACGATGCTGTGGGTGGCGAAGGTCTTGGCTCTCACTGTGCTCGATGTACTGCGGAGCCCTGATGTCCTTAGAGCGGCCCAAGAGGAGTTTGCGACGACCATGGGCGGCAAGCGATACGAATGCCCGATTCCAGCGGAGTTGAAACCGCTAAGTACCTGACAAAGGAGTCTGACTGAGATGATTGCCAGCATAGAGAAATGCCGTGAGCCGCTGCGCACCGTTCTGAGTGCGCTGCACAGTTGGGTCATGACCACCTACCCCGATACGGTGATGAGCCAGCCCGATTCCATGGACAAAGACGGATGGTTGCACTACGCGATTCCAGTCGCTCAGGGGGGCTCCAGGCCGTTTGCCGGTGCGCGCTTTCGCCTGGACAAGCCGATGGGTGTTACGGTGCTGCTTGCTGCGAAGCCCGAGCGTGACCCGCTGGAGTGGGTGCATGCTGACATGGGAAAGCTGCGGAAGCTGGGTTTTGCCCTGGGACTGCCCCGACCCTTTGAGAAGGATGTCTCGGAGGAGGGGTTGCGGTACTTGTTCGACCTCGTAGCGCAGGCTCACACAGCCATTAGCGGTTCGGCGTAGCCGTCGTCGGCTCGCCCCGCTGCGTGTCGCGGTCTGCGCTACCGGTCGAACGTGCGGTACTCAGGGCCGAAATCCACTGTTGTGGTGAGTCCTCCATCGACGGCGAGCGTCTGCCCGGTGATGTAGTCGGACTCGTTGGCGCTGAGGAACAACACAGCGGCGGTTATGTCTGCCGGCTTGCCCCAGCCAAGGGGTATCGTCTCGCCGATCCGCTTCGCTGCTGGAGTCTGTCGCAGCTTCTCGTTGATCGGGGTCGCGGTGTAGCCGGGGGCAACGCTGTTCACGCGGATGCCGTGAGGCGCCAGTTCCAGCGCCCACTGCCGCGTAAGTCCGTTGATGCCGGCCTTTGAGGCCGCGTAGGCGGTTGAGATGCAGCCGACGATGCCTGCCACTGATGAGATGTTGACTATCTTGCCATAGCCACGTTCCTTCATGTGAGGGACGGCGGCCCTGGCGCAGAGGTATGGTCCCTTGAGGTCGGTGTCTATCTCTCTGTCCCAGTCTTCCTCGGTGGTTCCCACCAGGCTGCGACGCCTGATGACACCCGCGTTGTTGACGAGCACGTCGAGACGGCCGTATGCGTGGAGCGTCTCCTCAACCATCCGTTCCACGTCGTGTGCCTTTGTCACGTCGCACGTGACTGCGAGAGCAGCGCCTCCGGCCCCGTTCAGCGCCTGGGTGGTCCGTGCCGCCGTGGCTGCGTCGATATCCGCGCACACCACCCTGCCACCTTCGGCACAGAAAGCCTTGCAGTAGTCCTCACCCAGCCCCGAGCCTCCGCCGGTGACTATGATGACCTTGTCGCCAAACCTGTTTCTGCTCAACGACTCTCTCCTTTTGCGCATGACCTTCCGCACGCCGAGGTCGCTTGCCTCGCCACTGGACTGAACAGTGCGACACGCCCGCGAACGCGGCAGCAACTGTCGCGAGATTGAGTGTAGACACAATGCTTCCGGGCGTCAACGGCTCGTGATGGACGGCAGCTCCCGCGCTCCGGCCGGGCTTGCGTACCCCGGGCCGCGTGGCGTTGACGCTCCGATTGGTGGGGACTACAATGCCTCGAGGGGGCCTTCTCCCACACGCGATGGCAGCAGTGCGAGCCGTACCCGGCAGTCATTAGTCATGGATGCAGACAGCGATTCAGGCGACCGTAGCCCGATTGCCTGTGTGACAGGCGGCGGGGCGAGACAGCGCAGCATTGATGCGCGTTCAGGCGGGAACCGCGTGAGGATAGCTCCGCGGTTGCCGGGACGTGACAGGGCGCCATAGCGCACCCATCCGGGCGCAACTCGCCGGTCGCCACCCATGTCTGGACAGGGTGGCGATTTGCTTTTCAAGCTCTGCTGACGTTGGGAGGGGTGAGTTGCCCGGAGGCAAACGTAGTGGGAGGTTGGTGGTATGGAGACATTGGACCAAGAGACCTTCCAGGAACTGATTGAATCGCGCAATCTGACGGCGCTCCATGAGCGGCTTATGTCCATGGAGGCGTTGGATGTGGCAATACTGCTCGAGTCCGCGTCGGAAGAGCAGATGGCTGTTGCATTCCGGCTCCTGCCAAAGGCCCTTGCCGTAGAGGTGTTCGACGACTTCGACGGGCCGACGCAGCATCGTTTGCTGGAGTCGATGGCCAACCGTACCGCGGGACAGTTGCTCGAAGCGATGTCTCCGGATGACCGGACGGAGTTGCTGGAGGAAGTCCCCGCGTCTGTCACGCGGAGGCTTCTCGGGTTGCTCTCTCCCGAACAGAGGCAGGTTACTCTCCAGTTGCTCGGCTATGAGGAGAACAGCGCCGGGCGCGAGATGACTCCGTACTTCGTCGACCTGCGCAGCAACATGACTGTGGCTCAGGCAATGGAACGTATTCGCACGCTCGCAATAGACCGGGAAACCATCTACGAGTGCTATGTGATTGACCCCCGCCGCCGCCTGGAGGGCACGGTGTCGCTCAAACAGCTTGTTCTCGCGCGACCCGAGATGACCGTGGCCGACGTGACGGAACCGAATCCGAGGAAGGTGTTCACGCACAGCGATCGTGAAGAAGCTGCCATGGTGCTGCGCGAGAATCGCCTTCTGGCCGTTCCGGTGGTGGATAGCGAAGAACGGCTCGTCGGCATCATCACTCAGGATGACGTTGCCGACATCATGGAAGAGGAGGTCACTGAGGACATCTACCGCTTCGGCGCCGTTCAGGGCACGGAGCGGAGCTACTTCACCACCCGTGTTTTCAACGTGGTGCGGCGCCGCATCTCGTGGCTGCTTCTTCTGCTGGTCGTGAACACGGCCACGGCATCCATCATCGCCGGCCAGGAGCAGCTACTGGCAGAGGTCGTGCTGCTTGCCGCGTTCATCCCATTGCTCATCGGCACAGGGGGCAACATCGGCTCTCAGTCGGCGACCGTCGTCATCCGTGGCCTGGCAACGGGAGAGATACGACCGCGTAGAGCACTATCGATCATCGGCAGGGAGGTGAGCGTCGGGTTGCTGCTCGGAGTGACCCTGGGTGTGGCTGTGCTTGCGTGGTCGTTCTGGCTGGGTCGGGATTCCGAGGTCTCGCTCGTGGTTGCTCTGACGCTCGTCGCGGTGGCTACCATGGCCACTGCTGTTGGCAGCGCCCTGCCCTTCGTCTTCCGTCTCTCCAGAGTAGACCCGGCGCTGGTCTCGGCCCCGCTGGTCAGCACAATCATGGACATCTCCGGGGTGGGCGTGTACTTTGGGGTTGCGCGTCTGCTGCTTTCCATGTAGCTGGGAGGGCCAATGGTCGCTGGGCGAGGTCTTCACTCGTGCCGGGCGATATTGCAGAGCGCTTCGTGCAGTTTGACGAGCGCGAGCGTATCCCGTGCGCAGTATGCATACAGGTCTCGCCGGACGAGGGGCGCCCGTGCGGCGCTGAAGTAGCCTCCCTTCGACAGATACGCGAAGGAAGCGCTGGCGGATAGCGCATCTTCAATCTCGAGGTCGATATAGGAAAACCCGGGCACCAGCGCCGGCAGCACGGTCTTGATGGAAGTCCTGCCGTGGAACCCCGGATGGCTCAAGTCGCGGCGCACAATCGACTCAAGGTCGACGAGTCGGCCTCGCAGCCTGCCCAGCGCCTCCGCGAGATCGGGATGGCGCCGCGCCAACCAGCGAAGAACCCGGGTCTGGTACTGCGAGTAGATGATAACGCTGCCTTCGCTTCCGAGGTCCTGAAGCAGTCTCTCCGCCAACTCACGGGAGCCATCTCTCTCGTGCGAAGCGAGGAACGCGCGGTGTGTCTGCATCGTGCCCGGCCCGTCGCACACCCTCACCGAATAGAGAAACGGGAACTGCTCGAACGGGGCAAGGTCAGGGAACAATGGTATTGCCGTCCCTACAGTCTCGAAGTCAAGGTAGCAGGCAGGCCATACGACTGCATCAAGATTGCCGCGAAGGTCGCCGGTGAGCACAGCCTGTCCGGTTGTGATGCTGCGCCACACCGCCGACTGTCGTTTCTTCAACAGAGTCGAGTCGGGCAGGTCCGTCACTGCGTGGTGGCACTGTGCAAGCAGGTTCTCAAGCTGCAGTGGAGCAACGTGAGGCAGTTCGAAGATGGGGTGTGTGATGCCCGCACCAGTACACGAGCGGAACAAGGGACATCTGCGGCAGTGGGGGATGAGGCGTGCGGTGGGGGGTTCGGGTGCGCGTGTCTGGGCATCGATCGCCGTGACCAACCCGGCGAACTGCACGGCTCTCAGGGCGGCCCTGGCAGTAACGTCTTCTGGAGCGAACAGCGCATGTTCCGGCATACCCGTGCGGTAGTCGCCCGATACCAGAAGCAGTGAAGCACCACTGAGATTCACACCGGCCGCATCAAGGACCATCTGGACGAAGGCGACCTCGTCCACCAGTTCGTCTGTGAGACTTGTGCGGGCCTTGACCTCGTACAGATGCCACGTCTCGCCGGTGCGAACGAGGGCGTCGGCACGGGCCCGGCAGTTGGCGGTTCCGAATGCAGCCTCCAGGATTACACGCGTCAAGGGACGGTCGAGGAGGTCCTGTGTCTGCCAGCACGCAGCTTCATAGGCCTGGCGTGTCACGAGGGTTGCGTCAGGGAACAGCGCGCGTGCGTGGTCATGCACGTCTTTCTGTTCATCGCCCCGAAAGCGTTCTGCGAGCGTGCCCTGCTCGGAGACGAGCTGCAGCGGAGGCGATTCGAGCCTGCTGAACCATCCCAGCCTGGGACAGGCCACGGAGTTGAGGAACGATTGTCTTGTGAGTCGCGCGAGCATGAGACAGTCTCCTACGAAGCCCGCATCGAGTGGCATGCGCTCAGAACAGGGCGCCATACCAGGGCCAACGCCTGCCGCGTTGCGGCGTGCGTGGCAAGGTGAGGCACTGCCAAACCTGTCACAGTCCGTACCTCGCGGCGTTACTCTGCATTTCGGTGATGAAGTCCGGGACTATCTCGGCGAGGCTGCCGAATCGTGGACTCCAACCCCACTCTTGTCTGGCGCAGGAGTCGTCGAAGACCACCACCTTCGCATTGGCGTAGTACTGCATGATGGACGGATCTGGGTTGTACGTCACGACAGCAGTCGGGATGTGGACTCGCATGGCGGACTCAACTTCCTTCGCCGTGGGCGTGGGCACGAGGCCGCCGACATTGTAGTTCAGAGTCTCTATGCCGCCGAGGGGTGCATCGGCAATCATCTGGAGCGACCTGACGGCGTCTTTGAAATACATCCCCGGACCTCTGGTCTCTGGAGTTACGAAGCACTCGAAGGGTTTTCCGAGAGCCGGGTACTCTATCATCCAGGAGTTGTACTGGGCCACTGTACGTTGAGTGGTGCCCGGCCCGATGACTGACGGGAAGCGAACGGCGCGATAATCCAGCCCGAAACGGCTCTTGTAGAAACGGCCGAGGCACTCGCAGTAGAGCTTACCCGCGCCGTACATGGTGGCCGGCCGTTGAATGGTGTGGTCGGTGGCGGTGGTGCCGGCGCCGATGCCGAATGTGCTTATACTGCTGATGAAGATGACCTGGGGGACGTCGAACAAGCGAGCCGCCTCAAAGACATTCATCGTGCCGACCACGTTTACCTGGAACGACGCCCACGGGTTGGCCTGCGACGGGGAACTGAGCATCGACCCGAGGTGGAATATACGCTCGATGCGGTGGTCTCTCACCGCGTTGTTGACCTCGGCCGCGTAGGAGAGTGTGCCCCGGATTACCGTGATGTCCTTCACGATGTCAGCGATGCGTCCGGGGTTGGACGATGGCCCGAACGTGACCACGTCATGTCCCTGTCCCACCAGTGCGCGCACCAGTTCGGAACCTATGTAGCCTGTGCCGCCAGTCACCAGTATTCGCACGTGTTGTTCCCTCCTCTGTCGCGGGTTCGGCCGGTGCAACGCAGTTCACGAAGGTGTATTCCGCGCGTTGCGTGAGAGCCATATTATCGCACGATGCTCTCGCCCTGTCCGTTGGACGCCCATCGGTGCACAAGCCCCGGGGACCCGGGTCGAATCGTTTGCCCGCCGTGTGGCAGAGACATCACCCGATCCCGGAGGCACGCAGACACACCTGCCCAAGACAGTGTCGCCACCGGTTCACGCGTTTCGCAAGTGTCAGGGCAGGTCGTACCGGGGGCCGTGTGCTCTCACTTCCTCGATGAAGTCCGCGACTACCGCATCCAGTCGTGCGTACTGGGGCTCCCAGCCCCACTCTTCGCGCGCGCACGAGTCATCGAATGTCTCGGTCTTCGCTGTCTCGTAGAACCGCATGACCTCCGGGTCTGGCTCGTAGGTCACGACAGCGTCGGGGAAGTGCGTGCGCACTTCCTTCTCGATTTCTCTTGCCGAGGGGGTGGGACTGAGGCCGCTCACATTGTAGTTGACTGTGGTTATGCTTTCGGCCCGGGCGTCGGCGATTGTCGAGACCGCCCGGACTGCGTCCTTGAAGTACATGGCGGGACGCCTGGTCTCGGGTGTGACGAAGCACGCGAAAGGCTTGCCGAGGGTGGGGTATTCGATCATCCATGAGTTGTACTGTGCGACCACTCGGACCTTCGCCCCCGGGCCGATGATGGAGGGAAGGCGGACAGACCTGAAGTCCAGGCCGAAGCGGGTGCGGTAGAATCGGCCAAGACACTCACAATACAGCTTCCCCGCGCCGTACATGGTGGCGGGGCGCTGGATGGTGTGGTCCGTCGCCACGGTTCCCGCGCCGTGCGCGAATGTGCCCACGGTGCTCGTGAAGATGAGTTGCGGGACTTCGAGAAGTCGGGCTGCTTCGAGAACGTTCATTGTGCCAACCACATTGACCTGGAACGAGGCCCACGGGTTGGCGTTGGAGGGGAGACTCAACATGGAACCGAGGTGGAAGATGCGTTCGGGGCGGTGATTCTTAACGGCGTTGAGGACTTCGGACTGGAAAGCAAGGTTGCCGCGGATAGTGGTGATGTCATTGGCGACGTCTGCCACGCGCCCCGGATTGGATGTCGGCCCAAAGGTGACGACGTCATCGCCCCGGGCCACAAGCTGTCGAACGAGTTCCGCTCCGATGTACCCGGTGCCGCCCGTAACCAGTACGCGCATTGCTGTCGCCCTCCTCTCGCAAAACGGGAGTTCCGATTGGCTCGGGGATGGGGTTGTGCACTGCGGACCGGGCGCCTGGCCGGTAACCGGGCGTCAGAACGGCGACTTCATCTTGCCCATGAGCAGCGCCACTCCGATGAGAATGAGCAGGATGCCGAATATGATGTACAACCACGAGGGAAAGATGAGCACAAGGACACCGAGTACCAGTGCAATGATGCCTGTAGTCTGCCTGGACATACCAACCACCTCCTCCATGCCGAGTCTGACCTCGATTATGCGGGTGCACACTCGACTTGGCAAGGTGCACGCGCGCTGGCGGGGATGATTTCGGCGTTGTACCATAACTTCCCATGAAGATAGTCGCGATCGACGGCAGTCCTCACGGAGAGCAGGGCAACACAGCGCTGTTGCTGGAGCGGTTTGTCTCGGGTGCAATCGAGAGCGGCGCTGAGGTTGAACGTGTTGCCGCGCGCACACTGCACGTCGAGCCCTGCTGCAGCCGGATGGTGTGCTGGTATAAGACGCCGGGGTTCTGCATTCACAAAGACGACATGACGGACCTCGTCGACCGCATGGCTGCCGCCGATGTCTGGGTTTTGTCCACCCCTGTCCATTTGGGCGGCATGACCGGGTTGATGATGCGACTTCTGGAGCGCACTGTGATGTTGCTGTCTCCTATGTTCGAGGTTCACGATGGTTGCACGCGACACGTAGTTTCACCCTATATGACCGAGAAGTCTGTCGTGCTCATTTCCACGTGCGGATACTACGAAGCATCCGCTTTCGAGTCGCTGGTATGCCAGGTGAAGGACATGACCCGTTCGCATCACCGGCGCTTCGCAGGGGCGCTGCTGCGCCCTCATGGACTCGCCTTGAAGTTCATGCAGGCGAATGGCATCGATGTTCGCGATGTGCTGGGCGCCGCAGAGCGCGCAGGAGCGGAACTGGTCCGTGCGGGCGCGTTCAGCGACGAGACGCTGAGGGCCGTGAGCCGCCCTCTCCTGTCGCAGGAGGAATTCGTCAGGATGATGAACAGTGCCTTCGAGCGGCGGCTGGGCTGTCGGCCCGGGAACACGCCGGGCTGCGTGTGAGCGCGCATTTCCTGACTGTCGAGGTAGGCTGATATGAAAAGAGCGACCGTGTGTCTGACCGTCCTGCTCACGCTATTCGTGGCGGCTCTCGGAGGGTGCGGATCAAGCTTCCGAGCCGTGGACGAGGCGTATGCGCGAGGATATGGCGACGGAGTTGCGGCAGCCGAGGAAGCCCTCACTACGGCTGAGAGGGCGTATCAGGCGGGTTATGAAGACGGGCTTGCCGATGCCGAGAAGACAGCCAATGCGGAACTGTGCCAGAGCTGCTATGGACTGGGCTACTCCGAGGGCTATCAGGCCGCAGTCGGCGCGGGTGTGGCAGGCGGGGCCCCACAGCCATCACCGGGGGCGTAGTTCGTCGCAACGCTACAGGACTGGAGCCATCCGGCCCTCCCGGCGGGTGCATGCCCGTGGCTCGTGTTGTTCAGCTTCCCGTGCCCACGAGCCGGTCTTCCGCCTCTGCGAGTTCGAGTCTCGCCTTAACCAGTCGACGGTACTTGGCCAACAGCTTGTCCGCGTTTCCGGCGGCCGCCGCCTTCGCCATGTCGCCCTCGATCTCCGCCACATCTAGACGCTGGTAGTAGTCCAGCGATTCTTTGAAGTGAGCCATGACTATCTTTCCCGTCAGCACCGGATGGTTGTTGGTCACGTTCGCGACCGGGTACGTGCAGAATCACCCCATGCAATGGCCCGGGCTGACCTACGATGCCGACGGCATCGTGGAGATGTGGTTCGAGTCCGAAAACGACCTCCGCAGATACTTTGAGTGGCGAGGCACCGCCGAGGCCGCGGAGTTGAAAGAGGACGAAGACCGCTTTCAGGATTTCAAGAAGACGCGACGCTTCGTAGTTCATGAGTATCAGTTCGAGACTACACGTCGCCAATGGAACGCGGGCGCAGGGCTTCCGGACGGTCCCGGATAGACGTCCCGAATCGTCACCGCCTTGTTCCGCACGCGGCGTCATCACCTGATGCCGGTTGGCTCGTAGCTGTCTTCAGCAAAGTTGAGCGCGTCGGGCAACGTAGAAACGAATCTGCGTATCTCGTCCCGTACCCTCCTATACACAGCCAGTTTCTCCTCGCCGTCAGCCATTCCTTGCGTCAAGTACGGCGGGTCATCGAACTCCACGTGTTGCTTCCGCGCCTCACCCGGGAAGAACGGGCAAGTCTCCCGAGCATGAGAGCACACTGTGACAACGTAGTCGAACGGGATATGCATCACCTCACTTACGTGTTTCGGGCGTTGCGATGAGATGTCCACGCCGACTTCTGCCATGACTCCGACGGCGAGAGAATCAAGCCTCTTCACCTCCACGCCGGCGGAGTACGGCTCGATCTGGTCACCCCTCAGTTCACGCGTCCAGCCCTCAGCCATCTGGCTACGGCAGGAGTTGCCGGTGCACAGAAACAACAGCCTGAGCTTCTCAGTCATTCGAGCCCCCCGTCAATCGGCAGCATTGCCCCCGGACCACTCAACCTACTGTATCACGACGGCCCGACCGCACTCGCAGACCGGGAAGTCGTCAGCCCTCGGCGGCAGCCCTGTGCGAAGAGTCTTGCCACCACAAGGGCGATGTGGGCTACAATGGTGCTGTACCGCCCGCGGCGACAGAGGAGGATTCGCACCGGATGATCAAGGTCATCTCTCTCGTGTACAGAAAGAAGGGCATCAGCAGCAAGCAGTTCATGTCGTACTGGCTGGACAAGCACGGTCCGCTCGCCGTGGAGAACATCCCTGGAGTGTTGCACTACACCCAGAATCATCCAATCACCAGTCCGGGTGCACCGGACGACGCCGACGGGATAACCGAGATGTGGTTCGAGGACATGGACGCCTACAACGACTACATGGAGTGGCGTGGCTCCGAAGACGCGCAGGTCATGAAGGAGAGCGAGGAGAAGTTCCTCGATGAACCACAGACACGCCGCTACGTTGTTGAGGAGCACGTCTTCAAGAAGGTCGGCGTGTCCGGCCTCGCGGCCCGTCTGGGCTAAGTGGTTCTCATGTTCGTCCCGGCTGTCGGCGTGGCATCGCCCATGGGACACAGCCATTCCTGTTCGTCTTCCACACACAGTACTTCACAGACCGGTCCGAGGGCGATAGAATTGCCGCGGCCGGAGGTGGATCAGCATGTACTACACTCCTGAGAATATCGAGGAGTTGTCGCGAGAGGATATTGACCGCGTCCTGGCGAAGGCCGTCTTCGGCAGGCTGGGCCTCGCATTTGAGAACGAGGCGTAT
>Ga0351960_1141_pt1 | contig 10656 bp, 10 predicted proteins | sample TotcelT113001M14_FD_205808 | JGI IMG/M metagenome (GOLD analysis project Ga0351960, IMG submission 205808) | Enriched cells from coal bed in the Powder River Basin, Montana, United States - Total cells T11 rep3 HSBNCT.T11.300.1.M14 ... | reverse complement strand
ATCGCCTTGGATCCAAAAACAGCCGTAAAAAGATTTATAATGACGCCTATGCTGAGGGTAACAGCGAAGCCCTTGATAGGGCCCGTTCCGAATATGAAGAGAATAGACGTCGTGATAAGTGTCGTAATGTGGGAGTCGAAAATGGCCACCCATGCCTTTTCGAATCCTGCGTCAACCGCCGCCCTGACCGTCTTCCCGAGGCGGAGTTCTTCCCGTATCCTTTCAAAGATCAGCACGTTGGAGTCGACACCCATTCCCATTGTCAAAGCAATGCCTGCGATGCCGGGAAGGGTCATTGTGGCCTTGAGGGCACTAAAGGCTCCGAGAAGATAGATCAGGTTCAGAAAAAGGGCAATGTCGGCGACAATGCCGCAGGACCTGTAATAGAAAACCATGAAGATTATTACCAGAATCCCTGCCAGCGCGGTTGCCTGAATTCCGCTTCGGATCGAGTCTTCACCGAGGGTCGGACCGATCGTGATATTCTGTATGACGGTAACGGGCGCAGGCAGGGCTCCAGCGCGAAGCACGATCGCGAGGTCCTTCGCCTCATCCATACTGAATCCGCCTGTAATAGAAGCCCTTCCTCCCGATATTCGTTCCCGTACGACGGGTGCCGAGTAGACGGTGTCGTCCAGAATAATGGCAAGCCTCTTGTTTACGTTTTCTCCGGTGACCCGGTCAAATATCCTGCCGCCTTCGCTGTTAAATTCGAGAGCTACGTACGGTTCGGTCCGGAATTCCCCACCTATCCTCACCCTTGCATCAGTCAGCATGTCTCCGGTAAGAAGCGTTTGCCTCTTCACGAGAAGTGGAGTCGTAGTAACTACCCCCGTCTCCCTGTTTCTCGATTTCATGGTCAGCAGCTGGGCTCCTTCGGGAACCGTTCCCGTTCCTGCCTTCGTGATATTCTCCTCGTCTACGAGCTTGAATTCAAGTTGCGCGGTCCTGCCTATCAAGTCGAGGGCCCGCTGGGGATCCTTTATCCCGGGCAGCTGAACGAGTATCTGGTTTTCGCCCTGCTGCACGATAGTCGGTTCAGAAACGCCGAACTGATCGATCCTGTTTCTGATCGTTTCAAGTGCCTGGCGGACGGCGTTCTCACGCAAGTTCACGACTTCTTTGTCAGCGAAGGAAAGATCGAGCACCAGATTGTCCCCTTCAGTCCTGCTTCCACTCACCTTCATGTCGGGGATTTCCCTGCCTATCAGGTTGTTGAACTTGTCCTGTTGATCCGGCCTGATTGTCGCGGATATGGTTGTACCCCGCTTGTCGAGGCCCAAGAATCTTATGCCTTCCCGCATCATCCCGTCTTTAATCTGGCCGAATTTCCGGTCCAACATTTGATCGAGCATCCTGTCCATATCGAGGGAAAGGAGGAGATGCATACCGCCTTTAAGGTCGAGACCCAAATGTATCTTTTCCGACGGGAAATAACGCCGCCATGCACCCTTCAGATCGACAACGTTAGGTACGAGGTAGACGATCGATATTATCAGGAATGCAAGGATGAGGATCGCACGCAATTTCAATGACTTAAGCACTTATTACCTCATTTTGTATCAGCGGTTCACGGCATGCAAAAAACGCTACAATTTAAACTTTAACACCCTTGTTGTCAAGACCTTTTCTGATAACAGGGACAAGGGGGACCGGGTGTGAAGAACCCGCGGAGAAACAAAACAATGCTGACGTTGCAGCAGGGGGCCGGTTGCCCCCTGCTATTTTCTGCGCACTCGATTAGATTATTCCCATGCCTTTCAAAACCGACAGCATGACGGCAGCGGCCATAACAGATCCGACCTGGCCGCCGGCATTGGCACCCATCGCATGCATAAGGAGAAAATTCCTCTTGTTATACTTCTGGCCCTCTTTCTGGACGACCCTCGCCGACATGGGAAAAGCGGAAATCCCGGCAGCCCCGATGAGCGGGTTAATCTTTCCACCGGTAATGGCATAGAGCAATTTGCCGAAAAGCACGCCGCAGACTGTATCCAGGCAGATAGCGATGAGACCTAGAACAAGGATGATCAACGTCGTGGGCTGCACAAATACCGGGCCGCTCATCGTCGCTCCAATAGAGATGCCGAGAAGAAGGGTGACGATGTTCGCAATCTCGTTCGAGGCGGCATTTGCAAGTCTCGGTACGACGCCCGATTCCTTCATCAGATTACCGAGCATGATAGTCGCCAAGAGGGGCAATCCCATCGGCGCTATCAAACCGCCGACAACCGTGATCACGATAGGGAAGATCATTTTTGTCGTCTTGGACACCGTCTTCTTGTGGGTCTTCATAATGGTCATACGCTCTTTTTCACTCGTGAGCATCTTCATGATCGGCGGCTGCAGCACCGGGACCAGGGACATGTACGAGTAAGCGGCAACCGAGACGGGACCAAGGAGGTGCTGCGCGTATTGCGATGCGACGTAGATGACTGTCGGGCCGTCGCATGCCCCGATAATACCTATCGTGACTGCGTCCATGTAGGGAAAACCGAGTGCAAGTGCTATGAGGAGGGTAAGGAATATACCGAACTGACCGGCGGCACCGAGCAAAAACGTGTACGGGTTCTCGAGTACGGGACCGAAATCGGTCATCGCTCCAATGCCGACAAAGATGAGCAAAGGGAAAAGTTCCGTAATGACGCCCATGTCGTAAATCGTCCGCAGGAATCCTTCTTCTTCCATCAATCCTGCAAGGGGTATATTCACGAGGATAGCGCCGAACCCGATGGGAACGAGGAGCAAAGGCTCACAATCTTTTTTTATTCCAAGATAAAGGAGTAGGGCGCCGACAACCATCATCACGAGATTGGACCAGTGAAGGTTGACAACTCCTGCAACAAGCCCGGTCAATCCACTAAAGATCGCTTCAATCATCTTAGATCCTCCTCCCTACTTCTCGTCTTCGCCTTTATAAGGAAAAATCTTCTTGAGAAAACTCATGATCAGACTGAAGAGCATCAACGTCAAAACAGTTCCTCCCATTCCCACTACGAGCATGGTAAGGCCGAACGTCCACTTATCCATATGTACCTCCTGCTTTTATCCAACGATCGAAAGCCCTTAACTGGAGCCAAAAAAACAAACAACATTATAACCATCCCGGTCCTTTGTCAAGGGAAATTAATCACAAGATCGAAGGTGTAGAAAAGGCAGATGGCGCCGCACTGAGGTCTGCCGGTACGACGCCAATCAGGCAAAAACGGACAAGCTACTTCAGCAGGTTCAGAAACATACCTGCCGCTACGGCGGTTCCTATCACGCCCGCAACGTTCGGTCCCATTGCATGCATGAGAAGATGATTTTTAGGATCTGCTTCCTGCCCCACCTTCTGTGCGACCCGGGCAGCCATGGGTACTGCGGAGACTCCTGCCGCCCCGATCAGGGGATTTATCTTCTCCTTGAGAAAAAGATTCATTAACTTTGCCAGAAGGATTCCCCCTACGGTGGAAAAAGCAAAGGCAATGAGGCCGAGAATAAAGATAAAAATGGGCTGGGGCTTGAGGAACACCTCGGCTTTCATAGTCGAGCCGACTGCAAGGCCGAGAAAAATCGTCACTATATTGAGCAGTTCATTCTGAGATGTCTTCAACAGTCTCTCGACGACGTGCGATTCACGGAAAAGATTTCCGATCATGAAGAGTCCCATGAGGGGTGCGGCCGGCGGCGTGAGAAGACAGATTATGATGGTTGCCGCTATGGGATAGATAATCTTCTCGGTCCTCGATACGGAGCGCAGCTGCTTCATCCTGATCTTGCGCTCCTTTTCCGATGTAAAAAGCCTCATGATGGGAGGCTGGATAAGCGGTACCATCGACATATACGAATAGGCCGCAACAGCGACCATGCCGATCATGTGGGGCGCGAGGGCAGTGGCAAGGTAAATCGACGTGGGCCCGTCCGCTCCCCCGATAATCCCTATACTTGCGGCTTCCTTCAGATTGAAACCGAAGAAGATGGCGCCGAAAAAGGCTATATAAACCCCGAGTTGAGCGGCTGCGCCCAGGAGGAGCATCTTCGGATTGGCAATCAGGGGCCCGAAATCCGTAAGAGCGCCGACGCCCAGAAAGATAAGGCAGGGGACAATTTCGGTCTCCAGGCCGTAGCGGAAGAAAAGCTCAATCAGCTCGCCCTCGCCTGTAAGAGGTGCAAGAGGCATATTGACGAGAAAAATGCTGAAGCCGATAGGTACGAGAAGAAGAGGTTCGAAATCTTTCTTGATCGCCAGGAAAATGAAAAAAAAGCCGATGAACCACATTACTACCTGTCCGGCTGTCAAATGAACGATTCCGGTCTTGATGAGCAGGGCGGAGAATAATGAATAATCCATTGATTACCTCCCACCCTTCTTCTTTTTGTCAACGAGGCGCATGCAGCAGAAGCTCATAATCTTGACGCCGATCGCTAATAACATCAGGGTGATGAAGACAACCGAAAATCCCAGCAAAGCCACTCTAGCTCCTTCTGCCCAGATACTCATGAAGACCTCCCGGTTACTTTGTGAACTTTTACACGATACTACTATATGACGACCGCGGTGCTGTCAACAACTATTTTTGCCTGTCTCGGCGTGCAAATGCTTTAGAGACGCCTGACCCATATTGCATTTTCAAGACAAAAAATTTATCATTACGGAGATGCGGCCTTATATTTCCGCTGAACGGTGCAAGCAGTGCGGGGAATGCGTAACTATCTGCCCTTATGAGGTCTTCAGGGAGGAGGACGGGACGATTGTAGTACTTTTCCCTGAGGAATGTATTGAATGCAATGAGTGCGTCCGGTCCTGTCCGTGTGAAGCAGTTACGATGGGTGACTAATGGAAGGCAATCGAATCCTGCTCGATGAAAAGGCGATGGAAAGAAGTATCAACAGGATCACCCATGAGATCCTGGAGAAAAACCACGGCGCCGGCAACCTGAGTCTTATCGGCATACGAACGAGGGGGGTTTTCCTCGCAAAAAGGGTGCAGGATAAGGTGAGGGCGATCGAGAACCGCGAACTGTCTCTCGGAATACTCGACATCACCATGTATCGGGACGACATAGCAACATTGAAAACACCCCAGGTAAAAAAAACGGACATCACTTTCAATCTCAATGATATAAATATCGTCCTCGTGGACGATGTTCTTCATACCGGGAGAACCACCAGGGCCGCAATAGATGCGATAATGGACCTCGGCAGGCCGAACACGATTCAGCTCGCGGTACTCGTAGACCGGGGCTCGAGGCAGTTGCCGATTCAGCCTGACTACACGGGAATTTTCCATACTGCAGGACCAAAAGAGGAAATTTTCGTTAAGCTCAGGGAAACAGACGACAGGGATGAAGTAGTGCTCACGACATCATTATGAACTGGGAGCATAAGGACCTCTTAGGCGTCAGGGAACTTTCAAGAGAAGAAATTCTTTTTCTTCTCGAATCTGCCGATTCTTTCAAGGACATTTCCCGGAGGGACATAAAAAAGGTCCCTGCCCTTCGTGGTAAAACCGTCATAACCCTTTTTTACGAAGCCAGCACGCGGACTCGCGTTTCTTTCGAAATTGCAGCCAAGCGGCTAAGCGCCGATACCGTCAACATCTCGACCGGCACAAGCAGCGTGACGAAAGGGGAAACCTTGAAGGATACGGGAAGAAATCTTCAATCGATGCGCCCCGATTTTATTATCATCAGGCACAGCATGCCCGGCGCCCCGCACATGCTCTCCCGAATTCTCGATTCCTCCATCATCAATGCGGGGGACGGCGCTCATGAACATCCGACACAGGCGCTCCTCGATCTTTTCACGATAAAGGAAAAGAAGGGGACGCTCGACGGACTGAAGATAGCTATTGTCGGGGATATCGCGCACAGTCGAGTTGCCCGCTCCAATATATTCGCGCTGAAAAAGTTCGATACGGAGATCACCTGCTGCGCCCCGCCTACCATGCTGCCCCCCAATCTTGGCGAACTGGGGGTCAATATCGAATATAGTCTCGACAAGGCAGTGATAGACAAGGACGTCATCATGATGCTTCGCATTCAAAAAGAAAGGGGCGGAACCGCCTACATCCCCTCAGTGAAAGAGTACTCGAACCTCTATTGTCTGAGAGAAGAGCACGTGAGCCGGGCAAAACACGATGTCATCATTATGCACCCCGGCCCGATAAACAGGGGCGTGGAGATCAGCGACCAGGTGGCCGACGGCTCGTACTCGGTCATTATCGATCAGGTGGAAAACGGCGTAGCGGTGAGGATGGCCGTTCTCTTTCTCCTTGCCGGAGGTGAGAGTTGACGATACTTGTCAAGAACGGCAGGCTCATTGACCCGAAAAACGACCGGGACGAACAGACTGATATTCTCATCGAGGGCAGCACAATAAAAAAAATCGCCGCCGGCATATCAGCCGGATCGGCAGACGAGGTCATAGATGCGACGGGTCTTATCGTGGCTCCGGGCCTCATCGATGTTCATGCACACTTGCGGGAACCGGGATACGAGTGGAAGGAAACCATAAGGACCGGTACTGCAGCGGCTGCCAGGGGCGGCTTCACGTCAGTCGTTTGTATGGCCAACACGGACCCGATCAACGACAACAAGAGCGTCACAGAATATATCATGAAGAAGGCCCGGGCGGAGGGCGCGGTACGCGTATTTCCTTGCGGCTCCGTAACAAAAGGCCTGAAGGGTGAAGATCTTTCCGAGATGGGGGAGATGCGTGATGCGGGTATAATCGCTATCTCCGATGATGGAAAATCCGTCAGGAATGCCCGGCTTTTTACCAAGGCGATGGAATATTCGAAGCTTTTCGGCCTGGCCGTGATCTGTCACTGCGAAGACGAAACCCTGTCCCAGGGGTTCGTGCACGAGGGATCAGCCTCGCTCCTCTCGGGTCTCGACAGCGTGCCCGCCATCGCCGAGGAGATTGTCGTGCAGCGGGACATCAAGATCGCAAAATACGTGGACGCCCCCGTACATATCACCCATATCTCGACAGCCGGCACCGTTGCGATTATCCGGGCGGACAAGGGCGCTTACGGCAAACTGACGTGCGACACGTGCCCTCACTACTTCACCCTCTCCGATGAGGCGACCCTCGGTTACGATACAAGCACAAAAGTCAACCCGCCTCTCAGGTCCAGGTCGGATATGGCCGCCATCAAGGAAGGACTCCGCGACGGCACAATCGATATTATAGCTACGGATCATGCACCGCATGACGTTAATTCCAAGGACGTCGAATTTAATCTCGCCTCCTTCGGCATTTCCGGTCTCGAGACCGCCTTTTCCCTCTCTCTGGCCCTTGTGAGAGAGGGCGTGCTCAACTTGAAGGAACTGTTGAGAAAGTTTACGGAAAACCCGGCCCGTCTCCTGAACCTCCCTTACGGAGAGATCGCACCGGGTAAACCGGCCGACCTCATCATCTTCACGGACCAGACTGAATGGACGGTTGACAGGAATACATTCCTCTCCAAGGGACAGAATACACCCTTTCACGGGTTTAAAATGAAAGGGAAGAACCTGCTTACAATCGTTGACGGCAATATCGTTTACAGAGATGCCGACTTCAAGAGTTGAGCGAAATCGTCAGGCACAAAAGTCAATCGCAAAATTAATTCCCGATTCTCGACTCGCTTTTGTCGTTTTTCACCCTCATCGCTATGGTGCCATGCTCGCCATCAGGTACCGGCGAAAAAGTTCGGGGGCAAAAACAGCCATTCAGACCTGTGACGCAATCGTGAAAAGGATTGTTGAGTATGGAAATATTCAGGTACGGACAAACGGAAATCGAACATCTTACACGCCGCGACAGAAAGCTCGGTGCAGCAATCGAGATGTTCGGTGCAATTAAAAGGGAGATCAGACCCGACCCTTTCGCGGGGCTTGTCACGAGCGTTGTTGCACAGCAGATATCCAATAAGGCGGCGAGTGCAATCAGAAGGAGACTCCAGACGCTTCTGGAGGCGATTACTCCGGACCGGATTGCAGGAGCAGATATTTCCGAAATGCGGCAATGCGGGCTATCGGCCAGGAAGGTGGAATACATCAAGGGAATAGCCGATGCAGCCGTAAACGGGGAAATAAACTTTTCCCGTTTTAATGAAATGACGGATGAAGAGATTATTGATCAGCTCTCGTCGCTGCGCGGCATAGGTGTATGGACGGTCGAAATGCTTTTGCTCTTCTCGTTGAGCCGGCCGGATGTTGTCAGCTGGGGCGATCATGCTATAAGGCACGGCATGATGAATCTTTATGGGCTCAAAAAGCTGACGAAAGAGCAGTTTCAGCGCTACCGCAGACGTTATTCGCCTTACGGCTCGGTCGCCTCCCTCTACCTGTGGGCCTTGTCGGCGATGGAGGAACCCGCACACCTCACGGCAATCAATCGGAGAATTCCTTAAAAGGGGCTTCGGGCCAAGGACGACAATTAGATGATGCTCTTTCCCCGAGCTGGAAACTCATTGCCGGCCGGACGTGTCCAAGGCTTGCCTGGCAGATCTTTTGGTCGACGAGCCCGAATTTCCCCGGGATGACCTCGTTGAACTGATTCTCGGTCATACTTACATTTTTTGCTACAGGGTTCAATGACCGAAAAGGCGGGCGGCAAAGAGGAGGTTAGGATGAAAAGAATAGCAGTATTTCTACTATCCGTAGTGTTTCTGTTGACTATGGGCGGTGCAGCCGCCGCTCAACAGCAGGAAACGAGCACTTCGAAAAGCACAAGCGACACCAGTCCGTCCACGGCGTCAACCACCGGGGCAGCGACTTCCAGTACCACCACACAGACTCATTTTGGCAAAGGGACCGATCTGATGGGGTCTACCATCAAGAACTCACAAGGACAGAGCCTGGGAAAAGTGGAGAACATCGTAGTCGATATGGATAGTGGCAACGTCTCCTACGTGGTTCTTTCGTCCGGAGGTTATATAGGGATAGGATCAAAGGAACTGATCGCCGTGCCCTGGAAGTCTTTTAAGCTCGGTCAGGACAGCCAAAGTCTTGTTCTTGACATGGATAAACAAAAACTTGAGCAGGCGCCGCGATTCAGCCAGGACAAATGGCCGTCCATGGGCGATGCAAAGTGGAGCGAACAGGTAGCGAACTATTTTGGCACTGCAACGACACAAACTGGTCAGGCCAGTAAATCCGGGCAGGAACCGACGCCCATGGGAAGCCAGCAGCAATCGAGTGGAAGCCAGCAGCAGACCCCGATGGGAAGCCAGCAGCAATCGAGTGGAAAGTAACGGTTAACGCCCGCCCGCCTTTTTCATAGACCCTTGCTCCTGCCTGTTGCCTACGGTATCTTTCACCGAGCTTTTCGCTGCCCTGCCATTACATGCGGCCGGCCTTCAAAGCAGGCGTTTCAAGAATGTACAGACCCGAAAGCGAAGCGCGCCGGCTCAATGCAACGAATCAAACAACGTCCAGCATGGAAGAAAAAAGGCAGGACCTGTAATTGCCGCGAAGCAAGGCCCGTAATATTCCGATGAATTGCTTGATGAATCCGGATTATAATAAACGACCCGCCGCAAGCAGCGGGATATTGGCTGTCTTTTGTCATACCGGACTTGATCCGGCATCCAGTTCGGTGCTTGTCCGGATACCGGCTTCCGCCGGTATGACGAATTCGCGGCAAGCTGCGGGGAATCAACCCGTAGACATTGAAAAGGGGTGTCAGTGTGAAAAATGAGGACACGCTTCGTGAAGCGCAAAGTCCGCTCAGGTGCCTGACTGTCGAATCTGCTCCCCGCCTGCCTGTATCCGGAAATAAATTTATCGTCGTCCCCCTGCCCTGTTGTTCTCTGCTCGCGCTGCCTTATTGGGCAAAGGTCATCGGGGAAGTGAGAAATACGGGATCTGAAGAAGTACTGGTGAAAGTAGTGGTAAGGCTGCTGGATGCCGATTCGACTGTTCTTCAGGAGGGATACGACACGTTGGTTCTCGATCCGGGAGAGAGAGGACGATTCGACATAAAGCTGAGTGAGTTCACGCGGGATGCAGCGGCATATTCGATAAGCGTGGAGGAGACGAGTTACGAACAGCTCCGGTGACAATTGCAGAACGAACCGGTTGACAAAGCACTTGTGTGACTCTGCTTACGCTCCTGGAGCCTCCAGCAATCCATCTTCTGTTCTTGTTGCTATCTTCTCGCCCTGAAGTAATCCCGCGCTACCTCCACATCCCTGGCTATGCGTGCCTTAAGGGCATCCACCGTATCGAACTTTTCTTCATCCCTGATCCTGTTAATAAAATAGACCCTCAGTTCTCTATCGTACAGATCGCCCTTGAAATCCATGATAAATGTCTCTATGGAGCGTTCCTGTTCCCCGAACGTAGGGTTATAACCAATGTTGGTCACTCCCGGGTGTCTGATGCCCTCTATCTCTACTTCACTTACATAGACACCGTTTTTCGGAATCAGGGGGTAGTCCGTCCGAAGATTGAGCGTCGGGAAACCGATCGACCTCCCCCTGCCATGAGCGCGGATCACCGTGCCCCGCACCCCGTAAGGCCTGCCGAGAAGTTTCCCCGCCTTCTCAACCTGCCCTTCCGTCACCAGTTTCCTGATGCTGTTGCTGCCTACTTTCTCTCCTTCCATAGTGATGGCATCGACCACGTCAACAAAGAACCCGAACTTCTCTCCCATTTCGTTAAGAAAAGAGATGTCGCCGGC
>Ga0351960_1137_pt1 | contig 10727 bp, 9 predicted proteins | sample TotcelT113001M14_FD_205808 | JGI IMG/M metagenome (GOLD analysis project Ga0351960, IMG submission 205808) | Enriched cells from coal bed in the Powder River Basin, Montana, United States - Total cells T11 rep3 HSBNCT.T11.300.1.M14 ... | reverse complement strand
CACCATGACTTTCATCTGGACTGCAAGTGCGATTGCACTGCCGCAATGTGCACGCGGGTCCGGCGCGTGTTGCATTTCCTTGATAGTTGTTTATAATTACCAATGTCATGCAACATGAAGTGGAATGTGACCGCAAGAAGGCTGTGCTGCAACTGGCCAGAAGCACAGGCGTTCTGCGTCCGCGCGATGTCGAGGCCGCGGGCATTCCCAGAGAGTACCTCCTCCGGCTGCTCCGAGAAGGCCTTCTTGTCAGGACGGGGCGGGGACTCTACTCGCTACCCGACATGATTGCGAGCGAGTCAGCGACGCTTGCAGATGTGGCCAAGAGGGTACCGAACGGCGTTGTCTGCCTCATCTCAGCTCTCACATTCCACCAACTGACCACACAGGTCTCAGACAGGGTCTGGGTCGCCATCGAGAGACGAACCTGGGAACCACGGCTTGTCTACCCCACGCTGGAACTGGTGCGGATGGGAAGCCGGTCCTTCACCTACGGCGTCGAGCAGCACGAAATCGATCGCACAACAGTCAGAATCTACAGTCCAGCAAAGACGGTCGCAGACTGCTTCAAGTTCCGAAATAGAATCGGTCTCGATGTTGCGCTGGAGTCGCTCCGCGCCACATGGCGAGAGCGAAGAGCTACGATGGACGAGATGTGGGAAGCCGCGGCGGTATGCCGGGTAGCCAACGTCATGCGCCCCTACCTGGAGTCGATTGCGTGAACCAGGCCGCTCATCGGGACACAGGACACTCTGTCTTCCAGCGACTGCTCAACCTCGCCAGAATACGAGGGGAGGACTTCAACCTCACCCTTTCGCGATACGCAGTTGAGCGCCTTCTCTATCGCCTGAGCATCTCACAGCACTCCAGCCAATTCGTGCTCAAGGGCGCGAGCCTGTTTCTCGTCTGGAGCGGGCAGAACTACCGGGCCACGAGGGATGCCGACCTACTAGGCTATGGTGATTCGGATCCGAGTTCAATGGCAGCCGTGTTCAGGCAACTGTGCGACCTCGCGCCAGAGGCAGACGACGGCATCATCTTCCGGGGAGACTCCATTGTGGCGGAGCCAATACGCGAGGAACAGGAATACGATGGGGTGCGCGTGAAACTGGAGGCCCTCCTCCACACCGCGAGGATACCTGTGCAGGTCGACATCGGATTCGGAGACGCCATCACACCTTCAGCCGATGAAGTCGACTTCCCCACACTGCTGCCGGACCTGCCTGCGCCCCATCTGCGGGCATATCCGAGATACACAATGGTCGCTGAGAAGTTGGAGGCAGTGGTCCGACTCGGCATGGCAAACAGCCGCATGAAGGACTTCTACGACTTGTGGCTGGTGAGCCGCCTGTTCGATTTCGATGGCGCCACGCTCAGCCGGGCGCTCCGCAACACCCTCGACCGTCGTGCCACTGCTCTGAAAAGGGCGCTCCCCACGGCGTTGACCAGCGAGTTTCACGACGACCGCCTCAAGCGAACGCAATGGCGTGCCTTCGTGCGGCGGTCCAGGCCCGACGATGCTCCAGCCGAGTTGGAACCTGTGGTGCGAGTCATTGCAGCCTTCCTGGCGCCAATCATCAAAGCCCTCACGGAGCATTCAGCACCACCACTGCATTGGCCACCAGGTGGTCCCTGGGACTGACTCTGCCGTTCTGCCAGCGAGGCGCGCAGGCCGCTCAGCGTCTTCATGGGAAAGATGTCCGATTGTCTGCCGGGCACGGGGATGAACTGAAGCTATGCCGCCCCATCCATGAAGCAGGCCGGGTGTCGCAGGACGGCAGTGATTTCGCTGCGGGAACCCTTCACTGAGAGAGGCGGCTACGGTAGAATTCAGCGCGGCCCACACAGCGTGCGTGCCAGGACTGGAGGACGACTCGATGGACAAGCAGGTCATCATCATCGGAGCAGGCGTTGCCGGATTGTCGGCCGGGTGCTACCTGCAGATGAACGGGTACAAGACACGCATCTTCGAGATGGATACCAGGCCGGGGGGAGTCTGCACCGCCTGGAAGCGCAAGGGCTACACGATAGACGGCTGCATGCACTGGCTGGTCGGCACCAATCCTTCCAGCGCGATGTACCGCGTCTGGGACGAACTGGGGCTCATGCAGCGGCATACGTTCATCCACCATGAGGAGTACCTGAGGGTGGAGGGTAAGGACGGCCGCTTCATGGCCTTGTACACCGACCCTGACCGCCTTGAACGCCACCTGAAAGAACTCGCTCCCGAAGACGGTGCGGCTATCGGAGACTTCGTCAAGGCGTTGCGCAAACTGCGTGACTTCGATTTGCCGGTGGGCAAGCCCCGGGAGTTGCAGGGACCACTGGACAACCTCCGGATGGTATTGAGCGTCATCCCGTACCTGGGCGTGTTGCGGAAGTGGCAGAAGGCGCGCCTCAAGGACTTTGTCGCGCGGCTCAAGAACCCGTTCCTGCGAGAGGCGTTCACCGCCATTGTGGGAGACATGCACGAGTTCCCGATGATGGCGCTGCTGATGCCGATGGCGTGGGTGCGCGCCGGGAATGCGGGCTACCCGCTGGGCGGTTCGTTCGAACTCCCCAGGACCATAGAGCAAAGGTACCTCGCTCTCGGCGGCATGGTCGACTACAACGCGCGGGTGATGAAGGTGCTGGTGGAGGACGACCGGGCGGTGGGAATCCGGCTGGCCGGTGGCAGCGAGCACCGGGGAGACACTGTCATCTCCGCGGCGGACGGCCACACCACCATCTTCGACATGCTGGACGGCAAGTATCTGAACGACACCATACGCGGCTATTATGACAACATGCCGCTGTTCCCTCCCCTGTTGCACGTCGCCTTCGGTGTGGCCCGCACGTTCGACGAGATGCCGGCATCGGTCTCAGGCTTCCACCTGCCGCTGGATGAGCCACTCAGCCTTGGCGGCAAGGAGTACAGGACGCTCAATCTGCATATGTACAACTTCGACCCGAGCCTGGCGCCGGAAGGCAAAACGGTGGTCAAGTTCATCATCCAGGCGGACTACGACTACTGGGAGGCGTTGTCGCACGACCGCGCGCGGTACGATGCCGAGAAGGAACGCGTGGCCGACACGCTGCTGCAGGTGCTGGACAAGCGGTTCCCTGGTGTCACTCCGCTGATTGAGATGCGTGACGTGGCCACGCCAATGACGTGGGTACGCTATACCGGTAACTGGCGCGCCAGCTTCGAGGGATGGATGATAGACATCGACTCCTTCGGCATGCAGATGAGCAAGACCCTACCCGGTCTGCAGAACTTCTACATGGTGGGCCAGTGGGTGGAGCCCGGTGGCGGCCTGCCTCCTGCGGCCACCTCCGGCCGCGGCATCGCGCAGATACTGTGCAAGAGGGACGGGAAGAAGTTTGTGGCCACGAAGCCTTAGGTTCAGATTGGTTGCCCGGCGTGGGGGCCCTCGGGCGTCGTCTGCCTCCTGTGGAACGACGCACGCATCACCTTGAGCGCCACCCGGTGCGGCGACCAGTTTGTATGACCGGTCTTAAATTTGAGTTCCGTAAACCCGCAACCCGAATGCCTGCTAGGGCAGGTCCGCGTCGGCTGACTTGTACTTCAGCAAACGGAAAAGTCCTGTTGACGGCTTGTAGACCTTGTCAGGAAATCTCGAGACCAGCTTCCAGACGCATCCATTGACCGTCTTCGGATGGAAGCTGCTATCTGATGCCTCGATTGCTGAGCGCAGCTGCGTGAAACGCAGACCCTCCGGTTGCTGTTCGAGCAACTCAAGTGCTTTGGCGTATATCCGTGTTGTTATGTTCGGAGATTCCATTCCACCACCCCCGCCTGCTGATTCTAGCGCAGTAGCCCACAATTGTAGAATTCCGAATCAGGGCGCCACCACAAACCTGACGAGGGACTGGTCTGCACCCGGCCAGCCGGGCATACAGTAACGCCAGTGAGTTCAGCTTCCACACGTGAGCCGAAACAGAGTAGGAAGTGTAGAGAACGGCCCAGGGGCGTCCTACTGTCGCATTCCTGTCGCGGCCATGTGGTGGAAACCCACGCAGGTGGTGTGAAGGAGGGGCACCACGCGGCGGTGTGCGCAGCCCAAACGAACTGAGTGAACGTGGCGTGCCTCGCTCCGCTTAGTGTCTCACTGCAACTCCAAGCTGCCAGTCCGGAATTGAGAAGCAAGATACTGCAGGCACGGCCCCTTCCCGCCATTGGACGGCAGCATCCGACTGCGACTGCAGTGTCTATTCCCGCAGCATCTTGATTTCGGGTAAGACGATTTCTGCGCCGCCATCATGCTACATCCCCGAGCCAAACGTAACCGAGTGTACCATACACCAACCGTCGCTTCTGTGAATGACTGTCAACCAGAGTTGACTCAGGATGTACATTGTGTTGTATCATACTGCTTGCCATACGACCTCAAATGTTGTATTATACGCTCAGTCACAGACTGCACTGGAGAATGCAATGAATGATCCGATTGCCCGAGAGTCAGACGACTCCCAAACGGAGGCAGGAGCGCTAACAATCGCAGCTGTCCTGCTAACGCGGAGGAATGAGATCAAGGCAGCACTCAAGCGACTCGACCAACAGCTGATCGAAGCCAAGCAGCGATTGGACGAGTGTGAGAGAGTTATCGCGCTAGAACGTCGTCCTCTAAGTGACGCTCTTGAACACTTGGACGCTTTCTTGCGCCTCGAGGGGTATGATCCACCCGATGAACCTAGCACTGTCGTCGAAACATCGCGCGTTTCATCAGAGTCAATCACAGACGCGGCTTTAGCCCTCCTTGAACATCGCCGTCATCCCCTCCACTATAAGGAAATCGCGGCTGTGCTTTCGGAGACTCTTCTGATTCCAGGGCGCGACCCTGCCGCCACTCTGCTCACGCGGATGAGCCGAGACAGCCGTTTCAAACGAGGGCCAACGCGTGGCACATATGCACTGGCGCACTGGAGAATACCTGGCAAGCTAATGCGCAGTCCAAGGAGGCGGCGTTCGTAGTCAACATTGGTTGCAAGGAGGGAATACCCCATGGCTGACGCTCCCGAATACAGCCTATGCTTGTCTCTGGTTCAGGCGGACACGGAACAGGAGGTCATCCGGTTACTGCAGGATGCGGGCTACTGGGATGATCGCAGCGCTTGGCGTCCCTACGGAGACTCGGAAGGCAATTTCTCAACAATAGGGAACCAACAGAGCAGTCCGGAAGCAGCGATTGTCGAGAAGATCGTGAATTCCGTTGACGCGGTTCTTATTGACCGGTGCCTAAGGGCAGGGACTGCGCCGGATGGCGCTGCCGCGCCTCCTAGTATGCACCATGCAGTGGCGCTGTACTTTGGCGGTGACGAATCGAAGGCGGATTCGCTCGGACATGTGGCCAGCTGGACAAAAGAGAAACGTCTCGAGGTGTCTAGGCTGATTACGGTTGCTGCCACCGGAGGAAGAAGTCGAGGGCAATCTTCGGCAGACCCGTGCTTCACAATAGTGGACGCCGGTGAGGGGCAGACTCCTTCAATGCTACCGGAGACGATTCTGTCGCTCGATCGCAGAAACAAGGTCAAGATTAAGTTCGTACAAGGGAAGTTCAACATGGGCGGCACCGGCGTCCTGCAATTCTGTGGGCGACACAACATGCAACTTGTCTTGAGTCGGCGCGATCCGGCCATACTGTCCGATGACTCCACGGACACATCGTGGGGATTCACAGTCGTCCGACGCGAGGACCCGCCACCTGGAGAGAAGAGCTCCATCTACACGTACTTGGCACCGCGGCATGTCGGGTCAGACGAAATGGGGGGTGTTCTCATGTTCGCCGCGCCAGGATTGCCAGTGGTTCCCGATGGTCGAAGGCCATACGCGAAGACACTGCAGCACGGCACTCTAGTCAAGTTGTACGAGTACCACGCCAAGGGTTTTCGCTCGATGATGTTCATGAGAGACGGTTTGCTGTCGCGCTTGGATATCCTACTGCCCGGAATCGGCCTACCAATCAGGCTACACGAATGCCGCGATTTCTCTGGCCAACCGGACAGAAGCTTCGAGACTACGGCTAGCGGGCTGACCTCCAGATTGGGTGACAACAGGGGCGACAACCTCGAATCGGAACCTCGAACATCGCGGATGACAGTACGCGGCGAGTCAATGACCTTGAAGATATATGTATTCAAGAAGGATAGAGCCTCAACCTACCGCAAGAACGAGGGAATCGTATTCACGATCAACGGACAGACTCATGGTTACTTGACTACAGACTTCTTCCGGCGCAAAGCGGTAGGAATGGGGCGACTAGCAGACTCCCTGCTCGTCGAGGTTGACTGCACCCAATTGACCAGCCGTTCAAGAGAGGACCTGTTCATGAACAGCCGAGATCGCCTCCGCGGAGGCGAACTCAAGAGTGCGATTGTGGAGGAGTTGGAAGGGGTGCTGAGAAGCCATCCGTGGTTGAGGGCGCTCAGGGAGGAGAGGAGGCGCCAAGAGATTGCGGATCGTCTCAGCGATGCGCGACCTCTCGAGGACGCACTCGTCTCTATCCTCAAGTCGTCGCCCGCCTTGAGTAGTCTCTTCACGGACGGTACCCGTATCCCAAACCCGTTCAAGATCAAAGAGGTCGCGGAGAGGGAGGCTGTCTACGAAGGCAAGCGGCACCCCACATTCTTCAATTTCCTCCATCGGCCGATGGGCGACATCATCGACCGTGAGGTCGCCATCAATTTCCGTGCCAGGGTGACCTTCGAGACGGACGTCGAAAACGACTACTTCGGCCGGCCAGATAATCCAGGCCAGTTCCAGCTGATGTGCAGGCAGGAGACAGGGACCAAGAGAGTACGTGACCACAGCCTGAATCTCAACGACGGAAAGGCGACACTCAACGTCACGCTTCCAGACACCGTCCAAGTTGGTGACCGCCTTGAGTACACTGCCACGGTCGCGGACGACACGCTGGTCTTTCCGTTCACCAACGTATTTCGACTGCGGGTCGCCGGACCTCAGCAGGCCAGCGGGGGGAAGTCGAAGCCAACTAACCCTCCTTCGGAAGAAGAAGGGAACAAACGGCAGTCACCGGACAGTCTTGCAATCCCTGAGATACGTGAGGTCAGCCGTGAAGGATGGATGAATCGCAACCACCCCTTCGACGAATCCTCGGCTCTTGAGGTAGTGCAAGAAGAGGCGGCCACGCCCGTGGATGAAGGCGGCAGAAAGGAGCGATATAGCTTCTGGGTTAACGTAGACAACCAGTATCTTGCAGCGGAAATGAAGCGGTCGGACATCGATGCGCCATTGGTCAAGGCTCGCTTCGTGTATGGGATGGTATTGATTGGTATGGCGCTAATAAGGGCATCCGAAGACGCTCCATCAAGCGACGACCATCACGCGGCCGGGGAACCAGATGATGGCGTGAGCATCGAAGACCAGGTCTTTGCATATACACGATCCGTCGCGCCGGTCCTACTGCCTCTAATCGAGACACTCGGGTCTCTGGATGAAGACTCATTCTCGGAGGCGGCCGGTGTGGGTGAAGAGATATGAGGCCCTTTCGTCGCTTCTGCGGCGCGGCATCACGCCGGTCGGTGGATCAGCAGCGTCTCTTGCGACTCATAGTCTGACACACCAGCCTGTGTATACCACTTCCGGTTGGGAACGTTTCGCACAAGCCTGGATCCTTGATCACCATGCGACTGCCCTATCTCAACGAATCCTGCTGACTCCATTGCGTTAAGATACATGGACAACTGCGATTCCGGGTCCGAGAACCCGACAAGTTGCACCACGACACCCCTCGGATCCATCAGTCGCTTCATTGCCACGTACGCACCTGTAATCCGCGAGTAATACGAACGCAACCCGGACGCAGTTCGTCCACCCATGGTGTAGTGTGCAGGTCCGTGTCCGTCCTCCACACCTGCAATCCAGAATGGGAGAGGGGTTTCCCTTCGTCCACCCACTTGCAGCCGATGATAGAGCACATGCACGCCCGGATAGGGTGGAGAGGTAAGAACGAGCTTCGGTCTACCAAATCGGCTGAAGAATGACTCATCGTTACAGGCAGCGACCACATCTCCCTGATAGAGAAATCGTCTATTCACCATCTGCCGCTTCGATACAGCGAACGTTGAACCGGACGCAATGAGACCATCATTGTCCTCAACCATGATCTCTACCAGCGAACCTAGCTTGTTCCAGATAGTATCGGGGTCATCCGAGACGTGTCTTGATTCAAGGGCCCACTGAGCGACTCTCAGAACAGCACAACGAGCAAAGTCCTTGCGTCGGCGGAATCGAAGCCTCTCAAGACTCAGAACCATGGGCAGCACAGCCCTCCACACTATAGGTGGTACATTTCGCAGACGCCTATCTGGCAGCAATTCCACCCTAGAGAGAGCTGAAAGAAGTTGCCTGTCTCGACTCCAAGATACTAACGCCTCCTTGTCTGCAGGGCTTAACGGCGTGGTCTTGGCGCGGGTTATGACACAGGCCACAGGATTGACGTCTACTCCCACCGCAACACGGCCCAGAACTAGGGCTTCAACTATCGACGTGCCCCCGCCCATGAAAGGGTCCAACATGCAGTCGCCGGGTGCGGACCATGTCGAAATGGCGGCTCGCACAAACTCAGGGTTGAAGCGTGCCGGATATCGATAGTACGTATGTGTTAGACCTTCTACGCGGTTACTACTCCGTAGTGTAGCAGCGATGTCAACGGGCGTACTCATCCGTCTCCCCTACTGTTGTCGTCGCAGGTTCAGTCGCCAACTTCGCCAGTTTCTCGACCAATGCCTCTCGCAACAAGAGCGTTAGAGTGATTCTACGCCGTGCCGCCATGACTTTGGCTGCCGTGTGTAGGCTCTCAGGCAGATACAGCGTAGTCTTTTTGTCAGGCATCAATCAATCTCGTCTGTCTTTCTGTCTTTCTGTCATCATAGACGAGACATGGTTGTGCAGTCAAGTCGGCGCTCCCAATGGTGCGGTAGGTTTCAAACTGACGTCCTGCAAGGAGGCGTTTGGCGAGTCAGCCGCGGAGTCCCTCTTCATCGTCTCACAGTCAGAACGGTACGTCCCCAACTGCTCCCTTCTGCCAGCGTCTCATACGATCGGCGAGCGCCCACAGCCATCCACTCTGGGGCATCGTGGAAACTCCGCCTTGCTCCCACACCCACTTTCGCTCTACAATCACAGTTTCCCGCCACTGACTGCCGACGAGAATTCGAGAGTGGCGGCCAGATTCGCAAACACGCTACAGCAACTGCGGGGAGATTCCGTGACGATCATAGACAACGGCAGTAACGTGATGTACGCCCGCTCTGCGGGCTGCAAATAGAGACCAGGAGGTCAGGTAGTACTACATGTCCCAACCTAGCGGCCACAAGAAACGCACCTCTCAACGCGTGGACAGGATTGCAGGCATCGGCTTCGCCCGGTTCCTCAAGCTGCTCCACAGCATGTCCAAGGAGGGTCTCATCTCGCTCAGCGTAGGCGAGCCGGACTTCGGTACGGCAACCTGCGTCTGCGAGGCAGCAGCACAGGCCGCATCTGAGGGCTGGACCAAGTACACCCCCACCTCCGGCTTCCCGGAGCTGCGGAAGGCAATCGCCGCCAACCTCAAGAAGCGGCACGGCCTCGACTACGACCCCGAGACCGAGATACTCGTCACCGTAGGCGTTTCACAGGCCATGGACCTCGGCTTCCGCGCCCTGCTGGACCCCGGCGATGAGGTCATCACGCCCGACCCCCACTACATCTGCTATCCACCCAACATCACCCTCTCCGAGGGTGTCGCCGTGCGCGTGCCCACCAGCCCGTCAGACAATTATGCGCTCGAGCCGGACGAGATGGAGAAGAAGATCAGCCCCAGGACAAAGGTGCTCCTCTTCGGCAATCCCGCCAACCCGACCGGCGCCCTGATGGAGAAGAAGACTCTCGAGGGCGTGGCGAAGATTGCAGCGAAGCACGACCTCGTGGTCATCGCCGACGAGATATACAGCACGTTTGTCTACGGCGCCAAGTTCACCAGCTTCCCCACGCTGCCCGGCATGAAGGAGCGGACGCTGCTCCTGGACGGCTTCTCGAAGCGATATGGCATGCCCGGGTGGCGCCTGGGCTACGCAGCCGGTCCCGCCGACATCATCAACGCGATGCTGGACATGGCCCAGCACACCATGCTGTGTCCGCCCAACTCCACCCAGTGGGCCGCATTGGCAGCACTGAACATGGATGATGACGCGGACTTTGAGAAGATACGGCAGCACTACGACAAGCGCCGAATCCTGCTCTACACCGAGTTGAACCGCATGGGGCTCAAGACCGCTGAGCCCAAGGGCGCCTTCTACATCTTCCCGGATGTCTCCGTCACGGGACTGTCTTCCGAGGCCTTCTGTGAGAAGCTGCTCTTGGAGGAGAAGGTGATGGTCCTGCCGGGCGACTCCTTCGGAGAGCAGGGCAAGAACCATATCCGCATCTGCTACGCCACTCCCTACGAGGGCATCAAGGAAGCCCTGCAGCGGATAGAGCGATTCACTAACAAGTACCGCAAGTAAGCCGGCGGCCCGCCGGGGTTGGCGGGTTGCGAGTTGGCGAGTTGCGGGTTACGGGCCGCCGGATATCCGGCGGCCCGTTCTGTCTTCATGCCATTGTCGATTCATAACACATATGTTATATTCCCCCTGTGTCCTGGCGGGTGCTGCACTACGAAGATGCGACAGGACACGAATCCGTAGCGAACGAGTTGGCGGCGTTCTCGAAGAAGGCGCAGGCGAAG
>Ga0351960_1119_pt1 | contig 10738 bp, 10 predicted proteins | sample TotcelT113001M14_FD_205808 | JGI IMG/M metagenome (GOLD analysis project Ga0351960, IMG submission 205808) | Enriched cells from coal bed in the Powder River Basin, Montana, United States - Total cells T11 rep3 HSBNCT.T11.300.1.M14 ... | reverse complement strand
CCCGTAAACCGGCCCTTAAGGGATGACCTGGTCCACAAATCGGCAATGGAGGATTTGAACGACGATCTTTTGGAAAAGGAATTTGAAGAAGGCTTTGAGGAGTTCTGATGGCAACCCAGTATGTGGTTTTCTCTTTGAACAATCAGAGCTACGGAATTGAGATCTTCAAGATAAAGGAGGTCTTTTCCTACAGGCGGATCACGCCCCTGCCCCATGTTAAGGGCTTTGTAAAAGGAATCATCAACTTACGGGGCGTTATACTGCCGGTGTTCGATTTGAGGGAGAAGTTCCATCTGCCGCCGGCTCCTTACACGCCCTTCCATGTAATAATAGTGGTGGAGATAGCCGGGCGGGTGATGGGCGTCATTGCAGATGAAATAAGCGATGTCATGGAAATAATGCCCGATGATTTTCAGACAACCGGCAACCTGCCTCCGGGCATCTCCAGGGAGTTTCTGCGGGGGGTTGGCAGGCAGGATGACAACATGGTCATCCTGCTGGATGTGGACCGGCTGCTCTCTGTGGAGGAACTTGAACTGGTGGATGCCACTTAAGTGCCTGAACTGTTAAACGAAAAAGAATTTCTGCTCTTTAAGCACCTTTTGGGCAAAAAAATTGGTGTCCGTCTGCGGGATGAAGGAAGGGAAAGCCTGTCGCGCAAGCTGGGCAACAGGGCTTCCCAGCTTGGTTTTTCCAGCTACATTGCCTATTACCGTTTCATCAAGTCTGAAAAAGGGGAAAAGGAGCTTGCCTGGCTCATCAATGAGGTCACCATTGATGAGAGCCATTTTTTCCGGGCGGACAGGCAGCTTTTCTGGCTTGTGGGGGAGCTTCTCCCTGCGCTGATGGAAAAAAGGAGCCCCCCCAGACGGCTTCGGATATGGTGTGCGGGTTGTGCCCGCGGTCAGGAGCCTTACACCCTGTCCATGATGATGCTGGAAAATATCCGCCTTTCACGCGCCTGGGACTTGAAAATCCTGGCAACGGATGTGGATATGGACTCGCTCAAGGCCGCCCGGCGCGGAACCTACCCGGCGGAGATGCTCAAAAGCGTGCCCAGGCCTTACTTTTACAGGTATTTCAACCCGGCTGCCTCCCGCAGGGGTGAGAATGTTTACACGGTTAAGAACGAGGTCAGGCAGAGCATACTTTTCCGCAAGCTCAACCTTCTGGAGTTTCCCTATCCCCTGAAGGGGCCCATGGACATTATTTTTTGCCGCAATGTGATGATTTATTTCCAGTTGTCCGATAAAAAACGCATTCTGGAGGAATTTTTCCGGCTTCTTGCCCCTGCTGGCTACCTCTGCCTGGGGATTTCGGAATCGCTTTTGGGCATAGACGACCGCTTCCAACTGGTCGGGCAGGCCATATACCAGAAGAAGGATAAAAATTTTTGAGGCGATTTTACAGCCACAAGCTCAACAAGCAGGTGGTCATGCTGCGGGCCGGCGAGTACTATGTCTCCCTCAAGGGGGAGGTTCTCTACACGCTTTTGGGCTCCTGTGTGGCAACCTGCCTCTTTGATCAGGAGCGCAAAATTGGCGGCATGAACCATTTTCTGCTGCCGGGCATGGTGCACCCTGACGAGATATTCACATCCGAGGTCGGCCGTTACGGAATGTACGCCATGGAGCTTCTCATCGGCGAGCTCATCAAGAACGGGGCAAGGCGCGAGCGGCTTGAGGCAAAGGTATTCGGCGGGGGCAATGTGTTGAAGTTCCGTTCTTCTGACGGCGACATAACCGGCTCCAATGTCCGTTTTGCAACAAAGTTTCTGGAGCTTGAAGGCATTGCCCCAAAATCGCAGGATGTGGGAGGGAACAAGGGCAGAAAAATTTTGTTTTTTTCCGATTCCGCCAAGGTCCTGCTGAAAAGGTTTGATGTGGAAACCGTGCCCCAGGCCCTACGGGAGGAAAGCGCCTACAAAAGCAAAGTTTTTCATCCTCGTGTGGACAAACCCGCCGTGATTCTGTTTTAATACAAAAAGGCGCTGGCTTGCCTGGGGGCTTGCGCGCCAAATTCAGATTTCTGCGCCGGACCAAAACGGGGGCCCGGGCGCAGACCGGAAAGACCCATGAGAAAAATCCGTGTACTCATTGTGGATGATTCGCCCTTGGTGCGCTCCGTGCTTTCACGCATCCTCTCCGAGCAGGAGGACATCCAGGTGATAGGCGAGGCATCCGACCCATTTGAGGCCAAACGCTGGATAATTGAGGAGGACCCTGATGTGGTCACCCTTGATGTGGAGATGCCCCGTATGGACGGCATCACCTTTTTAAAGCGCATAATGGCCTACAAGCCTGTTCCTGTTCTCATGATAAGCTCCTACACCCAGGAAAACAGCATGAGAACCCTGGAGGCCCTTGAGGCAGGGGCCGTTGATTTTGTTCCAAAGCCCGTCACCAACCTTGAAACCAACTTGAGCGAGCTCAAGCGGGAGATTGTGGCCAAGGTGCGGGCAGCGGGCTGGGCCAAGGTGAAGCCCCCGGTGCTTTTGCGCAAAAAGCCCGACAAAAGTTTTGCCCAGGCCCAGGCAATGCGCATTTTCAAGATAATAGGCATAGGCGCTTCCACGGGCGGCACCCTGGCTGTGGAGAAGCTGCTTTCTTCAATGAACTACCATACCAGCGGAATAGTGGTTGTGCAGCACATGCCCCCCAAGTACACGGCAAACTTTGCCCAGCGCCTGGACAGCCTTGTGCCACAGACGGTTGTGGAGGCAACGGACCGCCAGCGCCTGGAAAAGGACCTTGTGCTCATCGCTCCGGGCGGCAAACACATGCGCCTTGTGAAGGATGACAAGGGCTACTCCGTGCGCCTTTTTGACGGGCCGCCCGTGAACCACCAGAGACCTTCCGTGGATGTGCTTTTTGAATCAATGGCCAAGGTGGCCGGCCGGGAGGCTGTGGGTGTGGTGCTCACCGGCATGGGCGATGACGGGGCCAGAGGGCTTCTGTCCATGCGTCAGGCAGGGGCCCTTACGCTGGCCCAGGACGAGGCTTCCTGCGTTGTGTTCGGCATGCCCAGGGCTGCCATAGAAAACAATGGTGCTGCAAAAGTCGCGCCCATACCGGGCATTGCATCCACCATATTCAACTCGTTCAAGGCGCGGTGATTTTTTACCAGATGAAGGGCTGATGGCCAGAATCCTTGTCATAGACGACAGCCGACTGGTGGCTCATGTGGCCAAAACCATTCTCCTCAAGCAGGGGCATGAGGTGGTGCTGGCCCAGGACGGTCCAACCGGGCTTGCGGCCCTTGATGAAGGCAAGCCGGATCTGATCCTGCTGGATCTCATCATGCCGGGCATGGACGGCTACGCTGTGTGCGAGAAGGTGAAAAACACCTTTGAAACAAAGGACATTCCCGTCATCATGCTCACAAGCAAGGCGGAATCCGCAGACAAGGTGCGGGGCCTGGAGCTTGGAGCTTCCGACTATGTGACCAAGCCCTTTGACGAGGGGGAGCTGGTGGCCCGCGTCAACACCCACCTGCGTTTGAAAGAGCTTTACGAATCCCTCCAGGAAAAAAACCGACAACTTCAGGAGCTTGCCAACAGGGACGGGCTTACCGGGCTTTTCAACCACCGCTATTTTCAGGAGGCCCTTTCAAAGGACTTCCAGCGGGCCCTGCGCTACCACGAGAGCCTGTCATGCGTTCTTCTGGACATTGATTTCTTCAAGAAATTCAACGACACCTACGGACATCAGACCGGGGATGTTGTGCTTAAAACCCTGGGGGGGATAATCGAGGACTCCCTGCGGGACACGGACCTGGCTGCGCGTTACGGAGGCGAGGAGTTCGCCCTTGTGCTGTACCACACCCCTGCCCCTGCCGCCTTCATGGTGGCCGACAGGCTGCGCCAGACCGTGGAAAGCCATGAATTTGTGCACGATGACCTGGTTTTGAAAGTCACCATCAGCGTTGGGGTGGCAACCTTCCCCCACCCGGAAATACCTGATCACAAAACCCTTGTGGAATGTGCTGACAAAGCCCTTTACCGGGCCAAGGAAGCGGGCCGCAACCAGGTCATTGCCTTTTGAAGCGCCTTCTTATTTCATCCTGGGAAATTTCAAACCACACCGGTCGCCCGTGCGGGCAATGGGAAGGGTTTTGACAAAGGTTAAGATCTGCCAGCAGAACCTCCATCTCCTTTTGGGTAAGCGGCTGATTGGCCCGCACAGCCCCGTGGCAGGCCATAAGCATGAGCGCCTCATCAACAGCGGTTTCGTGTGGTCCCTGGGCTGTCCGCACCTGGGCTGCGGCATCCACCATCTGCCTTAAAAGCGCCGATATGTTTTTTTCCGGCAGAAAGGCAGGCACGGCCTTTATGGCAAAGGTGCGGCCCGAAAAGCTTTCCACCTCCATGCCCGCCAAGTTGAGCTCATCGAGCATCCCTTCAAGAATCAGGGCCTCGGAATGGCTCAAGGTAATGGTCTGGGGAAAGAGCAGGGTCTGGACCTGCACGGAGCTTTCCGCACGGGCCCGGCTGTAGCGCTCGAACAGTATGCGCTCGTGGGCCGCGTGCTGGTCAATCACAAGAAGGGCCTCCCTTTTCTGGCAGAGTATGTAGGAATCATATATCTGGCCCACTAGAATCAAAGGGGCCTCGCCGTCCTTTTCCCAGAGCAGGCCAGCCGCCCCTTGCTGCTTTCCGGCAGCAGGCGGAGCGCTCCAGGCCTTGTAAAAGGCCGGAGATTGAGAGACCTCGCGCAGAATCGCCCTCTGAGGGCTGGCGGGGATTATGGGCCGGGTAAAGGGCCTGGATTCTTCCTGCCCTGCCGGAATGCCCCTGTCTTCCCCTGTCGTCAGCCTGTCCAATGCCGCCTGCTCCCGGCCCTTAACCTGCGGGCCGGTGGACCAGGGCGTGCAGTCAAGGGTTTCAAGGGCCTTGGCCACCGCGTGGGCTATTGTGTCGTGAACAGCCTGCTGCCGGGCAAAGCGAACCTGGGCCTTGGCAGGATGCACATTGACATCCACCTCGTCCCTGGGCACCTTTATAAAAATTGCGGCGCAGGGAAACCGGCCCTTCATGAGCCTGCCCGAATAACCCTGGGTGAGGGCGTGCGCCACCGTGCGGTCGGCCACAAGCCTGCTGTTAACAAAAAGATATATCCCCCGGCTGCTGCTCCGGGCAAGGGAGGGCGGGGCAAGCCAGCCGGAGATTTCCACAAAGGGTTCCGTGCGGGAAATGGGAATGAGCCTCTCGTGGTCCGGCGGGGCAAGCACGGCCATCACCCTGTCTTTGAGATCAGGGGTTTTGGGCCAGTCGAAAACCGGCTTGCTGTTGTGAACAAGGGTGAATCCCACCGAACCGAAGCCCATTGCAAGGGATGATACCCTGTCTGCAATGTGCCCCCATTCCGTGGCCTGGCTCTTTAAGAACTTGCGGCGGGCAGGGGTGTTGAAAAAAAGCTGCTCCACGCAAATCTGGGTGCCCACAGGCGCGCCCGTTTCCCGGACCTGGACAATGCGACCTCCGTCCAGCTCAATCAAAGTGCCTGCCGCATCCTGTACACTGCGGGAGATGACTGTCATCTTTGAAACAGATGCTATGCTGGGAAGGGCCTCACCCCGAAAGCCAAGGGTCTGCACTGCAAAGAGGTCTTTGTCCGTGCTTATCTTGCTGGTGGCGAATCGCTCGATGGACAAGAGGGAGTCGTCTGCATCCATGCCGCAACCGTTGTCCGAAACGCGGATGAGTCTGCGGCCCCCCTGCTCTATTTCCACAAGAATGGAATCAGCCCCTGCATCCAGGGAGTTTTCCACAAGCTCCTTGACCACGGATGCCGGGCGCTCGACCACCTCTCCGGCAGCGATTTTGTTGGCAAGAATATCCGGCAGAATTCGGATTCGGGCCACGGCAAACCTGCCTTTGATTTTGCAGAGGGGGAAAATCCTTCAAGGGCGTCAAAAGCAAGCCCGGCCCCCTGACCCCGCGCTCCCGCGGCTGCCAAAGGGCCGGAAAGTCAACGCCCTGTCAGCAGCTTTATTCGTCAAGAGACTCGTTTTTAATGTTGCGGGCCAGAAAGTCGGCATCCTTGGGTGACAGGTTGAACTGAACGCAGGCCTCATCAAGAAGCTGGGCAATATTCACATTGGCGTCATCCTTGCGGCGCTCGCTTATCCATTTCACGGCTTTTCTCAAGTTTTCGCCCTTGGGCATTATGCTGCTCATGGGTTCTCCTTTCTTGCTTTATGTTTTTGCATTGGTAAAGGCCTGTTGACGGCCTGTCAAACAAACGGCCTTTGTGCGAATACAAGGCCGCTGCTGTAAGCTGGCAAGCCCTGCCGGAGCCTTTGGCCAACCTTTTTGTTGGATGACCATATCACAGATCGGGCTTTTGGGCACAAAAATCGGTGCTCTGCTCAAAGGCATGGGCAACCCGTAGAACCACGGGCTCCGCAAAATGGCTGCCCATTATCTGAAGGCCTATGGGCATGCCGCCCTTGCCAAAACCGCAGGGCACGGAAATGCCGCAGATTCCCGCCAGGTTTGCGGCAATGGTGAAAATGTCGGCCAGGTACATGGTAAGAGGGTCGTCAGCCTTTTCATCCAGGGCAAAGGCAGGCGTGGGGGCAACCGGGGAAGCCAGCACGGTGCATTTTGAAAAGGCCTTTGCAAAGTCCTCCACAAGCAGGGTTCGCACCTGGCTGGCCTTGCCGAAATAGGCCTCGTAGTAACCGGCGGAAAGGGCGTAGGTGCCGATGAGTATTCTGCGCTGGACCTCCGGGCCGAAACCTGCGGAGCGGGAGTTGCGGAACATTTCCAGAAGGGAGGCCCCCTCCTTTGCCCTCAACCCGTAGCGCACGCCGTCATACCGGGCAAGGTTGCTGCTTGCCTCTGCCGGGGCTATTATGTAGTAGGCCGCCACAGCGTGGCGAAGGCTGGGAAGCTCCACCTCCACGGTTTTGGCGCCCATTGATTCAAGCGTTTTTATGGCCCGGCCCACAGCCTGAACCACATCCGGGTCAAGGCCCTTCACATCGAAAAACTCTTTGGGCAGACCTATTGTGAGGCCCTTTATGTCGCCGGAAAGGGCGGCGGAGTAATCGGGCACAGGCTCGTTTATGCAGGTGGAGTCCCGGCTGTCAGGCCCTGCAAGGGCCTGGAGAAGAATGGCGGCATCCTCAACGGTTTTGGTTAAAGGGCCTGCCTGATCCAGAGATGAGGCAAATGCGACCATGCCGTAGCGGGAAACCCGGCCGTAGGTGGGCTTCAGCCCCACAACCGAGCAGTGGGAGGCAGGCTGGCGGATTGAGCCGCCCGTGTCCGTGCCCAAGGCTGCAAGGCACATGTCCGCAGCCACGGCAGCGGCCGACCCGCCGGACGAGCCGCCGGGCACCCGTGAAAGGTCCCAGGGGTTTTTTGTGGGAAAAAAGGCGGAATGCTCTGTGGTGGAGCCCATCGCAAACTCGTCCATGTTGGTCTTGCCCACAATCACGGCCCCGGCTGAAATAATTTTTTCAACCACATGGGCGTCATAGGGCGGCACAAAGCCTTCCAGTATTTTCGAGCTGCAGGTCGTGGGCAGTCCCCTGGTGCAGAACAGGTCTTTAACAGCAAGGGGAATGCCTGTAAGGGGCCCGGCATCGCCTTTTGCAATTCTCCTGTCCGCCGCATCGGCCATTTTCAGGGCCTTTTCCGGGCACAGGGTCACAAAGGCCTTTACCCTGCCCTCCACGGCCTCAATGCGCTCAAGTACGGCCTTTGTAAGCTCAACGCTTGTTATCTGCCCGTTTTTGAGCATCTGTGCGGCGCGGGCTATGGTCAGGGTATGAAGACCCATAAAGGATGCTCCTTGAAAATCAGCAGCCTATGTGGCGGCTTATGACAATTCTTTGGATTTCGCTTGTGCCTTCGCCTATGTCCAAAAGCTTCTGGTCCCGGTAAAAGCGCTCCACATTGTACTCCTTCATCAGCCCGTAGCCGCCGTGTATCTGCACCGCATGGTTGGCCACCCTGCCCATGACCTCGGAGCAGTAGAGCTTGGCCATGCTGGCCTCCCTTTCAAATGGGCGCTTTTTGTCCCGCAGCCAGCAGGCCTTGTACAAAAGGTTTCTGGCGCATTCTATTTCCATTGCGCAATCTGCAAGCTTGAATGCCACAGCCTGGAACTTGCTTATGGGCTGGCCGAACTGCTTTCTGCTTCGGGCGTATTTTAAGGCCAGCTCGTATGCCCCCTGGGCCCCGCCAAGGCCCATTGCGCCTATGGAGAGCCGCCCGCCGTCAAGGGTCTGGAGCATCTGGCGGAAACCGTCTCCCTGATTGCCAAGAACCGCGCTTTGGGGAACGCGCACATCGTCAAAAAAAAGCTCCGCCGTGTTGGATGCCCGCCACATCATCTTCTTTTTCATGGGGCGGGCCGTAAAGCCCTTTGTGCCGTGCTCCACCAGAAAGCAGGTGTATTCGGGCTTGCCGTTTTCCCTGGTGCCTGAAATCGCCTGAACGGTGACTCCCAAAGATATCTCGCTTGCCGCGTTGGTGATGAATATCTTGGAGCCGTTGATGACCCACCCGTCACCATCCCTCACGGCCGTTGTCTTGGAGCCGCCAGCGTCAGAACCGGCTTCGGGCTCGGTAAGGCCGAAGCCCCACAAATGTTTGCCGGAGCAGAGCTTTGGCAGGTACTTTTTCTTCTGCTCCTCGCTGCCGAAATAGTATATGGGGCCTATGCCAAGCGAGTTTCCCGCCGCCACGGTGGCTGCCTGGGAGCCGTCCACCCTGGCCACCTCCTCCACGGCAATGGCGTACGAAACATAATCAAGCTGCTGGCCGCCGTATTTTTCGGACACGAACATTCCAAACAGGCCTATTTCGCCCATCTGCCGTGTAAGCTCCGCTGAAAACTCCTCGTTTTCATCAAGTTCCGGGGCAATGGGCGCAATCCGCTTTTCGGCAAAGCTGCGCACCGCCTCCCGAATCATCTCCTGCTCCCGATTCAGGTCATAATCCAATGGTTTTCCTCCCTGTCGGCGTTTTCCGGCTGCAAACCAGCCTCAAAAAGCAGCCCACGGAAACGCTGCAATCCGGGCTTGAGACAGCTTTTTGCAGCTTTATGGCGAGCTTTTGGGCCTTTTTGGGGGTAAGGCCCGGAAAGGCTGCGGCCAGATGGGTTTCTCCTGCCAGGCCCCAGAAGCCGTTGGCCTTCTGTATTATGGGGTCCAGGGCTGCGGCTGCATCCACAAGAGCCACCGCCATCCTTGAGCCGGGAACCTCCTGGCCGTTAAAATCCGGCCTTATGCCCATGACCGCGAAGCTGCGGACATTTTTGAGCCGGATTCTTGCCTGATCCAGAAAGGCCCGGCCGATGGGCGCTTCAGGAAAGCGGGCGCTCATGGCATGGGCGGCCTGCTGGGAGTCCTCTGCATCGGGCCGGGGTTTGGGGGTGCATTCCACCAAAAGGAAATTGCGGTCCACCTGGCGCTTTGAAAAAAGGGTTTCCTTTTTTGGGCTCATTTAAGCTTTTCCTCGCCTTTGCTGCACAAGCCGGTCAGCGCCCGGCCTATTGTATCGGCCAGAAGGGTGATCTGGCTGCTGTCTATGGTGCGGACATCCAGGATAAAGGTATCCTGCTCAATGCGGCCTATAACAGGCGGCGCGGCGGCCCTCAATGCCCTTTCAATGCCGGATGCGGAGAGGCGCTCGCAGCTTAATGCCACCCCGAAGCTTGGCAGATTCTCCAGGGGCAGCGCACCGCCTCCCACTTTGGATCCAATGCGGAATCGGCCTGTTTTAAGGCCGGGCACAGCCTTTTTGCGGATTTTGGCCTCAAGGGAGCGGGCCTTTGCGGCAAGCGTTTTTTCCGGGGCGCTTATCATGGCCAGGGTGGGGATTTCCCTTACCGCCCTTTCCGGGTCCCGATAAAGGCGCAGCGTTGCCTCAAGTGCTGCAAGGGTGAGCTTGTCAATGCGAAGCGCCCTGGCAATGGGGTTTTTCTTTATGGCATCCAGGCAGTCTGCCCTGCCTACAATTATGCCTGCCTGGGGGCCGCCCAAAAGCTTGTCCCCTGAAAAGGTGACCACATCGGCCCCTGCTGCCACGGAATCGCCCACCGTGGGTTCCCTGGCAAGACCAAAGCAGGACATATCCAGAAGGCTGCCTGAACCAAGATCCTCCATGACCAGTATGCCCCTGTTCCGGGCAAGATTGCTCAATTCGGCCAGGGAAACGCTTGCCGTGAAACCCACCACCGCAAAGTTGGAGGTGTGGGCCTTGAGAAGCATGGCCGTGTCCTCGTCAATGGCCTTTTCGTAATCCGCCAGATGCGTGCGGTTGGTGGTGCCCACCTCGCACAGAACTGCGCCGGAGCGGGCCATGACATCGGGAATCCGGAAAGAGCCGCCTATTTCCACAAGCTCACCCCGGCTCACAATGACCTTCCTGCCCTGGGCAAGGGTCAGCAGGCTCAAAAAAACGGCCCCGGCATTGTTGTTCACCACCAGGGCCGCCTGTGCGCCGGTGAGCTCCTTCAACAGATCCTCCACAAGGGAGTAGCGCGAGCCCCTTTGCCCGGCCGCAAGGTCAAACTCCAGGTTGGAATAGCCCGATGCCGCCGTCTGCACGGCCTCAAGGGCGCTCGGCGCCAGCACGGAGCGGCCCAGGTTTGTGTGAACCACCACCCCCGTGCCGTTTATCACCCGCCTCAAGTTGGGCTGCATGGCCTTTTCCATGAGTGATCGGGCCTTTTCAAGCACAGCAGCCTTCACATCGGAAGGAGCGGGTCCTTCTGCCAGA
>Ga0351960_1068_pt2 | contig 10893 bp, 10 predicted proteins | sample TotcelT113001M14_FD_205808 | JGI IMG/M metagenome (GOLD analysis project Ga0351960, IMG submission 205808) | Enriched cells from coal bed in the Powder River Basin, Montana, United States - Total cells T11 rep3 HSBNCT.T11.300.1.M14 ... | reverse complement strand
GCCGACCCTGTTACGCGTTTTACGGCAACAGGCCAGAAAGTTACTTCTTTTAATGTTGCTGTCAATGTACGGAAAAGCGGAAAAGATGAAACGATTTGGTTTAAAGTGACCTGCTGGGGAGATAAATTTGACAAAATGCTCGCCTACCTGAAAAAAGGTTCTGCCATCATCGTTTATGGAGAGCTCTCGAAACCAGAATTGTGGACAGATAAACAAGGGCAAACACAGATTTCTCTTGAAATTACAGCAGATATTATTCGGTTCAGTCCCTTTGGCAAACCGGATAGGCCCGGACAAGAAGGTTCTCAGAATAATCAAGAACAGTCTTATGGTGAATCTTTACCGCAAAATAGCTTTGGAGCAAATTCTCAGTCGCCCTCCGCCTATAGGGGGCCGTCTCAACAAGGGAATCAACGGCCGTCTCCATCTCCTATGGTAGAGAATGAAGAAGAAACCGTGCCTTTTTAATGATACAATCCGAGGGTGGTGTTTATGGAATTTGTTTCAGCAACTAGTTTGGAAAAACGTAGCAAAGCGGATCTCCTTGTTATTCCCTTCATAAAGGGCAGCAATGGACCGGAAGCGCTGGGCGATGTGGCAGACTTAGCTTCTGATTGGAAAATGATCATTGAAGCTCAAGACTTTAAAGCCAAAGAAGGAGAGGTTTTTGTCCTCTTTGTCGAAGGGAAGCCGGAAAAACGACTGGTTTTACTGGGATTGGGCAGTTCAGAAAAGATAACCACAGAAATTTTGCGACGGGCTTATTCAGCATTAGCTAAGTTTTGCGTAGTCAAAAATTTTCAAACAATTAATTTGCTTTTGCCTGCCCTGTCATTCATCCCGGAAGATTTGGTCATCCGAGGGGTCTCGGAAGGGCTGCTCTTAAGTAATTATATTTTTAACAAACATAAACACCACACTTTGCATGAACCAAAACGTACGTTGATTGAGAAAGTCGTTTTAATTGGTGCTGACAAACAAGCTTTGGCATTGGCAAAAAAGTGCAAAACTATTTGCCAGGGCGTATATCTTGCGCGCGATTTAGTGAATAGCAATGCTGAATTGGTCGATTCTCCATACCTTGTCGAAAAAGCACACGAGTTAGCCAAGGAATTTCCCAAGCTCAAAGTCAAAGTTCTGGATAAAAAGAAAATTGAAGCGGAGAAAATGGGATTGCTGTTGGCTGTCAATAAAGGATCTACCATTCCGCCTGCATTTATCATGATTGAATATAAGGGAAATCCTAAATCCAAAGACCATACCGTTTTGATTGGAAAAGGGATCACTTATGATACTGGTGGACTTCATCTTAAAACAGCCAACATGGAAAATATGCGATGTGATATGGGTGGGGCTGCCTGTGTATATGGCACCCTATCTGCGATAGCCGCTCTTGGATTGAAAGTAAATGTTACCGGAGTTGTGCCTACGACAGATAATTGCATTTCTGCTACAAGTTATAAGCCTGGAGATGTCTATGACAGTTATTCAGGCAAAACTGTTGAAATACTCAACACGGACGCAGAAGGACGGCTTGTACTGGCGGATGCTTTGTCTTATACGCAAAAGCATCTTCATCCTACAAGGATGATTGATGTAGCTACATTGACAGGGGCTATGGAAATTATTTTAAGCGTGGAAGCAACGGGACTATTTTCCAATAATGATGCCTTAGCGGATTTATTGGCCCGGGCTGGAAGCGAGACATTCGAGCGTGTTTGGAGGCTTCCTCTTTACGAAGAATACAAAGAAAAATTGAAGTCTGACGTAGCAGACATCAAGAATTGGAATGGTCGTGGAGCCGGATCGATTATAGCCGCCATGTTCTTGCAGCAGTTTGTTGGAGATGTTCCTTGGGCGCATTTAGATATTGCAAGCACAGCTTTTCTCGGAGAAGAGAAGCGTTATAATCCAAAATATGCCACAGGTGTAGGTGTAAGATTATTGATCGAGTTTTTAGAGAATATCTAGGATGGGCCGCATGATGCCTGTTGATTTTCATTTCAGGGAAAAAATCCCTGTGGGTATACTGGGAGCTACCGGCGCTGTTGGGCAGAAGTTTGTTCAGCTGTTGAGCTCCCATCCCTGGTTTTGTGTGAAGGCTCTAGCCGCTTCGGAGCGTTCTGCAGGAAAATCGTACCGAGAGGCTGTCAATTGGCTAATGCCAGCGCCTCTCTCTATTGAAATGGGCAACATGCCGGTTTTGCCCTGCGTTCCAAACTTGCCATGCAGTATCGTGTTTTCTGCATTAGATGCATCGGTTGCCGGTGAAATCGAAAAGTCTTTCGCAGAAGCCGGTTACATCGTTATTTCGAATTCTCGCAATTTTCGGACAGACCCTGCCGTACCGCTCTTGATTCCCGAAATCAATATTGCTCATTTAGACCTGCTTCATTATCAGCCCTTTGGAAAAGGGAAAATTGTCACAAATCCCAACTGCTCGGTTTGCGGTTTGGCCCTTTCTTTGAAGCCATTAGATGACCAATTCGGTGTTGAAGAAGTTCATGTCGTGACCATGCAAGCGATTTCCGGAGCTGGGTATCCTGGCGTGGCAAGTTTGGATATTCTAGATAATGTCATTCCCTTTATCAGCGGGGAAGAAGAAAAAGTCGAGAATGAGCCTTTAAAAATCTTTGGTGTACTGAAAGATAAGGCAATAGAAAATCGGACCATAAAGATCAGTGCGCACTGCAATCGGGTCCCGGTGAGTGATGGCCATTTAGAGTGTGTTTCGGTCAAATTAAAAGGAAACCCATCACGAGAAGAAATAATCGAATGCTGGAATCAGTTCTCGGCTTTGCCGCAAGCATGGCGTCTTCCGATGGCGCCTGTGCGCCCCTTGCATTATTTTCATGACGAAGCATATCCCCAGGCGAAACGGCATAGAGAGCTTGATAAAGGCATGGGGGTTGCTATCGGAAGGCTTCGCAAGTGTCCTTTGATGGATTTCAAATATGTCATACTATCTCACAATACGATTCGCGGTGCAGCCGGTGGTACCATTCTCATTGCGGAAACTATGGTAAAAAAAGGATTCGTTTACTGGTAGTGTAGTGCTAAGTAGTGCTATAAAATATAAAATCCATCTTGTTGAGAAGGATTTATCTGAAACAGATAATGCCTTTAGCATGCCTTAGGAAGGTAGCAAGGCCGTCTCGGCCTTGAATATTTTAACAACAAAATCATCCCGATCTGGTTACCTTTTTTTGCCGTAATGCGGATCTAAATTATGCTTGAGATTCTGTGGCATATACTTTTAGCCAAAGGTAGACACATGGCAGCAATTCCCGAAGATGTGTATGCCTTTAATTACAAATCGGTTAAGCCTAATCATTCGTAAACTTTAATAAAACCAAAGAGCCCGCAGAGATCACAGAGAATTATCTTAAATTTTTCTCTGTGATCTCTGCGGGCTCTGTGGTAGTCCTTTTTGCTTTTTTCATGCAATTTTCCAGCGGGAATTTCTGGGCAAATAGTTAAGACCCTTTCTCTCTCTGTCGCCGCATCCGCGGCTTCATACCTAAACCCTTTCATTCCATGGGTTTACGCCCATAGCTACCTGCTGCCACTACTTCGCTTTTTGGACTAACTACTTCGTACATAGGGTTCCATAACGTTCCTACATAGGGTCCCATAATGTGGGCTGCCAGTATCCTTCGTTAAGCTTTTCTAGTGAAATTCCGAGCAACCGCAAGGGAGTTTCTTCTTCATAATGCAATAGAAATAATTTTTTAGCCTCTTCCCATATAAGATTTAGGTCATTGATGTGTGTAGAGAAAGAGTGGTGGCGAGTCATCGTCTTAAAATCGCCATGCCTGATTTTTACCGAAATGCCTTTCGTTCTCATTTTATTGATCAAAAGGCGTCGATGGATTTTTTCGGCTAATGCCTGCAGCGTCTCTAGCAGGATAGTAAGATCTGTTTGGTCGCTATCGAATGTAGTTTCGGCCCCTATAGATTTTGGAGGGCCATGTTCAGGTGTGACTGGAGAAGTGTCTATCCCATGTGCGGCTAAGTGGTAGTAATACCCTCTGGTTCCATACTGATGAATGAGATCTTCCATAGGAACAGTTTGAAGGTCCGTAATATACTGATAACCATCATGGTTTAGAGTCAGCTGGGTCTTAGCGCCTATTCCCGGAAGAGACTGGATCTTCAAAGGAGCCAGGAATTCCTTTTCCTTTCCTTGGGGGATTTCATAGACACGGTTAGGCTTGGCATAGGAGGCTGCAATTTTTGCCACAAGTTTATTGGTCGCTATGCCTATCGTACAAGTAAGGCCTGTGGTTGTATAGACGGCTGTACGGATGAGTTCTCCGAGGGCTAAGGCTCCTCCGAATTGATCGGCAATTTCGGTAGCATCCATGTAGGCTTCATCGATGCTGACGATTTCGAGACAGGGGACATAGTGGGAAAAAAGTGCCATAATTTTAGCTGAATAGGCCTTATAGGTACGGTAATTGCCTTCTAAAAAAATCGCTTGAGGACAGCGTCTTTTAGCTTCGGACAGCGGCATGGCAGACCGCACTCCAAATACTCTGGCTTCATACGAACATGTGCTGACTACACCACGGTGATCGGGATTTCCCCCGACAACAACTGGCAGCCCGCGAAGAGAAGGATTTTTAATAATCTCAATGGAGGCAAAAAAGGCATCCATATCGACATGGAAAATAAGGCGCGGCTTCATCATCAATAAATTTTGGCTAGCTATTGTGGCACAGTCTTTTATTGTAGCACAGTATCCATTTTTTTAATCTAAGATGCATTTGAAATGCAACTGGCATAAAGATCGCATATCTATACTTGATGTTCCTCATTTGCTAAGGAGGTGATTTCATGGCTTCAAGAAATCGATTTGGAAAAGCAGAGAAAGACGAGACAAGACACTATACCTTGCCTCCTCGCAAGGTACAAACTGCTGAAAGTTGGAAGCGAATAATGGAAGAAAAACAGAAAGGATTAAAGAAAAAATAAAAATAATTAGGTATTGGCATGGAATTTGCATATAGAAAGTCAACATACAGGGAGGTATTTTTTATGGAGCCTAAATCAAGTGAAAAAAAAGCTCAGGAAGAATCCAAGCAGCGTGTTTTGCCGCCTACAAAAGTACAAACAGCCGAAGGATGGAAAAGGATGATGCAGAAAAAACAGAAAGTGGTGAAACAAAAGGAACAATAACTTGATTCTCACCTTTCTTTTGAGTATATTTTGAATCTCAAGGGAAAGAAGGATCGCTCATGAATGAATTTCAAGTGGTTGCCCTGATACAAGCTCGGATGGGGTCCACCCGTTTACCGGGCAAGTCGTTGAAAGAAGTAATGGGCAAACCATTGCTGGGCTATCTTGTCGAAAGGGTGAGGCGTTGCAAGAAACTAAATGATATCGTCATTGCGACAACTGACAGCCCAGTGGATGATTGTTTAGCTAGATTTGCACGTAATGAAAATCTATCTTTTTTTCGGGGCAGCGAAATAGATGTATTGGACCGGTTTTATCAAGCTGCCACACTTTTTAAAGCCGATGTTGTTGTGCGCATCACGGGAGACTGTCCTTTGATTGATCCCGTGGTGGTGGACGAAGCTATTTCTTATTTTCTCGATCAATACCCCCTATATGACTATGTCAATAATATTGCACCCAGGCGTTACCCCAGAGGCATGGACACGGAAGTGTTTACGTACCAAGCACTTCTCGAAACCTGGAAAAGAGCTGGTTCTAATTCAGAAAGGGAACATGTAACTCCCTTCATCTATCTACATCCTGAACTGTTCCGTTTAGGACATGTATCCTGCAAAGAAGACCTGTCTTCGCATAGGTGGACAGTAGATACTCCGGAGGATTTTGCCCTAGTGAAAAAAATTCTCGAATATCTATATCCAAAAAATCCAGAATTTACAATACAAGATATTTTAAGGGCATTATGCAAGAATCCGGAATGGGTTCAAATTAATGCACATATTCAGCAAAAGTCTCTATAGTTATTGGAGAATTATAAAATGTTTGATCAAAGCTAGGTATCCAATGCTAGAGGAATATCATTTCGAAGTCGTGCGCCCTATTGAAACCCATGCGATGTTGGTGATGGGTTGGCGCAATGATCCTGTGACATTGCAAATGTCGTTTCACTCCGAACCAAAACATTGGGACGCATTTTTTGAGGAATTCAAAAGAGATTATTTTTGTTATCCTGATCTGCCACCCTTATTTATTTGGCTAGGCAGCAGGAGAGTGGCATTTATCCGATTTCGAAGATGCCTCAGTCCGGCAGATCCTATGCGCAAATGTTGCGAGATCAGTATCATTGTCGAACCTTCCCAACGCGGAAAGGGGGTAGGGACTGCTTGTTTGAAAGAAGTGAAAGAATGGCTTAAGCAACAAAAGTATGAACATATTTACGCGGAAGTAAAGCCCGAAAACATTGCTTCTCAAAAAATGTTTGAAAGGGCCGGATTTGAAAGATATTCGGATTGCCTTCGCACCCATGAAGATACAGGCGAAGAGGTTATTCTCCTGCGCTATATTTTAAGGGCTTCCCAGTCTCCACAAAGACCCCCCGTTTTTATTGTGGCCGAGGCTGGCTCGAATTGGCGGGTTGGTTCATTCCAACGAGATCTTCAAATGGCTAAAGCTCTGATCAGAGCAGCCTCCGATGCCGGAACTGACGCGGTCAAGTTTCAAGTCTATCGTTCAAGAACCGTCTATGTTGAAAATGCTGGCATGCCGCACTATCTAACGAAGGCCGACATTAGAGAAGATATAAGTAAACTCTTCGACGATTTGTCAATGCCCTATGAAATGATCCAGGATTTGGCCGCATATTGTGCTGAACTAAAAATTGAGTTTATGGCAACTCCTTTTTCCGTTGCAGACTTCAAAGCAATTGATCCATTTGTCAAGCGGCACAAAATTGCTTCCTATGAAATTGGCCATCTTCGGCTGATCGAATTGGCCGCTGGAACACAAAAGCCTCTATTTCTTTCAACCGGCGCTGCTGTCGAGGAAGAAATCGCATGGGCCGTAAATACGTTTAACAAACTAGGAGGGAAGGATCTAACCCTTCTGCAATGCACAGCATGCTATCCTGCACCGATAACGTCTGCTCATCTGAATGTTCTCCCTTGGTTTAAGCAGCGTTACAGATTACCGGTGGGTCTATCAGATCATACTCTCGATCCCTTGATCGCTCCAGTAGCAGCTGTAGCTTTAGGCGCTTCTGTCATTGAAAAACATTTTACTCTCCACAAAAATCTACCGGGCCCCGATCATATTTATGCATTAACTCCTGAGGAGTTGAAGCACATGGTCGCTGCTATCCGGGAGGCAGAGAAGTCCTTGGGATGGGAAGTGAAAGGGGTAGATAGTGTTGAAGATGAACTTCGGGAGTTTGCTTGCAGGGGAATTCAAGCTATACGTCCCATTGAAGAAGGCGAAACCTTCCATGAAGGCATAAATATAGACATATTACGCCCGGGCAATCAACGCAAAGGAATACATCCCCGCCATATTGCAGCTATCGAAGGAAAAAAAGCTTCGTATAAGATTCCACTGGGATCGGGTATTCGTTTTGGAGATTGGCAATGAGCTCGCCGCAGTTCCCATCCTATGATCCAGGCCTTGTAAAAGCTATTTTTATCGATCTAGATGGAACCCTGGTGGATTCGCTTCCTCAACTCTACGAGGTCTATACACAGTTTTTGCGTTCATACAATGAATCAGGGTCATATGAGGAATTTTGTTCTTTAAATGGTCCGTCTTTAAAGGAAATTGTCGCTGTGTTACAAGAGCGTCTAAATCTGAATGGGACCACAGATTCTTTGACCCGCGAATACTCCCATAAACTAGAAGAGTTCTACAGGACAAAAATCACTTTGTTTCCCGGTGTTCTGGAATTCCTTGGCTGGGCGAAATCCAAAAACTTGCAAACAGCCTTAGTCACCTCAGCCGGAAAATCGATTGTGGATATTGTTTTAAAGAAAAATGACCTTCAAGAGTTATTCGATTATGTTGGCACTTCTGAGATGGTCCTTCAATCGAAGCCGCACCCCGCTATTTATCTAAAAACAATGCAGATGATGCAGCTACAGCCGTTACAAGTCCTTGCAATTGAAGATTCAAAAAATGGAATAGCCGCGGCCCAAGCTGCCAAAATCACAACATTTGCTTTTAATAGTGAAGGAGGTCCGCTCATAAATAAAGAGGGGATCTTAGCGGGCAACTGGTTTACTCTGCTCCAGGAATTGCGCAGTAAAATCAAATAGGCAGGTGGCAGTGAAGTATGACTATCAAAGCATTGGTTTGTCAGAAAAATTTTCTTTGAAAGAAGAAAGATGTGCCATCGGGGATAATTTATCGGAACAGGATAAAAGTGAAATCGAGAAGATTTGGAACGATGAAATGGCTCGTAAACAGGGTCATTTATTCAATGGCAGACTATTTTCATTGATAGCCAGAGAACCGGAAAAGATTATTGGTGGATTTGTCGATTATCAATTGTATCTTGCAGGATTGAAAAATCCTCTTCTAAAAAATATCTTGCCCATTGTACCCATATCTGTCAGCTGTATTACCTGTTGTGAGAGCTTTGTTTTAATAGGCAGACGCTCGCCCTTTGTGACTCAGTTCCCTGGTTTTTATGAGCTTGCTCCGTCGGGTGGAATTGAACCCGACTCCATTATCAATGGAGAAGTGAATCTTTATAGGCAGGTACATCTTGAATTAGAGGAGGAAACAGGCCTTTCAGCTGATTTTATAGAGTCATCCCGCCTCTTTGGTATTATCCATGATCCGGAGTTTGATTGTATTGATCTATGTGTGATTATTCAAATGAAGCGGGATGTTCATAATCGCTCATTACAAAATACCCCTGAATATACTGAATTAAAGTGGATACCGTTATCAAAGATCTCTGTATTTTGCCAAGAGCATGCTGAGCGGATAGTGCCGGCTTCCCAATTTTTGTTGTTCAAGCTATACCTCGCGCGGTATAGATGAAATTGTCCGAGAAAATGAAAATGTAATAGGGTAGGGGGATTAACCATTGCCGATTCTAGCGATCTTGGTCCCAGCTGATAAAATTAGAAATGTACATGAAAAAAACGATTTGATATGAGGTTGTTCAATACTCTTGTTAGAGCATACAGTGGCCCCGTGGTTAGTAAGCATCTGCGAATTTAGTAGAGAGTGTGGATCAATACTGTTTGGAATAATCGGTAGGATATGGAAACGTTAGGCATTATCATCGCAGCCCTGGGAATGTGCTTTTTTGGAGTTTATCGCTTCCGAGAGGCCTTCAGGCAATTTCCCTTGGAAAAATTACGGCAATATACATTTCTTGGATTTGAAAATCCATTTGCTTCTGCTTCGCTAGGTGTCGGAGTAACTGCAATCATGGGAGATAATTTCACTGTATTTTTAATTTTAGGTGCTTGGATTTCTTCGGAAGTTATTAGCCTAGCCTCCTCCTATTTGATGGGGGTTTGGTGTAACGTTGGATTGCTGTCCCTTGTTTATTTGAACATGCTCAGTCCGACGCCTGTCATCTACTTTTTTGTCGGGTTCATGTGTCTTTTATACAAAATGCAAGAGTTTAAACAAATTAGGATCTATGTTGATATCGTTTTTGGTCTGTCATTTATCTTGTTTGGCTTTCAGTTAATTAGAGGTTACATACCAATATTAGAGAGTTTACCATTGTTTCAAGCGGCAGCTGCTTATCTTAAAGGTTGGTGGCTATTTGCTTTTCTATTTGGTTTTTTTGTCAGGATGGGCCTTCGATCACTATTTATGGTCGCGGTAATAGGGATAATAGGCATAGAAACGTCAATTTTTGATCTTCAGCAGCTTGTTTTATTTTTTGCGGGTTCTTCCTTGGAAACTACCATTTTTGCTTTAAAACTTGCTTCTCAGTTTACAGGAGGATTTAAACAGCTGGCTATTGTACAAATCGTATTTCATCTACTTTCATTTGGAGTAGCCTGTTTGATCTTCTTAGGTTTGGTTATATTCAAGATCGACGATCCCTCTTCATTTTGGTTTTTGGGAAGCTCCCCCGATTTGCTGGTTCCCAATTTTGCGGCTGTGTATTTGTCAATATCGGCTCTTCTGATGACCGGAATAAAAGGGTATGTAACGAGAACGATCGAGCAGAAATGGCCTTTAGAATCAAATGAAGACCTCTCACAATTAAAATTCATCCAGCGTCAAGCTGTCAAAGCCCCTGAAATAGCTCTCGATATGGTCAGAAAGGAGCAAAAACGCTTGCTCCATTCGATATTGCATTATCTGGAAATTTTGCGGGTCGAAAAAAACCGATTATTAGGTATTGTCGAGGATGCTCATACCGCTTTCTTTTCTCTCAATGCAGATATCCTGGCGTTTATTGATAAAGTTTCAAGAAGAACAACATCGCAAACGTTGTTCCAAAGCTTTCTAAATTTATCCATGCAGCAAAAAATCATCTTTTCCATAGAAAATGAATTTTTTCGTTTCGCTACTCTTTTTTTGTCTGGTGTGTCGCATGCTGAAACAAAATTGCTGTATGAAAATTTCTTAGAGTCATTGGATGTGAGTTTGATGATGATGATCAATATGATTGAAACTGAATATGTGGATGAAGTTGAAATCGAAGCGCTTCTCAGTAATAAAAGTGCGATCGTAGAATCTCTCAGGAAAGATTTTCTGCTGCAAGCGAATTATTTAAGCAAAAAAGAAAAGCAGAATATCCTGGACATGACTCTTTTGTTTGAAAGAATTATTTGGTTAATGGGTGATTTAATGAAATCGTCGATCGAACATGAGACATACAATGCTAAAGAAAAAGAAAAAAAACGACGTTGGATGGAGGAATTAAAATAGAAAAACACATATATACCGCGCGAGGTATACCTCGCG
>Ga0351960_1130_pt1 | contig 11258 bp, 6 predicted proteins | sample TotcelT113001M14_FD_205808 | JGI IMG/M metagenome (GOLD analysis project Ga0351960, IMG submission 205808) | Enriched cells from coal bed in the Powder River Basin, Montana, United States - Total cells T11 rep3 HSBNCT.T11.300.1.M14 ... | reverse complement strand
CAGCCAAGATAAATGCAGTTTATGTTGAAGAAAAGCCCTGCAATGTGGAAGAAGGGAAATCCTGAAAGGGCAAGACCGGAGCCGGAATCCCAGCCAAGCCAGCGCTGCACGATGAGAAGATCGGCCATGACATTGCGGTGGCTGAGAACCGCGCCCTTGGGCAGGCCTGTGGTTCCGCCCGTGTACTGAATGTAGGCCCTGTCATCAGGCGAAATGGAGACAGCAGGTTTTGCATCGGAAAACTTTTTGGTCTTTATCACATCCTCCATCTTGAAGATGGCCTTGCCGTCAAGGGGTGTTATCTTGCCGGTGGGGATTTTCTTTAGCATTTTACCCAGAAATCTTTTTATGGGCGGCAGAAAACCGCCCACAGAGCAGTAGGTAACGAGCTTGAGATCCGGAAGCTTTGCTGCAATCTTGGTGAGGCGGGCGGCATAGATGGCATCAAGCGTCACCAGGGCCTTTGCGTTGCTGTCTTTCAACTGGTGTTCCATCTCTTCTGCAGAAAGCAGGGGCGAAAGCCCCGAAACCGCGCAGCCCGCTCTCAAGGTTCCAAGCCAGGCGATGATGTATTCGGGAATGTTGGGCAGGTTTATGCCAACCACATCGCCTTTTTTAAGCCCCTGCTCCAGAAGCAGGTTTGCAAAGCGGTTGGCATATCTGTCCAGCTCGGCAAAACTTACCTCCACCTCCATGAAGGAGAAGGCGACCTTTTTTGCAAACTTTTCAAAGGTGGGCCTTGTTGCGCTTGCATAGTCCACTTCAAACAAATCAGGATTCAGGTCTTCCAACCCGGGGTCATAGGATTTTCTCCAGATATTCCGGTCCATGCTTTCCTCCCTGCTGGTTTTAAGGTGAAGGTCTGATTTTACCGCTGCAAGAAAACAAAACCGAAAACAAGTGTTCCGGCTTATGAAAACATTACGACCGACCCGCACAAAAAAGCACAGGCCAGTTGAAGGGATAGAACTAACGGGAAATGGAAGTGTCCAGATTTCAGATAATTTACCAGAGGTGCAGGGTCAAGGTCAAGAGAGTAAAGCTTATACGCGGTTTGACTCAATGTTTCTTGCAAGATGTGTTTTAACTCTGCTATAAATCTGCAATCCTTTTCAGAATTTTTTCAGAGTTCCAACAAGTGGGGAGGCTTTTTACCGTGGGTGTTAAGTCCTTGCTGAAAAAGGCTTTGGTGAGCCGCGAGATGGAGGAAATCTTCGACCGCGTGCCAAAGGAGGCTGTGGGCTCCTACGGATATGACCCCTGGGGCGCAAGCCTTGAGGGCTCCAAGATCGGGCTTGCCATCTTCAAGCGGTTTTACGACAACTATTTCAGGGTGCAGGCATTTGGTCTGGAGAATGTTCCCAAAACAGGCCGGGTTCTGATCATCGCCAACCATTCCGGGCAGCTTCCCCTGGACGGGGTGATGATTTCCATTGCCGTTGCCACCAACCCCAATGGCCCAAGGGCGCCACGGGCCATGATTGAGCGCTTTTTTCCCACAGTTCCCTTTGTGGGCAACCTTTTAAACGAGGTTGGCTCGGTCATAGGCGACCCGATAAACTGCATAAGAATGCTTGAGCGCGATGAGTGCGTCATAGTTTTCCCCGAAGGTGTAAGGGGTTCGGGCAAGCTCTATTCAAAACGCTATCAGCTTCAGCGTTTCGGGCACGGTTTCATGCATCTTGCCATGCAGACAGGTGCGCCCATTGTTCCGGTGGGTGTGGTGGGCTGCGAGGAAACCATGCCATCCATCGCCAACATAAAGCCCCTGGCAAACCTCCTTGGGCTTCCTTATGTGCCTGTTACTGTCCCCTTTCCCCTGCCTGCAAGGGTTGTGCTCTCATTTGGCGAGCCTTTGCACTTTCCCCGCGAGGTCATAAGCGAGGAGCATGTGGCTGAAAATGTGGAAAGGGTGAAGGAAAAAATCCGCGCCCTCATTAAACACGGGCTTCACCAAAGGAAAGGACCGTTTTTCTGATGCCTGCAAAAAAAACCGGCAAAAAAAAACAAAAGGTTCTGGTAACAGGCGCGGCAGGGGTTCTGGCCCAGCAGACCATTGCCCGGCTTTCCGGCAGTCACCCGATTGTTGCCGTTGACTTCCGGCGGGCCGTGGAAATAGGGCCGGACATCCCCTCATACCGCGTGGATTTTTTGAAGCGCGGCCTGGAAGATGTTTTCCGCCAGCACGACATAGGCACGGTTATTCACATAGGCCGCATAGGCACGGACATCGGCGGCAAATTTTTCCGCTACAACGCCAATGTCATCGGCACCCAGAAGCTCTATGACCTGTGCGTGAAGTACAATGTCAACCATGTTGTCATGATGAGCTCCTATTTTGTTTATGGCGCAAGCCCCTACAACCCGGCGCTTCTGGATGAGGATACGCCGCTCAAGGCCTCTGATCTCACCCTCAACCTCATTGACACCGTGGAGCTTGAGAATCTCTCCCAGATTTATCTTTACAAGCACCCGCAGCTCAATATGCAGATTCTGCGGCCCACCAACATTGCCGGCCCAGGGGTCCGCAACAACATCGGCAGGCTGCTTTCGCGGCGCTGGGCTCCGGTGCTCATGGGTTTTAACCCTGTTATGCAGTTCATCCATGTTCTCGACCTGGCGGATGCCATAAGCCTGCTTCTTGAAAAACCCAAAAAAGCCGGCATATACAACCTTGCTCCCAATGACTGGGTCCCCTACAAGACCGTTCTTTCGGAATGCAACATCCATGCGGTTCCATTTCCATCTGTCCCCACAGGCCTTACGGTGGGCATATCCCGCTGGCTGAACTGGAAGGCATTCCCTTCCTATCTGGTGAATTATTTCAAATATCCTGTCATCATTGACGGCGGAAAATTTGAAAGAACCTTCGGCTTCAAGCCCGCAAGAAGCCTGGAGGAGATTTTCACCCATTACCGGGAGCTTAAAAAAGAGCCGTGGGTCTGATGCTTTTCCCGGATATCTGCGCCCAGGTAGGTCCGCATCGCCTGTCAGGGGTTGGCCGCCTTTGTCAGCGGGCAGAGGCGTTATGAAGTCCTTGAGGCTGTAATTATGCGCTGGGATATGGAAAAAAGAGACTTCAGGGGCCTGACAAGAAATTCTTCCGACCATATTGCCGGAAGCCTGAACCGCTTCACCCTTGCCTATGAGGGCAAGCACGCCCATCTTGAAAAGCCCTTCCTTGAAAGCCATTCCCTGTATTACCTTCAGCAGGCAAGGTCCGCCGGGGTGATTGCCTTTCTTTTGTACCTTGCCTTCGGCCTGGCTGACGCCCTGTGGGCGCCGGAGCACCGCCTTGTCCTTTGGTTTGTCCGCTATGTTGTTTTCGCCCCATGCCTTCTTGCCATTCTGCTGTTCTGCTTTTCACGGTGGTTCAAATGGCAGCACATGCAGCCTATAATTTCCCTTGTGATGACGCTCACGGCAATAAGCATAATCATGATGATGGTCATCATCGCCCCAAAGCTTTACAGCCTCGGCCTTATAATTGTCGCCCTGATAAATTACACATGCATAGGCGCAAGGTTTGTATGGGCATCCCTTACCGGGCTTGTCATTTTGATCTGCTTTATAATCGCGCTTGTTTATATAAAGACCGATGCCATCACGCTTACCGTCAACATTTTTCTTACGGTCAGCATCATGCTTATCGGAATGTTCGCCTGCTACTCCATTGAATCCGATGCGCGGCACAATTTTCTTTTGTCCCATCTTTTGAGAAAAGAGCACGACAACATAAAGGCCCTCAACATAGGGCTTGAAGAAAAGGTGCTGGAAAGGACCGCAGCCTTAAAGGACGCTTACGAAAAGCTTGTGGCTGAAATGGAGGAGCGAGTCAGCGCCGAGGCACGCCTTCTTGAAAGCGAGAAAAGGTTTACGGCGATTTCCGAAACAGCCCAGGACTGGATATTCAGCAAGAACAAGGACATGCGTTACACATTTGTCAATCCGAGCATGTGCAGGGACATTGGCCTGCCTGCCTCGGAAATTCTCGGAAAAACCTCATCGAACACCTTTGACCAACAAACCGCTGCAAAACTCTCTGAAATGGACAAGGCCGTGCTTGGCGGCGAAGTGATAAACACCGACCTGACGATACATTTGGGAGGTCAGCAGAAAATTGTAAACATCGTCAAGGTTCCCATGACCGATGAAAGCGGCAGATTCATCGGCTTGAGCGGAATTGTGCGCGACATCACCCAGAGAAAGGCCATGGAAGAAAGCATAATGAGGGCTGAAAAGCTCGATACAATAGGCGTTCTGGCCGGTGGCGTGGCCCATGACTTCAACAACCTTCTCATGGGCATGTACGGACATGTGAGCCTCATGCTGTTTAACATGGATACAAAAGACAAATATTACGAACGGTTAAAAAATATTGAAAGCTGCATTATTGATGCAACAGGCCTCACCCGCCAACTGCTTGGCTTTGCCCGGGGCGGCAAATACGAAATTCAGCCAACGGATCTGAACCTTGTCATCAAAAAAACAGCCAGCATGTTCTGGCGCACGAAAAAGGAAATAAGGATTATCCTTGAGCTGGAAGATGTCCGGATGTCTGAAGTTGACAGGGGACAGGTCGAGCAGGTGCTGATGAATCTTTTCATCAATGCCTGGCAGGCAATGCCCCAGGGCGGCGATTTGACAATAAGCTCCCAAAACAAGGCGGTTGATGAGGCCCTCGCGAAAGATCACGGTGTGGCGGCTGGTAGGTATATTGAAATTTCAGTCTCCGACACTGGCATAGGCATGAGCAAAGCAACAATGAAGAGGATTTTCGATCCCTTTTTCACAACAAAGCAGCAACCGCGCGGAACTGGCCTTGGGCTTTCCTCGGCAGAGGGAATAGTTAAAAACCACGGCGGATTTATAACTGTCAGCAGCAAAGAGGGAGTCGGCTCATCTTTTTCAGTTTATTTTCCCGCATCAAAAAATGCTGCCATTGTTGAGCCAGCTTCCAGTTCCGGCCTGGGTTACGGCACGGAAACCGTGCTCCTGGTGGATGATGAGGCCCTGCCTTTAAAGGCTGCCCGTGATATGCTTGCAGCCTTGGGTTATAATGTTCTGGAAGCTGATTCCGGCAAAAAGGCCCTGGAAATTTTTAAGGAGAAGCGGCAATCCATTGATCTTGTTGTTCTTGACATGATAATGCCAGATATTTCGGGGGGCAGGCTCTTTGAGCTTATAAAGGGGCAGGATCCCTCGGTCAAGGTGCTTCTGGCCAGCGGGTACTCAATGGAGGGCCAGGTTGCCGCCACCATCCAGAAGGGGTGTAACGGCTTTATTCAAAAACCCTTTGGCCTTGAAAAGCTTTCAAAGGAAATTCGAAGGGTTCTGGATGAGCAGTAGCTTGGCTTGAGGAACAGTTTGTTTTTTCTTATGGGTCAATCCGTTTACAGCTTGAGCCTTCTTTCGGGTTGCTGCCGGGGCTTTTGGCGGTTTGCCGGTTTCAAAAACGGCAAAATGGCTTGCAAAGCATCACAGTAGCAGGTTATCACAATTTTGCGCCGACCTTCACAAGAATTCTATAGACCTTGGCTTTTATGCCTCATGCAGGCTCAAGCACATGATTCCAATTCGCGATATTGTTCCCTCCCGAACATACCCGCTTGTGAACAACCTGCTTATAGGGACCAATGTGGTCCTGTTTTTTTTTCAGCTTTCCCTTGGAAGTGAGGCGGAACAACTCATTTACCAGTGGGCTTTGATTCCGGCCCGATATACGGTTGACGGAATCGCTTCCCATTTCTCCCTGTCTGCCCAAATTTCAGCCTTGTTTTCCTACATGTTTCTTCATGGCGGTTTTTTACACCTTTTGAGCAATGTCTGGTTTTTGTACATTTTCGGCGACAATGTGGAAGACCACCTGGGGCATGGGCGCTATCTTTTTTTCTACCTTTTTTGCGGATGTGCTTCAGGAGTCGTGCATATTCTGTTCAACTGGCATTCCACCATCCCCGTAATCGGGGCCTCCGGAGCTGTTGCAGGCGTCATGGGTGCATATTTTCTGCTTCATCCCAATGCACGGATTCTGACACTTATTCCCATCATAATCATTCCCGTGTTTGTGCACATTCCCGCATTTGTCTTTCTTGGAATATGGTTTGTTTTTCAGTTTTTAAGCGCAGCAGGAGGGCACGGCCAGGCAGCCGGGGTTGCATTCTGGGCCCATTTGGGCGGTTTTGCGGCGGGAATGGCGATGCTGCCTTTTTTGCGGGCCTTGCCACAAGCAAGAATTGAAGGCCGGCTTCAAAAGGCCACAGCCAAAAACAGCTCCCCCCGTTTCCAGGTGGTTCGTCCGGAAGGGCTTCCCGAAAGCCCGGATCTTTTTGCCACGCTTGTTCTTACTCCGGCAGAAGCTGCCCGCGGGGCGCAAAAGACCATCAATGCTGCCTGGGGATTTCACAACAGGATTTTTAAGGTGAACATTCCGCCCGGATCAAAGGATGGAACTCTGGTGCGCCTCCACGGGGCTGGCAGGCGGATTGACGAAACAAATTCAGGAGACCTTTACATCCGGATTGCCGTCAGGTCTCCAGCCAGGGCCGGAATGTGGTGAACGGCCACAAAAACCCTCCGCACCTGAACCGGGCCGCCTTATCGCAGGGAGAACCTGGCCTGGAGGCCTGATTGCTCATTCTCCTGCCCGGCTTGAGTAATTTCCGGTGTCATCAAAAAGGCCCGCCGCGCTTCCAGTCCGGCAGAGGTCACCAAATAGGCCAGTGCCGCATCAGCCCTTTGTCCGGCAAGGTTTCTCAAATCGTCCTCGCTTACAACAATGCTGTTGAACAGCAGAACTTCCATCTGTTCAGGGTCAAGCTCCTTTAGCCTTCCCTGCTCATCCCGCGGCTTGGCAAAGTCCGCAGCATTAAAGGCCTCGGTTATGTAGCGCTCGTACTGCTCACGGGGCAAATTCGAGAAGCCTTTCTCGTCCGGTGCAAGGGCACGGCCCCTTTCGCGGGCCATGCGGGCCTCTATGAGTGCTGCAAAGCGCTCTTCGCGGAGGTGCGTTGCATCCGCCCGGCTGTCAGCCACGCCTGTTATTTCAAGAGACAGCATGGGCCGCTCATGCATGGCCTTTGCAAGGTCATCCAGGGTTGATTGTGCTTCCGCATCAAGCATGGCGCTGCCTGCTGCAAACTCAATATGGTTCAAATCCCGGCTTGAGCCAAACAATGAACCCAGAAACGAAAATGGCGAAGTGACAATGCGCACAAGCAGATTCTTCAATGTCTGCAATATGACCTTGCCCAGGCCGAACTCCGGGTCATCCAGGCTGCCCGAAACCGGAACATCCAGAACAATTCGCCCATCCCTGTCTTTGAGTATGGCAACGGCAAGTTTTACAGGAAGGTTTACAGCGTCCTTGCTTTCAACCCTCTGACCGAAATCAAGCTGATCAAACACAATTCGGTTGGCGGCGGCCAGACGATTTTCTTGAATTTTGTAGGTGAGTTCCAGGTTCAGCTTGCCTTTGTTAAGGGTGTAGCCAAGATACCTGCCGGAATATGGAGAAAAGGGCGTAAGCTCGATATCCTTGAAGATTGTCTTCACATCCAGATACAGCAGTTGCCCCAGCGGATGTATTTCGCCGGAAATCTCCAGGGGGGAGCGGTTTTCCAATGAGCCGCTCAAAAGAATACGGGCAGGCTCATCTTTTAATGAACTCAGGCTTGAAACGCTTCCTGAAAGATTTTCCATGCGCCCCTGGAAGCGAGGGTTTATAAAATCGTCTGTCAGATCAACCCTTCCGTTTGCAAGGGTAATCTGGCCGATTATTATGGGGAATCGCCCCTCCTTTTCCAAGCCTTCGGCAGCGGCCTGCTCCGCGTCCTTCGAGTCCGGTTCGTGCTCAAGAATATTCAAGAGGTTGACCCTGCCGTCATCATGGACAATGACCCTGGCATAAAAATCCGTGAGGGATATTTTCCCCGTGTTCACGCCGTCAGGATTTAGGCCTGCTTCAAGCTGTTCAAAAAATAATGACTTCCATTTCACCAGATCATTGCCAAAAGGCCTGTCAACGGTTGCAACATCTGTCAGGGCCATCTGGCCCTTGTACTGAATGGAAGGGGAGGCATCATCCTTGAGGTCAAGCCAGATCCGGCCCTGCGCATTGAAGTCTCCGCTGACGATTTCAATTTTCAACCTGTCCGCCAGATACTTCTGTACATTGACAACACTTACCTGGCTGGCGGAAAACTCCAGATCCGCCCAGAGAGGCACAACCTTTATGTCTCCGTTTATCTGGATTTTTCCTCTGCCTTCGGGCACAAAACTTGCCCGGATAAAGCTCTTGGTGCCTTTTTCCGTAGAAAGCCAGTCTGCATAAAAATTGATGTCCGAGATGCTTATGTCCACAGGCTCCGGCGCAGAATCATCTTCAAAAAGCAGGTTGTAGTTTCCAAGGGAAAAGCTCTTGAGGCTGACAATCCAGGAATCGGCATCGGAAGCAGCATCAGAAGCAATAGGGCTGCCCCCATTTTCTTCCGGCTTCCGGCTTGCAGCCGAAGGTTCCATTTTTTCAGCAGGAATGACAAGTTTTGCCAGGTTTAAAATTCCGTCCCTGTCCCTGTGTACTTCAATGCGGCCCGCCTTTGTCTCAACGAATTCCACAACAATTGTCCGTGCTGCAAAATCAGCATGCGCTTCAAAAACAGCAAGCTCCGGTATTGAAACCGGGCTGGCATTGCGGGCCTTTTCCTTTAGCTCAAGGTTTTTAAGCAAAAGGGAGGCATTGGTTATGCTCAAACTTTCAGGACCGGATGAGCCCATTGCAAACCGGGTGCTGGCATCCAGCAGGCCGCTTTGCACCACAAAGCCTGCCAGGGAGTCGTAGTAGGGCGCGTACTTGTTGAAAACAAGCTGGCTCAATGCTGCCTTTCCCTCTATTTCAAAGGGGTTTGCAACAAAGCTTGTTTGCACATTAACCTTTTCGTTGGATTCTGTTGTTGCCGTAAGCTCTGCCGATGCAGGTGCAGCCCCATTTAGGGTGTCCAGGTTTGTCAGGGTAAAGGAGAAGGGCGAAACGGTTGATGAAAAGGCCAGGCTGTTGGAAATGTCCGTAAGTACAAGTGTGGCGTCTTTTATGTTGAACAAATCCAGCCGCAGACGGAACTGATTGCCCGGCTCCTGCCCCTTGCCCTGTTCAACCTCCCCATCAGGCCCAGCCTTCTGGCTGTTTTTGGCAAAAAGCTCCTGCCAGTTTATGCGGCCGTTTTCATCTATACGGGTATAAGCGCCGGGCCGGTCAATTTCCAGGGATTCCACGAACAAGTCCCCATCCAGGGGCCTTGATTTGGCGACTATAAGTTTGAGCAAGGGCATTTCAAAAAGCGGCCCCTTGCCCTTTTCCTCAAGAGCCACATCCTTTAAAACAAGCCCCCCGCTAACCGCAAGGTTGTCAATGCCTTCATCCTTAAAATACTCCAGGTTTATTGAAACATCGGCAAAAGCGCTTTCAATGCTCACGTCATTTGGCATCGGCGCATGGGGCGCAAAGTAGGCAAGGTCAAGGTTTGTCACAGAAAAATCCGCAATGGTTTTCATGGCCGGGGTAAATGGCGCAAAGGAAACGCTTGCGGCAAAAGGCGCACCGTTTATGCTGCCCTGAAAGGCCATATCCGCAGGGGAATCCTGAAGGCTTGACAGCTTTTCAAGCACAAGCCCCCAGTGGTGAAGAGCATGGCGGGCATTATCTTTTTCATCAAAAAAAACAATGTTGGCAGAAGATATTTCAGCCTTGCCGATGATAAGGCGGGGGGGAGCAGGGGAGGCAGCTTTTTCGCCGGGGTCTGTTTGACCTGAAGAAAATTTATCCAGAATATCCGAAAAATTGAAGCTGTTGTCCTGGTGGCGGGTCAAAAGCAAATAGGGGTCTGCAATGAGCACCTTTTTTAATACAAGCGCACGGCGGGGAAGGGACATTGCCTGCAAATCGGCGTGCAGTCTGCCTATGCTTATAAAAGTGGTTCCATCCGGCTCAAGTATTTCAAGCCCGTGCAGGGTTACAGAAAGGGCAAAGGGGTTTACCCCCAAGCGGACAAGATTGACCGGGCGGCCGGTTGCCTCTTCAAGCTGCTCTTTAACAATGGGGCCAAGTATCGGCGGCAGGGCAAAAAAGCCGATAAGTGCGTAAAGAAGCACAATCCCTGCAATGCAGGCAACTATTTTGCCGCGTTTGCCAAGTTTTTGCCAAAGAGGGAAATGGCTCATGGCGATTCCTGTTGCTCCCTGAAAAAAAAGCCTATTTTACATGGCTGCGTATGAAGTCTATCATTTCATTGTAATTGCTGCTCTGGGTGAACACGGCATCCACGCCCATTTTTTTTAACTTTTCAATGTCTTCATCTGGAATAACGCCGCCAACAATGAAAAGCTTGTCGTCAATTGCGTTTTCCTTCATGGCATCAAGAATTTTTTGGGCTATTGTCTCGTGTGCGCCCGAAAGTATGGAAAGGCCCAACACATCCACATCCTCCTGAATTACGGAGTTGATGACCTGGCCCACCGTGCGTCTTAACCCTGAATAGATGACCTCCATTCCTGCATCGCGCAGAATCGAAGCCACAATGTAAGCGCCCTTGTCGTGGCCGTCTAATCCCACCTTGGCAACAAGCACCCTTATTTTCTTTTCCGGCGAGTTCATTTTAATCCCCCTTTGCCGATTTGTATTTTTGTCAGAAAAAAATCAGACCTCGCCAAAGACGCTTCTCAAGGCCTGACAGATCTCCCCCATTGAGACCATGTCCTTTACTGCTTCAATGAAAAGGGGAATAAGGTTTTCATTGGGGTTTTTGGCTGCATTCCCGATTTTCTCAAGATGGGCGGAAACCTTTGCAGCATCCCGCGTCTTTTTAAGCTCCACAAGGGCTGCAATTTTCCTTTGCTGGGCATCGGCAAGGCGTTCTGCCTTGTAGGGCGAGTTGCGTGGAATGAGAATTTCGATCTCGTCAGGTTCAGTATATTTGTTAACCCCCACCTGAATCTGCTCTCCGCTGTCAAGCTGGCGCTGAAAGGCAATGGCGCTTTCAACTATTCGCTCCTTTATCCAGCCGTTTTTTATGGCTGCCACAGCCCCGCCAAGCTCATCCACCTTTGCTATGATGTCAAAAATCTCCTTTTCGTAGCGGCTGGTGAGCGATTCCACATAATAACTTCCGGCAAGGGCGTCCTGCACATCCATTAGCTTGCATTCCTCGGCAATTATCCTGGCTGCATCTGCTGCAAGCTGCCTTGCCTCGTTGGAGTGGCCCAGA
>Ga0351960_1126_pt1 | contig 11558 bp, 8 predicted proteins | sample TotcelT113001M14_FD_205808 | JGI IMG/M metagenome (GOLD analysis project Ga0351960, IMG submission 205808) | Enriched cells from coal bed in the Powder River Basin, Montana, United States - Total cells T11 rep3 HSBNCT.T11.300.1.M14 ... | reverse complement strand
TCCAGGAATCGGCGGCGGGGCATTGGAAACGTAGGCTTGATAATTTTTAATCCCATGCAAAGCGTAATCTTTCAATATCCGCAAGTCTGCATCTGCGCTGTCAAGGCATAGCACAATGGCTGCCCTCTTCAGATGGATGGTACAAAAGAAATCCTGCAGATGAAAACCCATTAAATTGTGGGTGATCAACATGATATTGTCATGACTCACTTCATTAAAGAATGTCGGAGGCATGGCATGTTCTAGCCACAGATAAAATTCTTGAAAAATCCGCCCTTCGTTTTCTAGGGCTTTTTGCAGGTTTGCATTTTGTTTCGCGATTTTGTCTGCATCAGGCATACCCTTCACTCCGCAATCTCTTCATATCCTCCTTATAGAATATTGGTAGATTTACGTCAGGCAATTTTCATGCGACTTCAATGACCGTACGATCCCTAAGTCCTGAGCAAACGAAGTGCATTAAGTCCCACTAGTACAGTACCGCCTTCATGCATCACCACAGCTAACCACAAGGGAACAAATCCTCCCAAAGCCGGGATGCTTGCTATAAGTATAGCTCCAACGGCTAATCCAACATTCTGACGCACAATGGTTTGCGTTTTTTTAGCTTGTTCAATCAACCAGTCAAGCAGATCAATTGAATCGTGGAGCAACACGATATCTGCAGCATCAACCGCTGCCCCGCTGCCCACTTTTCCCATGCAAATGCCTACAGTTGCCCGGGCCAAGGCTGGCGCATCGTTAATTCCATCTCCGATCATTGCCAGCCCTTTTTCCTTCGAAAGGTTTGTGACATAACGGAGTTTGTCCTCCGGTTTTAAGTCGGCGTGGTAGTTTTCTATTCCTACCTCATTGGCAATTCGGCGGGCACTCGCCTCATGATCTCCGGTCAGCATCACAACATCCCATCGCCTTTTTTTTAAGGCCGCGATCGTGTCTTGTATCCCTGGACGCAGGGTGTCCTCGAATGATAAAAGATAGACTATTTTCCCTATCAGCAATACGGCAAGCAATCTTCCGCTTTCTTGGATCTGGGCCGTCCTATCCATCAGGACAGCTTTTTGTGAAGCCGGGAGTTTCGACAGAATGTAATCCGGGTTTCCTATATAAACAGGCTCCGTTTGTCCAAGGGTATTGAGTGTGGCTTCTAATCCATATCCCGGGATGGATTTAAAGTCTTTGATCTGGACTTGCGGGATGTTTCTGGATTGAACGTAATTTAAAATCGCCCTAGCGATAGGGTGGACTGCATTTTTTTCCATGGCGTAGGCAACACCCAAAGCTTTATCGATATCGCCATCCCCTTCCAATACTTCGATCCCCTCGCAGGCCAGATTCCCCGTTGTCAAGGTCCCTGTCTTATCAAATGAAACGGCTTGGCAGCTGGCTAAGGCATCCAGTGTGATACCTCCCTTGAGCAGGATGCCTTTCTTGGCACAAGCGCTGACCGCACTCAAATAGGCGATAGGAATGGCGATGATCAACGCGCAAGGCGAGGCGGCGATCAGGAAAGCAACCGCCCGATAGATTGATCCTTCTACTCCACGCCAAGGAATATCGAGGAAAAATGGGAGGGTGATAGCAAATAAAGCCGAGAGCGAAATAATAGTCAACGCATACCCTCGGCTTAACTTATCGAACCATCTTTGCAAAACGGGGCGGGATTCCTGGGCTTGTGTAACTAAGTTAATGATTTTTGAAAGAGTAGAATCTGCGCTGGTCAATGTGACACGCAGAGTTAAGGCGCCTTCCAGGTTCCTTCCTCCAGCAGGGACTGTATCTCCTTCCTGCATTCGTATCGGTAAATTTTCGCCTGTAAGATGGACTAAATTTACCGAAGAGATTCCTTCTATGACAATGCCATCCAAGGGTACAACTTGTCCGGCTTTTATGAGGATAGTGGTTCCGATAGAAATATCTTTGACGGATCTCTCTATGAGGTTGCCGTCTTCCTGCACCACAGTCGCTAAAGTCGGCGATAGTTTATGCAAGCTGCTTAAGGCTGTTTTGGCCTTAGCAGTTACGGCATCCTCCATCGCTCCCGAAAAAGCGAACAGGACCAATAATAACCCCCCTTCCAAACCGCTTCCAATAAAAACGGAAGAGAACGCAGCCAGGGTCATCAGGATGTCGATGTTGATGTCGAAATCGGACAACTCTTCAACCGATTCTATCAGAGAAGGAATGCCAGCCAGGAAATACACCAGGACAAGCAGTATATACGAAAGAGGCTCTGTCACGGGAAAGCGGGACAGGACAAAAGACCCAACTAGAAGGAAAGCCGCTGCAATCGATGCCTTTAAGGTGAGATTAGCTCCCCATTTTCTTGAATCAATCTTCAGAAAGGGACTGACCGATTCTTGTCCTAGTTCAAAAAATTCTTCGAAAACAGGAGGTGCTGGTGTCGAAGAAGGTGGTGCCGCGGAAGAAGGGTTCATAAATTCCTGATTACGAATGAGTTAAACTAAAGTAGCGCAAAAATTCCAGAAAGAAATAAACGAAACTGCCGGCAAGCAATCCAATCCCGACATTCCAAATGATCGCGGGAACCGTGCGGTTTTGTTCATATTTGGCCGCGAGGAAGGATGATCCGGCGATAGAGGCTAGAGAGCCTATCAAAAGTCCATAAGCGGGAAATGCATAGAAGCAGAGGAAGCTGGCTAACATAGTGAGAAAGCATCCTATGGCAGCGCCAATCCCTTGCTTCAGTGGGTGATCATAACATTCGATGGATAAGCCTAATTCTTCCTGGACCATTACACGCAGCAAACGGTCGCCATCGGCCATCAGGACATCCACGACATCATCGAGAAGTTTTCCGGAAAACCCTTTTGCATTATACAAGACTTTGAGCTCTTCCCTTTCCTGTTCTCGATGGTGTTCGATTTCCCATTTTTCCTGATTGACGATCCGGTGCAAGCGTTCAAGATGCGACCAACCTAACCAAGCGCTCCGGCCGAATTTCCATAACAGCCATCCTATAGAAAATACAAACAGGAATTGGAATTCCGAGGTGAACGTATGGATGAAAAACGAAGAAGACGCCCATAAAAGAAGAAGCATGACAGCCGTATCTTTAGCTGCATCCGTTGCTGCTGCCAGCGTACCAGGCATTTCCGTTCCATGAATTTCTGTAGAGGATATCATGCCTTTCGCTTGCACTTCTGCCACATGGCCGATCGCATCTTTATCCTTAAAGTGGGGAGGGTGTGGAGTTTCCATCGTCATGTCTCTTTTTTGAGTTTATAGCTCGCACGGCCAAAAACTGGCAATTCAGACCATGCGAGGTAGATACCAACATATCGGATTTCGTTTTTTTTATAACTCACAAAATAACGTGTTATAGTCTTTCCGGGTAATCGGCAGAATTGAGAGTGACTATAGGTTTTGGTGATTTATTTTGAGGGGAATACATCCGCCCGCGTGCGGTGTTCTACTTTTAATTTCATTGTCAAACAACACTCATTAGGGGGAATTAACTAATAGGCAGTTTGTGGGTCATGACTTTAGTGCTTTTGTGATTTTCTTCCAGTAATCCAACGATGGGTCGTCTTTAATGATTTTTTGAATTATTTGAGCGATTGTTGGATCTTGTCTGGCATTTGCATCTAATGACCATAGAGCTGCTACACCAATAGAAACCTGTGAGCGATAGTCCTTTCTTTTCTTGGATTGCATTTCGATATGTTTTTGCAAATCAGAATAATTTGGAGATGTTTTTTCTCCCAAAGAAGAGAGCATTTCTGCCATTTGTTCCCGATTAAGCCATTCATAAGCAACAAACAGAATCTCATCATCACGATTTAAAATTTCAACAATTTTTCGAATGTAGATTTCATCCCCAGTGGCAAAAAATGAAACCCAAAAAAAATCCAAATCGCCACCTTCTTTTGGTTGTAGATGACTTAAATCTGATAAAGTAATCAAATCAGGATCATTTACAAGTTCCATCATTTTTTTGTCGGAAATGCTACTGAGCAACTCATGTTTTATGCCAGCCGAACGGATTCCTCTTAAAAAAATTGCTTTTTCGTAAAATGATAGCATTGAAAAGTTTTTGGCATACATAGCTATATAATCTGGGTGTTTTTTTAGCACCTGTGCTATAAAAAAAGTAGCTATGTCTAAATAACGCTTTTTATCATCTTGGTTTATTTCTTGGCTCAAAGAGTTCGCAAGGTCCTTATTAGCTTGAACTAACTGTGGATAACCTTGATTTTTATAATAAACTTGATTCGGAGGTACCTCTGCTTCCGCGATACCCATAGATAGGGTCAACGCTAATAACGAAATGCACACAATGGTTTTTTTCATAATCATTCCTTGATAATCACATTATAGAATAACCAAATGTAATGGTAAATAAAAAATAAAAAAGTACACATAAGCAATTTTAGCTGATCCTGATCTGGATTCAAGGCCGGGACGGCCTTGCTACCTTATTTCCGTTACCATGACTTTTTAAGGACGTACTTTCAATACCAGTATGTAGTTGCCACCTTTCCCACGAATATCCTTAGCAATGTTTTTTTGACATCCTGCAGCATCGATGGTTATCGTAGCACCTTGAATTCCACGCTTTGGTTTAAATCCTTCGCCTTTAGGCGGAAATATCTTTAGTATATTTTTTTAGCTTTATTTAACGTATAATACTCTTGTTTCAAGGATGAAATTAAGGGTATTATATTCACTTTACTGAAACTCAAAAACTTGTTATTTGATACACAATGACTGAATAAATTGTCTTGCATCTTACGACAAGGAATTTTATTCCTTGACTAAAAGGAGAAAATGATGAAAAGGTTACTTTTTTTATTTCTCTTGATCTCATTACACTCTTCTTCCATTAGAGGAGAAACTTTTAGAGTTCCCGCTACATCAGATACCACAACGCTTGGACTTTTTACATTGAATAAGCCACCAGTCGTAAAAGTTCGTTCCGGCGATAGCGTTTCTCTTGAAACGTGGAATAGTTGTCTTCATGAAATGGTTTTCAATAAAACAACTCCGGCCGACGTAGCAAAATTTTATACAAAACACGACATTCAAAAAAGACGTGGCATGCATACACTGACAGGACCTGTTTACATTGAAGGCGCCGAGCCAGGAGATGTGATAGAAATTCGAGTCATAGACATAAAGTTGAATGATTTCGGATATAATTTCTTAAGCCCTACTCAAGGTATCTTATCAGAGTTCACCAAACCAAGAATCAAATATTTCAAATACAACAAAGAGAAAACCGCTACTGAATTTGTTAAAGGTATATGCTTACAGCTAAAACCTTTTCCAGGGATTATCGCAGTAGCCCCTCCTCTTGATTGGCCAGATGGATGGCCTGTCAATTTACCAACTCAAATGGGGCAACCCGTAGCTGGTGAATTTAATTCCGTTCCACCCGGACCTTTTGGCGGGAATTTAGATCAGCCCGAGTTACAAGCCGGTTCAATCATTTTTCTCCCAGTATTTCAAAAAGGTGCTCTTGTCTGGACGGGTGATTCACATGCCATGCAAAGTAATGGCGAAATCGATATTACAGCTTTGGAAACCTCATATGAAGGCATTACTCTACAATTTATTGTTAGAAAAGATCTGAAAGCCGAAGGTGTATTTAATAAATCAAAACGAAAAGGAGGAGACGCTTTCAGCTGGCCGATCATTGAAAACTCTACCCATTGGATGATTGTTGGATTAAATGAAGACCTCTTTGAGGCTATGAAACTTGCCTCAAGAAATGCCATTGACTTTTTAGTGCGCACACAAGGCTTCACCTCAGAAGATAGCTATCAATTCTTGAGTATGATCGGTGATTTCGAAATTGCTGAAGCCGTTAATGTCATTAAAAATGTTACGGTACATATTCCGAAAGAACCCTTCAAGAAGATTGGTAAAACTTGCACTCTTTGTTCAGAGGGCGTTTTTCCACTAAAAGTTCCAAAAGTAAATGATCATGTTACATGCAGCCCTCAAGAAGGGATTACGCTTGAATAACAAGGTGGCAAAATGAAGAGAGTAATTTCATCGCTTTTTCTCAGTTTATTGCTCTTGGCAAACACAGGGTTTGCTGAAGATATTATTCTTGATAACCAAACATCCTATCCCAATGAAGATCAGAAAACGAAGATTGCCATTCAATGGGCAGATTCTGCAAGAGAGGTTGACGACAACAATAAAGCATTGATGTATGGCTTTAAATTAAACCCAAGCGGCATACAAAACATTGCGCAATCGGGAAAAGTTAACTTAAATATACCTGAAAAAGCTAAACATTTCAGAATACTCGCCTGGTCGAAAGAAGGGGAAGGTCCAGACTTTATAACCAATTGGGTTGACGTCGAACCAAATAAAATTTACAACCTTAAACAAGATCATTTGTCTCCCACGGTTCTCATGATAGGCTCGGGATGTTGATGATCAAAAACGTGGTTTTTACTATCGGTATAACAGTTTCTCCTAATTAAACTTGCTCATATATTGTATAAGTTTTGGAGCGATACCAATAGACAGCATCAAAACTAATAACGAAATGGACACAATGGTTTTTTTATAATCATTTCTTGATAAAAAAAATTATAAAATAACCAAACATAATAGTGAATAAAAAAACACACATAAGCAATTTTAGTCATTCCTGAAAGTTTAGTTTATTATGATTTGGGTGCATTGAAACTTGTTAAGTTAATTTGTGTTTTTGTGGTATTATATAATTATAGATTAGTGTAGTTATGTGTTCGTAATTTTATTACTGGCAAGCATTGCCTTAATTTAACAAGCAAAGGTGTACTATGGCCGAAATCAATACACAAGTAAATCCGGGTGGAGGCAACGTTCCGATCGACCAAAATCAGCAAGTGATCATTCCTGCGAATTTGGCGAAATTACTTTTTACAGCAGAAACCATTGAATCGCTGCATGGAATAGGTCCCACTCACAATGAAAACGCAGCAGCAGACAGTCCGGTTTTGGTACCGCCCGAATTATTGCTTTGGCTCAATATGTTGAGTCTAAGTCCAACTATGCCTGAGGATAAAAACTCCGTAGAAAATGTGTTGGCAGCAGCCGAATTAAAACAGCAGGAAATTGTCATCAATATGTTGACAGCATGGAATAAAAGTGTGCAGGAAGATGCGAAAAGGGCCAAAGAGAACATGAAAGAATATGCGAAAAAAATGGAAGAGATCCAATCCGCTCGGCATGATAAAGAAATCAAGGCAGAAAGAGGCAGCGGAGCGCAATCCACAGCTGTTGAACATGAACGATGGCTAAAAGCGTTGACACCTGAGGAAAGGACCCAATTTGAAGCTTTGAGCTCAACTTACAATGGGCTGCAGAATAGATATAATTTTGATAATGCAGTCAGCAGCCAGGTTAATGCTACTGTGTCTTCTGTGAGTTCTTCCAGCGGAGGAGGCGTTGTATCCGGTGCTGCTTACCAAACAGCTATGGTAGGTTTTATAGCCATGCAGCTGGGTTCTTCTTCCCCTTTGGAGGGAGTGACTGGGGCCAGCGACTCAATTATGCAAACCTTTCAGAAGGCGGTTCCCACTTATTCCGTAGATTTAGGGACGATCGTCTCGGCCAATAATTTAATCACGATTAATTTAGCGGTCACGCAGACCTTGAAGGCAGCAGCTCAAGAAGGTGGTGCTGATGAGAAGAAATTGGAATCAAAGTTTGCTTCTCAATATGCTCAAGAGGTAATTCAATCGATCAATGGCGATGAATTCCCTAATTTCGTGTTATCTATTATGGCCCATTCCATGGACCGAGGAGAACCGTTGAATGCAAAACAGCGCGATGATCTGATTTCACAGGCTAAAGTTGTCTGGTTAAGTGCGGCTATGGCTTTGCTTTATAAGTTAAGCACAAGCTACAAAGGGGAAGGTGGAGGCATTACCGGTGAAGAATTCATGGCCATGCTTGAAAACAAAGATCTGCCTACCGGAATGAAAATGCTTAGAGAGGCATTGCTTGGTGTTTTGGATACAATGCCACCGGAAGATGGCAAGCTGTTGCTCTCGACTTTTGCCGATAGTTTGCATTCAAACATGCCGGTGTCGAGCTTGACAGATCCCGGCAAATTATTTGCTAGTTTTTATTCCGAGCAGGTATCCAGTTATCCCATAGTATAGGATTGTATTCCGATATTTAAGCTTAAAGTGAGAAGTTCACACAGAAACAAAAATCTAGGTCCTGCTTTTCTGGTGAAGGGATAGGATCGTGCGATTCATGCCCTCTGTGTTAACTGTCAAAGGTTCTACACTATGCCGCGTTCCTTCATTAGAGAAAAAGATCCCATATCCACATTTTGGCTGTAAACGCTTCACAGGAGCCTCAGCCTCTTGAAATAAAAAATCTCCTCCGGCCCATTGACTTTGATCATCTAAAAGGATAACAAGGGTGTCATCACTTGCATCACGATGCCAAGGAATGGCTTTTGTTGTTTCTTCAATTTTCAAAGAATGGTGCTGCATAATGGACATGGCCATCTGACAAGTTTGTGATTGCCAGTTTCCATGCCGTGCCATGACAGACAAAGCTATTGAGACGGTTTTTTTTAAGGTTTCATTTTCAGGATAGCATGCAAAAGGTTCTGTGATGCTTTCTGTTATCACGTGTCCATCGTAGTCAAAGCTGACCGGAAACCAGCTGTCATGCGGATTGATATAGCGGTGGGAAAGGGGCTGCACTTTGCGCAAGCCCCAGCGGCCATTATTGTGTTCGTAAAAGAAATTATCCCTGGATAAACCCTCAAGCCATCGCTTGAGGGTACTGACATCTGTGGCCTCTAAAACAGGGTATTGCAAACACACCGTCATTATTTCGACAGGCCTTCGAGTTTAAGGACTTGACCCATTGAGAGGATTGTTTGCGTGTTGTGGTCAATGATGGCAAAGCCAAAGGGTTCATTCAGTTTAAATTCAGGATCGCATGATTCGAAATACGTGGGAGAATAGGAAGCACCAGCCACCTTGGCACCTTCTTCATCCATTGTAAAGTGGACTTCCGAGACCAATTTTGGTGTTTTTACTACGTCTCCACCATTTACTAATGAGCCGTTAAAATCGGCGGCTTTGATAGCCTGTGCGAGGGATGTATGCTCTAGTTCAGCTAGTACATCAACTTTTTCTTTAAGATCCAGTTTAGGAATTCCCACTGTTAATGCCGATGCAGTATCAAAGCGCTTATCAAAGCTATTCAACAGCTCCTGAATAGTCTCTGTTGTCATAAACTTTTGCAGCTGATCTTTTGCTTTGATCTTCATCCAAGAATTTGGTTTCATAAGCAGTAAAGAAATTTGTCCATGAAAGGGCAGTTCGAGAAGGCTTATGTCGTAGCTATCGGTTGCGTCAAAGGCCATTTTTAAATTGTCTACCTCTTGATTCATCATTTCTACTTTCACTTGACTTCCGTCACTATTTGTGAATGTTTCGACAGAGTTTTCTTGTTTGTCAAACGGATATTCCCATTGTCCTTTAAATAAAGCCGCACTTGCCATCAGCACGAGGTCGCTTGTCAAATCGTCTTGAGTGATGAGGTCTTTGATGATTCCTTCGGTAACTTCTTCGACCCGATTATTGATAAAAGGACCAACTTCAGCAGCTTTTAAAAATGATGTATTTTCACATTTATAATGCGAAAGGCTATTGGCAGCTTTTTCAGTAAGCGGCGTATGGACATGGGAAGCCAGCATTTGAACCTGCTGAAAATGGAAAATAGGCTTGCCTTCTTTTAACAGTTGACTGCGAGTTCTAATTCCTTCAGACCATACTTTGAAGTTGTCATGCCATGCATTTTGCTTTAGCTCTCCCATATGCAAGGCTTGCTCCATGATCCCTTGTAATCTTTCCGGGGCTCCGGCGTACAGCATGGAAAAAGACGCCAATAAATTAGGCGTGAAAAAAACAAAATTCTTATCGTGAAGATTCCGAACACGCGCCAGGTCTTGGTATAAATCTAAGGCCCAAGCATTGACTGCTTTATTGAAGATTTGAGTGGCGGTCATGGGTTGGGTTTTGTTGGCAATCAGTAGCGGTTTTTGATTCAGATTGGAGGAGGCATGAACAGGTGTTAATAGCATAATTTATCCTTGTGTAAAATCAATTGGAATCAAAATGCCATGCGAAGAAATATTCTTCAATAGTAATTTGAAATTGACTAATACCTTAGCAGGACGTACCTTCCATGGCTATATATTCGTCAAATTAAGATGCATAGGCATTCCTGGAGGTCTTCGGATTTGAGGATAGGTGTATTAAGGAGAAACGGAGAATGAGCTTTGACAACTATATTGACGAATAAAAATCTGATAAAATGGGTTGCAGCAATCTGACAAATCGGTTGTTGGTTTAATTTATACGTCCACAAAGTCATGGCAAAAAGGTAACCAGACCGTCTCGATCTGGCTGTTAATATATTCAAGGCCGGGATGGCCTTGCTGCATTAGGTCTGCCGCCATAACTTTTTGAGACATACTTTAATTTCATCCAACGGATAAAAAGAAGAACCCCTACGGGGTTAATTCGTGTTTTTTGCCTCTACCCGTAGCTGCGGCCCGTCTTCGCTGCGCTCGCGAGCCTTGCTAACGGGCTACAAAATGAGAACCCACTTCGTGGGTTTAGCTGCATTCTCTATCTGACATGTATTTCAACGAATTTAAGAAGGCGGTAAAGTCTCTGTGCTAGCCCTACGCAGTAGGGCCTCATTTTGTAGCCCGTAGAAAGGCTCGCGAGCGCAGCGAAGACGGGCCGCAGCTACGGGATGAAAGTCAATATAAAAAAAACCCCGCGTGCGGGGTTCTTCTTTTTTTCACTGTGAAATCCATTCGTTGGACAAGATTAAAAACTATATTTTCTCGAAGACTTGATGCAATAGAGTGCACATCGATAGATGATCCAAGGCGCCAGCGAGCTCCCTGCAGGAGTGCATGGACAGTTGGCTGCATCCGATATCCACCGTCGGCATGCCTGTCAAACTAGAATGAATAGGACCAATGGTTGTTCCACAGGGAAGATCCCCTCTAGGCACTTGATGTTGCAATGGAATTTTCTCCTCATGGCACAAACGGGAAATTTTGGCCGACGAAGCCGCATCAGTGGCATAACGGTGCTGGGCGCTGTGTTTTAACACGATCCCTCCGTTTAGCAATACTTGGTGCCGCGGTTCATGTTTGTCCCCATAGTTGGGATGAAGAGCATGTCCTAAATCCACCGATACGCACAGCGATTGCCTGTTGATGCATAACATCTCTTCGCGGTTCAGTTTCATCCCTATCTGTATCCGTTCGATAACATCCAATAGGAACGGCGATCCAGCGCCTTGCGAGGTATTCGATCCAATTTCTTCGTTGTCCCAGAAAGCGGCCATTTTTATGGTGTGTTCCCTCGGCTTTTTGGATTTCAAAAATCCATGTAAAGCAGCATGCACACTGCATAAGCTGTCGATGCGATACCCGGAAATCCATTCCTGCTGAATCCCTACCAAGCGGGCCTTTTCAAGGGGATAGAGAAATAAATCAAAGCCCAGCAGTGTTTCAAAAGATACTCTCTCTTTGATGA
>Ga0351960_1124_pt1 | contig 11910 bp, 15 predicted proteins | sample TotcelT113001M14_FD_205808 | JGI IMG/M metagenome (GOLD analysis project Ga0351960, IMG submission 205808) | Enriched cells from coal bed in the Powder River Basin, Montana, United States - Total cells T11 rep3 HSBNCT.T11.300.1.M14 ... | reverse complement strand
CTTCTGCGCTGTGATGTCACGTATCACGCTCTGGTCGCCGATGACGGCGCCGTCCGCGTCTCGGCGCGCCACCACGGTGCGGAGGCAGTCCATCACCGCCCCGTCTCGCTTCCTCAGCCGTACCGGGTCATCAACCAGGTCGTCGTGGTCGACGATCCATTCAAGCATCCGCGTTCGGTCAGCGGGTTCTAGGTACTGACCCTCGACATTCGCGACCCCGATATCTTCCTTCGAATAGCCGAACAGGTCTAGATACGTCTGGTTGGCATCGAGGAGGAGTCCTCCGGGACTCACCAGCGACATGGCGTCCATTGAATGCTCGAACAGCGCCCGGTACTTGGACTCGCTTTGCAGCAGTTCACTCCTGGCGCGCTCACGCTCCGTGATGTCGCGGTTGACGGCCTGGTACCCCAGCAAAGCTCCCGATTGGTCCCGGAGGGCCATCACGGAGCGCTCGCAATCGAACACAGTGCCATCTTTCCTCCTGAAGCTGACCTCGTCCCGGGCGAAACCCATCTCATTGACGCGCTTGAGGAAGCTGTCACGCACGCCGGGTTCGGCGTACACGTCCATCGCATTGAGGCTGGCGAGATCATCGCGCGTGTAGCCGAACAGGTCCATCCACGCCTGGTTTACCTCCAGTATCCTGCCGTCAGGAGCCACGACATTGATGGAATCCATCGACTGCTCGAAAAGGGCGCGAAAACGCTGCTCGCTGGCATGCAGGGCGTCTTCGGCCGCCGCTAGTGCGCTGATATCGCGATTGATGCCGTGGAAGGAGATCACCCTGCCCGACGCGTTCCTGCGAGCGGTTTGATAGCGCTGGCACAGGAACCGGGAGCCGTCTTTTCGCTTGTAGACCACCTCGTCCTTGACGAATCCGTCCCTGGACATCCGGCGCACAAAGTCCTCTCTGTCGGCCGGGTCAGCATAGAAGTCGACTGACCGCAGGCGGGGAAGGTCTGCCCTGTCATAGCCGAACAGGTCGAGCCACGCCTGGTTCACGTCTACGACCCTTCCGTCGGGTGTGCCTACGTAGATGGCGTCCAACGATTGCTCGAAGAGGGCGCGGAACTTCTCTTCGCTGTCGCGTAGAGCGTCCTCTGCCCGCTTACGCCCCGTGATGTCATGGATGATGCCCTGATAGGCGGTGACGTTACCTGAACCGTCCTTGACGGTTACCACGGTCCTTTCAGAGTCGAAGACCGTCCCGTCCTTACGTTTGAAGCGGATCTCGTCTTTGACGAACCCGGTGTCAGCGATGCGTCGGAGGAAGTCCGCGCGGTCGGCAGGGTCGGCGTATATGTCTGCGGCGTTGAGTGTCGCCAGGTCTTCACGCGTGTAGCCGAAGAGGTCGTGCCACGCCTGGTTGGCCTCAATGCTTGCTCCATCTGTGGCGACGATGTAGATGGCGTCCAACGACTGCTCGAACAGCGTTCGGAACCTGTCGTAGGACGCGTTTGGCGATTGTTGCAGCTTCCTCTTCGACATCACACCACCTTTTCCTCGACTGCAGAATGACATTCAGGACGCATCACGTGCTGCCGCCTCACATCTGGCTGCGGGGCTACCGGTCGGTGTCCCAGAGCAGCTCTGTCAGGGGCACAGGGCATGGTCGCACCCGACCAGTGATGGTGTCAAGCCCCTCTGGTGTGAGGGTGTATTCCACGTCGCGAGGCATCAGAGAGGGGTGGGGGGCTCGTTTCCTGCGCCGACCTGTGTGTCGCCACGGGCGCATCTCCTCGCATACTTGACAAGCTCCACGATAGTCATCGTGAGCGGCAGCACGATGAGGAACCCCGGCAGTCCCAGGACAGACGCGGCAAGAATGGTGAGCACAATCACAAGCGCGGGATGAATCATCATCTGGTGTCCCTGGACCCTGGGCGACAAAAGGTTATTCTGGACCAGCTGGATGACCATGTAGCCGAGCGCTACCCAGACGATTTTGCCAGGAGCGGTTGCGAAAACCACCAGGACTCCCACGATGCCCGCAAGCCACGGGCCGATGATGGGCACGAACTCTCCCAGCCCTGCGAACACCGCGAGCGGAAGGGCGTAGCCGATCTTTGCGATTGTCAGCAGCACATATACGCCGAGCCCTACGGCGAGTCCCATGATGAGTTGGGCCCGCAGGTAGCGCCCGAGCACGTTCCGAACTATTGCGAATGTGCTTCGGATATGCGTCAGCGCCCATGGCGGCAGCGCTCCATAGAAGTCACTACGCAAGCCGTGCCAGTCCTTGAGCAGGTAGAACAGGAAGACCGGCAGGGCCAGAAACCCCAGGATCATGCTCGAAGAACTCCGGATGCGTACAACCCCGCCTGTGATGAAGTCCGCCAGCGCCTTGCCACCCTGAGTGCCAGCCTGTGAGAGGAAATCACTGACCTGTTTCTGCATCGAGGGCGACAGCGATACCAGGTAGACTTCGAGGCGCTCTTCGATGGCTGCCACTCCAGCAGGTATCAGTCGGGGGAATTCGATCACCAGGGACACCACAGGTTTGCCGAGGGTTGTGGCGACGTAGAAGACGAGGAGACCGATGATTGCGGCCACCACAAGGTACATGCCGATGATAACCGTGACCCGCCTTAGTTGCCGGTGTTTCCCCACTCCAGGGAGACGTCTCTCGACTCTATCGATAACCGGCTGGAGCAGCCAGGCGAGCAGGACACCGATTATGAAAGGCAGGAGAACGCCACGCAGCATCCATAGCAGGACGATGAGAAGAACGAGGGCCAGCACGAGGATAATGGGCCTCTGGTGCTGTCTGGCTCTCAGGTAGAACGAGTTCATGATCTGCGCACCCCGTGGTCCCGTGGAAGACACAGCATCACCCTTCGCCCCACGGGGCGAAGGGTGATGCTACATGCGACGCAGTTGATTATGAATGAGAGGTTGTTCCTAGGAGTGTTGTTTCTCGACCTCACGAGCGACGGCTTCGGCGGCCGCCTTGGCCTGACGGGCCTTCTCCAGGGCGACTTGCTTTGCGTGCTCGGCAAGGACAAGAGCCTCTTCCTTGGTGTACTCAGCCTTGCTCTTCAGGAACTCGCGAGTCTCCTTGCCGGCTTTCGGCGCGTAGAGAAGACCGACGATTCCACCGATGAGCGCCCCAGTAACGAAACCGATGGTCAGTAGTCTGTTGTGCATCCGTCCCTCCTTCACTGTCTTGATATGTAGAGCCGCCAGCCTGTGCGAGCGTTCCTCGTCATCGTCGAGCTCGTCTTGTTGCTCTTCTGAATGACCGGTCATTCGCCGCACGAATTCCGTCTTGCTTCTCAATAGTCCGCGCGTCTCTTCACCCGTCTTGGGTGCGTAGAGCAGGGCCAGTGTGCCCCCTACGACAGCTCCTGCAAGTAGCGCATTCTTATAGAGCGTAATCGCCGTGTTGCATCTCATAACTATATCCTCCTCACCTCCTGTGCTTTCCCTCACTGGTACTGCCGCGTCCGGCCCCTCCGCGAAGAGCCTGAAGTATTCCCAGTATGGTGGACAGCGGCTTCACGCCGTCATGTACTATTTCGGCGGTATCACGTGCGAGTATCGATGCCACCTTGAGCTCCAGCATGACCCACTTTGCCGAGCGATACAGGCGAAAGAACAGGATGGCGACAACAATTACTATAACGGTGGTCGCTACTGCAAAGATTATGATGCTCAAGTCCCGGAACCATTCAATACCCATTCAAATCACTCCTTCATGCGGTGCGGACCCGCACGTGCCTCACTGCGGTTCTCCCCTGCCTCGGTTTCGGCCTATGTTACTCCCCTGCATGGATATTCTAACAGCCACTCACAACAAGATGATTCCGATGCTGAGGTTGAATACCCGGCGCCTTCTCGACTCAACAGCGGAACCCGGGAGCACACCGTGCCGACTCGTGGCCTGGTGGAGAGCGAAATCGCTGCCGGCAACTTGTGAGGAGAAGGCAGCAGCACAGGGAAACGAGAGGCCAGGCTGCTCACCGGCACGAAGGGCGTATGGCCGACACCTGCCATGGCGCCACCATCATCGATCCTTCCAGAAACAACCCCCTTCGCCGCACTACGGCTGTGAGATGACTCCCAGCTTCCGCAAGTGTAATGCGAAGATGGACGGAAGTCGAATCGAGGCCTCAGGGCCTCACCGGTCTCAAAGCCACCCGTTGTGTCGCTGATAGAAGCCCGGGGGGCGTGGTAATCTCAAACGCGGTTGCGGCCCGTCTCCTTCGCGCGGCAGGGAGCATCATCGGCTTCACCGATGATGGTGTCTCCGCCACGCCACTCCGCCACTCCTGCGCTTGCTATGACCCGCACATGACTGCCACTGCCATCGTTCATGGGCGCAGCCGGCAACTACGCACGGATGATTTCGGCGATGATGGCTGCCCCGGCGTATCCGTCCTGGCAACACTGACAGGAACTCTTCTCCACCGTAGCGTCACGCGAAGTGAGTTTGCCTCACGCTCCGTCGGAGCACCTGGGGCACCTTCGCAATCACCTCTCTCCTAGTTGTGCTGGGTCTCGACCTCGTGTTTCACGGCTTCGGCGGCGGCCTTGACCTTCCGGACTTCTTCAACCGCGAAATCCTTCGCCTGCTCGGCGAATTCTACCGCCTCGTGACTGGTCTCCTCCGCCTTGTCCCTCAGCAGTTTGCGTGTCTCCTTGCCGGACTTCGGCGCGTAGAGCAGTGCGACAATTCCACCTATGAGTAGTCCTGTAAGCAGCCCGATACCCAGATTAGTGTGATGCAACTGTTTCTCCTTTTCCGCCCGTGTGGGCATTTCTGTGGACTTGAATACGTGTGCCTTCTCGTCTACGAAGTGTCTGGCGTGAGCTGCCAGTTCATGCGCTTCATCCGTCGCATGGTGCATCGTGCTCGCTACCAGCCTGCGCGTTTCCTTGCCTGTGGTGGGTGCGTAGAGCAGTCCCATGGTTCCGCCTATTGCCGCGCCCACAAACAGCCCGATTGCGTGCCATGAACATCTACAGTGAAACACCTCCATTACCTCCTTACCTGCGGTGCCTGCGAGAACCCGTGTCGGAGTGTCCCCACCGTTGGCGTGCCCACAATGAGTGCCGACAGGACGGATACCGGCTTCACCCCCTGACGTACCATGGTGGCCGCCAGTGCAAAGATGATGATGCTCGGGACCCGGCACCATTCAATTCCCATTCCACCTCTCCTCATCCATCCGGCACAGAACCGCACTCGGTTCATCGCGGGGGCTGACTGTTGCTGTGAATCAACCGGGGGGCCTGTGTTGTCTTGCGGCTGAATCCGTCTGAGGCGCCTGGAGGCGCCGAGAACCGCGGCTGGAGCATGAGCGCTCGGGTGAGCGTCACTCTTCCCTCAAGACCAGCGGTCGAACCCACGGCCATCGGATAGTCGCTTGTCTCAAACACCGGGGCTATGCCGTGCCTCAGACAGCACAGGAGGCCGATAGAACGGCGGTTACGCTGAGAGATGTGACGGGAGTCCGAGAGTCCACGCGGTAACTGCCTGTCGGCCTGAAAAGCCGACAACGGCTGCTAACTGCGGCACAAGCACCAGTGACTTCTTCAGCATCCACCCCCTTCTCCACCACATCACTGTGAGAGGATTCCTGAGTGCCTACAGTGTAGCCCGAACAAGGAAGCGTGTCTAATCGAGTTGCCGCCCGGTCTCATCCACGATGTGAAAAGGGTGATGTCGTCAGTTTGCAGGCGCGCGCAGCGAGGCCGGCGGTTCGTTGCATGCTGTCGCGCAGGCCGGCCACGCAAGTTTCATGGGATTTGACGCCGCACGGGCGGCGGCGGTACAGTGCACCGGAATGTCCGTCGCCCACATCACACACTCTCCGGAGGTCACGCTGTGAAGATAGTCCTGGGCCTTGCTGCCGTACTCGTCATCCTCCTCGGTATGGTCGCTGCTGTGGGCAATCTCGATGGCAGTATCGTATTCGGTGAGCCGTCCGCCGAAGACCCCTCAGTCGTCGACCCGACAGTCGTGACTGGAACGGAGATGGGGTACCTTGAGTTTGTTGTCAACGCCCTGCAGTCGGTCAGTTCCGATATCAGCATCCTCGGAAGGCTCTTCAGTCAGCCGGCACTCGATGATGATATGTGGCGTGCGTCGGCAATCGTCCTGCTGGACCGCATCGAAGCGGCACATGGCGCCATCGCCACGATCGAGCCTCCGGCGCGACTCCAGCCGTTCCATGAGATGGCTGTCGCCGCTCTGGACCACAGTGCCGTATTCGCGAGAACAATCCGTGCCGGGCTCTCTCAAGGGCAGACCGAACTGACGGAGGAGGCTGCGGTCGAGTTGATGGCTGCCGCCGAGTCGTTCGGGCAGGCCGAGAACCTGCTCAACGAGTTCCTTGCCACTCATCAGTTGCCTGAGTAGCCGGGGCGCCGGCGACGTGGTGGGGTGATGTGCTGCTCGCGCTCCGGATGCGGCCTACTTCATTCCCGGCAGATCCATGTATCGCGGGGTGCTCGTGCAGTAGTCCACGTATTCCGCGCCGTATGCCCGTTTCAGGTGGGCCTCCTCCATGCGGACCATCATCTGAGCGAGGATGGCATACAGGATTACCCAGATGACGCCGGTCCACGATGGCCACAGGAGCGAGTACCCCACCACAACGATGCCGTAGAACACCACCTGTGGATTGCGGCTCTTGCGGTACATTCCCGAGCACGTGAGGCCGGAGGCTTCCTGCCCCACTGCCCGCTTCACTCCGAACCGCCCCATCGTGGTCAGCAGCAGGACCAGCCCCCCCCCCATCAGTACCAAGGCGAAGCCGAACAGGGGGTTCGCGGTGTCAATGGCGCTCAAGCGAGAATCGAGCAGGATGTACGACGATGCCCCGTGCAGCACGAAAAGAGAGATCTGGAGCGCGGTGGACGTCCTGGAAAGCCGTCCGTGGCGGACGTAGTCGCCGGACAAGTGACGGAAGACGAGCGCTCCCACGATTGGCAGCAGCACCGCAACAAGCCCGGCCGCCAGAATGTCGTCCATTTCCGATAGAGATACTACCACCATCTGATGGAGGCGCAAAGGCCGCATGCTGATAGTTGCGACCGGCAGCGGATAGAAACCGCACGGCGTCCCTGCTACGATTGGCAAGTCCACGGCAGTTGACCTGCCGCGACGACTTGATTCCATGAGGAACCTCGACTGGCTTCGACTGGCTGCGCTCTCCGTCCTCTGGGGAGGGACGTTCCTGTTCGTGTCGCTGTCCTTGAGGACCTTACCGGAGCTGACGGTCGTATTCCTTCGGGTTTCGCTTGCGGCCGCCGCGTTCTGGCTTTTCTTGCTGGCGACCGGCCGGCGCATGCCTCGTGACCGCCGTACGTGGGGAGCCTTCCTCGTCATGGGCCTGCTCAACAATGTGCTTCCCTTCAGCCTCATTACGTGGGAGCAGACGCAGGTGGAGGGCGGCATCGCCTCAATCATGAACGCAATGACGTCCTGCTTCACCGTTGTCCTGGCGCACTTCCTGACCAGGGACGAGAAGCTGACCGCGCGGAAAGCGGCGGGCGTGCTCATCGGCCTCTTCGGGGCATACGTGCTGCTGCGCCCGGAACTGGTTGGCGGCGTCTCCATGCGTGGTCTCGGGCAGATAGCCGGGCTCGCTGCGTCCATGTCGCTCGCTCTCGCAGGCATATTCGGCAAACGGTTCAGAGAGCTGTCCCCGGCGCAGACAGCCACCGGCATGCTCACGTGCTCCTCCCTCGTAATGTTTCCTCTCGTCATGGTCGTCGACCGCCCCTGGAACCTGTCGCCGGACCTCGCTGCCGTCGGCGCTATATCGGGACTGGTATTGCTGAGCACGGTACTGGCGTACCTGCTCTACTTTGGAGTCCTTCGCTCTGCCGGAGCCACGAACCTGCTGCTGGTGACACTGCTCATGCCGGTCAGCGCGCACATCCTCGGAGCCGTGTTCCTCGATGAACGGCTGTATGCGACCTCAGTTGCCGGCATGGCCTTCATTGTCTTCGGACTTAGCATCATCGATGGCCGCATTGTGCGATGGCTGCGCGGCGTGAAGGCGAGCGACCCTGCGCCGTTTGAGGCGCGGGACGCTGAGGAGAAGTGACATGTTGGACTTGCATGAGGAAGCCCTGTGGAACGCCGTGTCCGGCCGCGATGCCTTGTACAGCGGCGTCTTCTACTTCGGTGTGAAGACGACCGGCGTGTACTGCCGCCCGGGCTGCCCCAGCCCGATGCCGCGGAGGGAGAACGTGGTATTCGCCTTCTCTCCCGCGAAGCTGGTAGCGGCGGGCTACCGCCCCTGCCGCCGGTGCAGGCCTGAGCAATCCGGCAAACCGGAGGCATCAATCGCTGCGGTGGTCGACCTCTGTCGGTTCATCGAGGAGTCGGAAAGTACGCCCACGATGGCCGGGCTTGCCGCTCGTGCCGGCATGAGCGAGTCGACGGTCGGCCGCCTGTTCAAGGACGCGCTGGGAATCACGCCAAGGGAGTACGGGGATGCCCGCCGCAGGGAGCGATTCCGCAAGGCGCTGCGCACCGGGGTGGGTGTGCTGGATGCCACGTATGATTCCGGCTATGGCTCGAGCAGCAGGGTCTACGAAGGCGCAAACGGCCATCTCGGCATGACGCCCAGGGCGTACCGCGATGGAGGCAGAGGGCAGCGCATCGGTCACACCGTGGTGCTGACTCCCCTGGGCCACCTGCTGGTGGCGGCGACGTCGAAGGGCATCTGCTCGGTCAAACTGGGAGATGATCCGGACGTGCTGCTCGAAAAGTTGCGACGCGAGTTCGCGAATGCGGAGCTGGTGGAGGGCGACGCTCAGCTTGGCGCCTGGACAGCAACGCTCGTTGATTACCTCTCCGGCCGCCTGCCGTGGCCGGAGCTTCCGTACGATGTGCGCGCCACCGCGTTCCAGCGTCGGGTGTGGGAATTCCTGCGCGCCATACCGGCCGGGGAGACCATGCACTACAGCGAGGTCGCTGAGTCATTGGGTCAGCCGACCGCCACTCGGGCGGTCGCCCGCGCCTGTGCCACCAATCCGGTGGCGCTCGTCGTGCCCTGCCACCGCATCGTTCCGAAGGGCCCGGGCTTCGCCGGCTTCCGCTGGGGTATCGAACGCAAGTGCAAGCTTCTTGAGCTTGAAGGCTCTTCCGAAGCGGATCGCTGATGTGGTATCCTCGTATCCGCACCTTCGGTTCAATCGTGCAATGGCTCTCTGATGGGGAGGAGTGACATGCGTAATGCAAGGGGCGCTGGGTACTTCTCCGTTATCTCCGGGCTTGCGACTCTGGGAATCTGGACGGTTCAGTTGGCCACGGGCCGAATGGCCGAGGTCCTGGCGATGCCGATTGCGTACGCATTCCTCCTCACCGCCGAAGCGTTGATGGCGGCGTCGTTGTTGCTTGCCGGAATCGCCCTTCTGAGCTTCGCGCTGCATGCGCGACGACTATTCTTCTTCGCCGGCGGCATGTTGTTCGTTGCCGCGATGGGACTACTTGTCGTCTACGTACCAGCCCGTGACCCGGTCTTCATCGCATCGGGGGCGCTCGTGGTGGGACTCACCCTGGTGTTTCTGAGTCGCACCTATTCAGCTTCGCCGGATCTCGTCTACATGGCCCTGGGCGCCGTCCTGTATGCAGAGTTGGTCGTGCTCGGCAACCTGTTGCAGTCCGGCGAGGCCACCACTGCCGCATACGTCGTCCTCACCATGGTGGTGACGCTGCCCGTCACGCTGATTCTCTTCAGGCGTCCGCTGTAGCAGCAATGGGATGAGGTGCGGGACTACTGAGAGGCCGGACTGAGGCCACACGTGCCTGCGATTCACGAGCCGTTCTTCCACTGCCGGTAGACGCCCACGACCACCGCTATCAGACCTGCTAGAGCCACGAGAAGAGGCAGGAGGACGGAGAGGTCGAGGAGCCCGAAGACAACCGTCCCCACGATGCCCAGCACAAGCCAGGGAAAGCCGGCCGTCGACCCGGGGCGGATGGTCGGCCGGGACCCGCGGGACGGTTGCACCACCTTGATGAGCACAACCACCGCGATGATGGTCGCCGCGGCTGTCAGGATGGCGAAGGCGATTACCAGCGTCTCCATGTGCCGTGTCCGGGGAATCGTCGCAGAATGGACGGAGTGAGTGCAAGGGCGGGAGAAGACTGTGTGTTCGTGGTCTATAGCAGTGGCACGTTGCTGCATGCCCGCAATTCGTGTGCCACACAACGTTTGTTCTGACACATCACGCTCACGTCGCTTCGCGTAGGGGCGGACCTCCGCGTCCGCCCGCCATACATCGATGACAGGACCACCGTTGGTACCCACGTGCGTGGCCGTGACATCAACGCGCTCCGGCACGACAACAACCACCCGACCCGGCGGGCACGCGGCAGCGTGCCCCTACGCGTGGTTTGCTTTCCTGATTCCTTGTCATCGCCATGGTTTGCGTCCAGCGTGCGGGCGGGTCTGAGACCCGCCCCTACATTCGGACTTGACGCCCTGGCCGGATTGGGTTGCATCTGAATCCGTGCAAATTCCCGTAGGGGCACTCTGTTGCGTGCCGGTTGGCGGGGCGGGGGTTCTCCTGAAGGGGAGGGTCTCACACCCGCCCGCCATCCATCGATGACACGCCCACCGTTGGTACCCACGTGCGTGGCCGTGACATCAACGCGCTCCGGCACGACCAACAACCACCCGACCCAGCGGGCACGCGGCAGCGTGCCCCTACGCGTGGTTTGCTTTCCTGATTCCTTATCAGCGCCATGGTCTACGTCCAGCGTGCGGGAGGGTCTCAGACCCTCCCGCCGTACATCGATGACAGGACCACAATGGACACCAACCGCAGGGCGACCACGCCGCCACCTCGATGGCACGTGCAACGTGCGCCTACATCGAGACATCGTGCCGCCCCCCGCTCTTGATTTCGGGTGCGGACCGCTGCATCATGACAGGACAGCCGGCTTTCGTGGCTTTCCGGTCTGGGTGAGGAGGGTACTCATGGATTATGCCGCCATCCTGGAGCGTCTTGCTCCCTGCGGGCTCGACTGCTCGCGCTGTGTCTACTTCGGCAAGGGCGACGTCAAGACGAACGCCGCGGAACTGCGGCGTTCGCTGGCGGACTACGAGAAGGTCGTCCCGGCCCATGCGAAGTCGATAGCGCCGGTGCTTGGCGACTACGACAAGTTCAAGGCTGTGCTCGAGCACTTCGCGGGAGGAGAGTGCGTTGGTTGCAGGAATGGCGCCCCGTGCTTCGAGTTCTGTGCGGCGCGCACGTGCCACAAGGAGAAGGGTGTCGATTTCTGCTTCCAGTGCGCGGAGTTCCCGTGCGACAAGAACCACTACCCCGGCAGCCTGGACAGGCGCTGGCGGGAATTCGGCGCGCGCATGAAGAAGGTGGGCGTGGAGCGTTTCTACGAAGAGTCGCTTTTCCGCCCGCGCTACGAGTGAGAACTGCCTGTCGTGCGAATCCGGGCCGATTTCACAGTCCGTTCACACCATCTTAACGCTCCGTTAACTTTCTGCTACTAGCATGCAGTCAGTGACAGGCCACCGGTTGGGGGAGGAGGGTGGCAATATGGGGAAGGCCGGTGAAGGGGGGAGGCGCATGCTGGAACAGGACCTGGTTGAACTCACTGAGTACGACTTGGGTCGACGGGCTTCGGGTGGGGGCGCGCGGAAGGGCTGGAGCCTGGTGGCGCCGGTGTGGGACTCCCGCGGGCGGAAGCTCCTCGGGTGCCTGAGGATGGAGTCAACCGGCGGCGTTGGGGACGGCTCCGAAATGGTGACGGAGTTCGAGGAAGCATCCGCGGTGAGGTGAGCCCACCCTTGACAGGTGCGCCGGGCCGTACCATCATGGCATTGTCTTACTAGTACGTGCCAGATGAGGAGGGGTCGGCATGCATGAAGTCACTCTGGTTGAAGTCCCCGCGCAGCTCGTTCTTGGCGTCCAGAGGAGAGG
>Ga0351960_1112_pt1 | contig 11957 bp, 9 predicted proteins | sample TotcelT113001M14_FD_205808 | JGI IMG/M metagenome (GOLD analysis project Ga0351960, IMG submission 205808) | Enriched cells from coal bed in the Powder River Basin, Montana, United States - Total cells T11 rep3 HSBNCT.T11.300.1.M14 ... | reverse complement strand
GATGAAACGAAGGCGCGTGAGCTTCAGTTGCGTTTACCTCATATTCCCGTTTTAGGAGGCATGGAAGGAGTCGAAGCTGTGGCTTCCTATGCCAAGGCTGACTTTGTTTTGTCGGCGATGACAGGAACCGTGGGGCTTGTTCCAACAATTGCTGCGATTAAGAGCGGTAAAGATGTTGGCTTGGCGAATAAGGAAACGTTGGTTTCGGCAGGAGAGCTAGTGATGTCTCTCGCGCGCCAGCATGGGATCCGAGTCATTCCAGTAGATAGCGAGCACAGTGCGATTTATCAATGCTTGCACGGCGAGGATCCGGCATTCATCCGCCGCATTATTTTAACGGCTTCTGGAGGCCCTTTCCGCACTTTATCCGATCAGGAACTGGACAATGTAACTTTGGATACGGCGTTGCGTCATCCAACCTGGAGCATGGGGCCTAAGGTGACCATTGATTCGTCAACCTTGATGAACAAGGGGCTTGAAGTTATTGAGGTCCATTGGTTGTTCAATATGCCGATGGATAAGATTGAAGTGGTCATTCATCCCCAAAGCGTAATCCATAGCATGGTGGAATTCACCGATGGATCCATTATTGCGCAGATGAGCCAGCCGACCATGCTTCTTCCGATTCAATATGCAATCACTTGTCCCGAAAGGTTGCCCGGATTATTACCGCCTTTTGATTTTACTAAGAATAGCACATTGCAATTTTTTCCTCCGGATACATCGCGTTTCCGGTGTTTGGAGCTTGCTTATCAGGCCGGTGTATCCGGAGGTAGTCTTCCATGCTATATGAATGCTGCAAATGAAGTGCTGGTGCATAGATTCCTGGAACGGCAAATTTCTTGGAAGTCTATTGCGGTGAAGTTGGAAGCTCTTATGCAATCCCACAAGCAAGGGACGATCGCTAGTTTAGATGATATTTTACAAGTCGATGCTGAAGCAAGAAAAGCCGCTTGGAAGGCTTAAAAATGCTATGCGTGCGAGGCTTACATTCTCTTTGAGAGAATACAGTAGCTTTTCAAGCGACTATTATAGCACGAAAAAATAAGGTTTAGGAACAATGGTCAGTTTTTTATACATCATTTTGGCTATTTTTGGACTTAGCTTCCTGATTTTCATCCATGAGCTCGGGCATTATTGGATGGCTCGGCGGGTGGGGATGAGGGTCGAAACTTTTGCAATTGGCTTTGGGCGGCCTATTTTCTCGTGGGTCAGCAAAGATGGGGTCAAATGGCAGATCGGCTGGCTTCCTTTTGGGGGATATGTCAAAATCAAGGGGCAGGAATTCGAGAACGAAACAGATCCATATTCTGTCACGGATGGTTTTTTTGGCAAGAGTCCGATCGACCGCATCAAGGTTGCATTTATGGGGCCTTTTGTCAATATCCTCTTTGCCATCGTCGCTTTCGGGGCCTTATGGTTGATCGGCGGCCGCGAGAAAAATTTTTCCGAATTTACTTCTAAAATCGGGTGGGTAGATCCAAAATCAGAATTATATGCGCAAGGGATCAGACCCGGCGATGAGATCGCTGCCTACAATGGCAGTGCATTCCAAGGATCAAAAGATCACATGTATGCTCCGATGACCAGCTCTACCGAGATGATGATTGCCGGAAATAAGGTCGATGAAGCTTCGGGTGAAAAGTCGCCGTTTGAAGCAAAAGTCAAAGTATATCCGCATCCGGCCTTCCCAGTAAAAGGGGTATTGACTGCCGGGATTTTGCAGTCTGCCAGTTATTTGATCTACGATAAGCTGCCCGGAGAAAAAGAAAATCCTTTGCCTGAAGGCTCTCCATTAACGGACAGCGGTATTCAGTATGGAGATAGGATTATTTGGGTTGACGGGGAAGTGATTTATTCGTCGACACAGTTGAGCCAAGTATTGAATGACCACAGGGCTTTGTTGACGATACAAAGGGGTGATGAGGTTTTTCTGCGGAGAGTTCCCCGTGTACAAATACAGGAGCTTAAGCTGGATCCTTCTGTCAAAGAAGAGCTGACAGATTGGCAGTTTGAAGCCCAATTGAATGGAGTAAAGATCCAAAAACTGTACGCGATCCCTTATAATTTGACGAACGAATGTGTGGTCGAGAATGAAGTGCACTTCATTGATAAAGACCGTGAAGAAGAAGCGTTCACAGCACATCCTTATTCCAAGATTGAAGACTCTTTACAGCCTGGCGATAAAATCCTGGCTATTGACGGAAAGCTTGTCAATCATTCTTTTGAACTGCTGGCCCAGCTTCAGGTTCATGCCGTCCATATCATTGTGCAGAGAGAGCCATCTCGTCCGCAAGGTCTTTCTTGGAAATCTGCGGATAAAGAATTTGAAAAAGAAATTGATCGGCAAGACCTGCAAAAAATTGCCAATAGCATTGGAACGGCTTCCGTTATTTCGTCTTTGGGGGATTTACATCTTTTACAACCCGTTACCCCTAAAATGCGCAGCGAATTTAAATTAACTCCGGAGAAGCAGGCTTGGGTGACAACGGAGCTGTTGGAGCAGAAGAAAAAGATCGAATCCATTGAAGATCCGGAACGCCGGGCTCAGGCTTTGCATCAGTTTGAGAATCAAGAAAAGCAGCTGCTTTTAGGTCTGCCGCATCAAGATCTTCACGTATTGTATAATCCAGAGCCTCTTGAACTCTTTTATAGTGTGTTCCATGAAATTTGGAGAACATTGACGGCTCTTTTAACGGGTTCATTGAATGTGAAATGGATCAGCGGGCCCATTGGGATCGTACAAGTTGTACATGATACATCGATGTCTAGCATACGGGAAGCCCTTTTTTGGTTAGGGGCTATTAGCCTGAACCTGGGAGTTTTGAATTTGCTGCCTATTCCTGTATTAGATGGTGGGGCAATAGTACTGTCACTCTTTGAACTCATCACAAGAAAGCGCATACACCCCAAAACATTAGAGAAGATCATTCTTCCGTTTGCTATTTTGTTGATCGCGTTTTTCATTTATTTGACTTACAATGACTTAAGCCGCCTTCTAGGTGGTCTATGGCGTTGGTAGATTCGTTCGTACAGGCAATTTTAGGTCTTTGGCCTAGAATTGCCTTATATCATATAGCAACCGGTCCTATCCTGCGTCTCTAATGAAAGATTTAGAGCGTACATTTAAGAAGATTGAAACACAGAGGCACAAAGGCCACAGAGAACAACCAGGTGCGAACGGTTACATAGGTAACACCATATTTCTCTCAGTGTCCTCTGTGTCTCTGTGTTTTAAAAGGTCAAGGACTAAATTTGACCGACTACATTGCCTATCACAACTGCCCTCCTTTACGTCTTAGCGTTCCCTGCGGTTTTTGCGTTTAATTTCTCACTCTGGGCACTCTAAAGTTGGTAAGCATTCATTTTGATTTGTTAACAGAGTATAAAATATTTCTGTAAAATACTTTCTTTAAAAATACCGTGCGAATCGATCTCTTCGTGTAAAACAAAAATAAATTTTGCATTTAATAGCATTACTTTTTTATAGTAGCTTGGATAAAACACTAATCCATGTAACGAGGTGATGATGAGTGCTGTTGGTCGGAATGCTGTTTCTATAAGCCCTCTTAAAGAAATTATGCTCTCAAGGAGCAGCTTTGGACAGGAAAGTCCCAGATCGGTTCTGTATACTCAAGTAGAAGATCTGTTACAGAAATTACGTGCGCATGACTCGGAAAAGCGCAGTTTTCATGCGCTGGTCGAGGATCAACCATTTAATTCCATTAGCCGTTCTCCTTCTTATCCGAATATTGGCCAGCTCTTGAGTGAATGGACGACACGCTTCGAAGCTGTATGCAGCACGTATTTAGAGTACTTAGAGTCCGAAACACACATTAATAAAAAAGAAACGATTCGTCGTAAATTTGTGCTTATTGCAATACCGAAGCTTGGCAAGTATGTGAAGGATTTCAAAAAAGCACAAGTAAGAAAGATGATCCCGCTCAATGATCTACAGATTAGCGAGACCACGAAAACTATTTTAGACAAGATCCAAAAAGTAGCTACAGGAACAATTTCCTCCCCGCGCAATAAACCGATGACGTCAACCTCTTCGCCACGAGAAAGAGCATTAATCTCCACGAATGCAACAAAATTACGGGATAATGCGATGCATTTATCGGATGAATTGAATAAGTTGTTTAAAGCGGAACAGAAAGGTTCACCTGGAGGACGGTCCGCTTATGTGCGTTCTGCGCGTCAATCCGACCGGACTGAGGACAAACATGCTATTCATAAACAAAGTTCGGTAATAGAAGAAAATTCTGGGACAGTATCCCAAGGTACTTCCTCAAATCGTGCGTCTCAGAAGCAAGCCCCTCAAATCCCGTTGATTAGGATGTCCACTCTGCGTTCGACCGAAAAGTTGATTTCGGAATATGTGGTCATGGAAGGCTTTGATGAAGAGGCTTTGGGAGATACGTATCATATACAGGCAGAGCATATCAGAAATTTGTTTGAAAGATCTTTTCGTCAGGTTGTAAACGTTCCACGGGAACAAGCATCCAAACAGCAAACTAATGAAGATGCCAAGATTGAGCTTAGAAAAATTTTTTCAGAGAAGTTGAACGAGGCGCTGAATGGAAGCACTGTGTCTGATGAAGACGACGCAGAAACATTTGCCATAACGCAAATCGCTTTGGATCATGCGTTAAAAAATTTTGATAGCTTCATCAAAGGCAAGCTTTGCCCTCCATTGATTTCTCCTCATTAATCAAGTGTTCTTTTATTGGTGTAATTTCATGGCGTCCCTTATATATGGAATAAACAAGGGAAGATATGCAGAAAACGCTCTTTGCAGAACTCAGGACGATTATATCCAGTTATCGTTGGAATTTTGCAAAGGGGCTGCTATTTATTTTGCTGGCTAATCTGCTGCTGATTTTCAATCCAATGGTTTTTAGGCAAGCTTTGATCTCCCTAGATCCTTCTTCGGAAAGCATGGCAGGAACAGCACCTGCACACATCAACTGGCTTCCTTCTGTTTTAACCTCTTCCATTGTTTTTTGGGGTATTCTTTTAATCACCATCGCCTTTCTATCCGCTTATTTCAGAAATAAAATGCGTTGGTATTTTTTTTCGATTGGCGGCGAGGTAGAGAAAAAAACCCGTTCGAAAATTTTCAATAGAATTCAGTCGCAATCCATGGCTTTTTTTGACAATCACGGAACTGGAGAATTGTTGAGCCGCTTGACAAATGACATTGCGGCGTATAGAGATGTTTTGGGGCCAGGAATTTTATTTCCCACTTACTTTTTAACGGTGGTGATTCCCGGACTCTGTTTGCTCTATATGTTGTCCCCCTTTCTCACTCTGATAGCGTTAATCCCCTTGTTCTTCATTCCATTCTTTAAGATCTTTACACGCAAGCCGATCCATATTTTTTCCCACAAAGTCCAGGAAGACTTGGGGGAAATTAGCAATCTTACCCAAGAATATTATTCAGGCATCCGCATTATAAAAAGCTATGTCATAGAAGCTGGCATATTCCGTCATTTTTATGATCAATCGCAAAAGTTGTCATCGGACAGCTTGCGGTTGTCGGTTCTTTTGGGAACGACCTATCCTTTTTTTACTCTCATCACAAAAATTGTGACAGTCCTTCTTGTCTTAGGTGCTAGTTTTCTTATTCTGCACTTAGAGGCGAGTTCTTTGGGCGCAGCGGATTTCATTACCTTCATGTGGATCCAATCCTACATTTTTTTTCCCATTCTCATGCTAGGTTGGGTTTTGCCGCTTTATGCTAGAGGGTTTTCGGCTTATGAACGCCTGTATCAGATTTATAGCGAGCCCATCGAAGTAAAGGACCAAGGATATGCCGGACTTTTGATCTTGCCTTCGAGCGCTATTCATATCAAACATCTTTCATTTACCTATCCGAGTTCTTCTTTGCCAGCCTTGAATGACCTTACACTGACCATTGAACCTGGTTCATTCATTGGGATCACCGGTCCCGTGGGATCAGGAAAAAGTAGCCTTTTCAAAATACTGAATCGTCAGTATCAGATTCCGAAGGGGATGGTCCTCATTGGAGAATATGATATCCTGGATTATCCATTAGAAGCTTTTCGCCGCCAAATGGTTACGGTAGAACAAGTTCCTTTTCTATTTTCTAAAAGCATTGCGGAAAACGTGCTTTTCGGTCGGGAAGAAGCAAGCAGGGAGGAATTAGAGCTAGTAGCCCGGCACGCTGATCTTCATGAAACCGTTATGGAATTTCCCGAACAATACGAGACGCTTGTCGGGGAAAGAGGGGTTACTTTATCGGGCGGGCAAAAGCAAAGGGTCGCTATGGCACGGGCATTTCTAGTGAACCGTTCTATTCTCCTTTTGGATGATATTTTTTCCGCCTTGGATTCTGAAACCGAGAAGCGGATTTTTAACTCTATGAAGACGAATTTTCAAGGTAAGACGGTTTTATTGATCACCCATAGAAGTTCAATTCTATCCCAAATGGAAAGGGTTATCTATATGCATCAAGGCAAGGTTGTAGAAGATGGTAAACCGGAGGAATTAATGCAAAAGGACGGATATTATGCTGCCTTGGTTCAACTCCAATCTTTGAGTGTACAATAATGGCCGAACATACATACCACGGAACTTATGCCAAAGAGCGAACGGGATTCAAGTCGCTCGATTATGATCTATTGAAGCGGCTTTTTGCTTATTTGCTACCCACGAAGAGCGGGCTTGGGGTTGCTATCTTTTTTTTAGTGGGTGCAAGGCTTATTGATGCCTTTCTTCCCATCTACTTAGGGTTCATCACGCAGAAATTTATCCATGCATTCGATCTTTCGCTTGAACAACGTAAAGAGGTTTTTTATGCCATTGTTGATGACTCGATCATTTTAATGTTCGTTCTTGTTTGCGGATACATTTTTGATTCCATCAGTGTGCTTGTTAAGTGCCGGATCGGAAAAAAAGCTGTTTTTCTTCTGCGGAACCAAGTCTTCGATCATATCCAGCATATGCCTTTGGCCTATTTTGACAAGCAAGCCATCGGAAGGTTAATGACCCGGACGGTGCATGATGTCGACCAGATCGATCAAATGTTCACCGATAGCATTGTTCCCATTTTTGGAGGATTGATCCTCTTCTGTACGATGGGGCTGGCCATTGTTTGGATAGAATGGCGTGTAGCTTTAGCCATTGCTTTTGTTTTTCCCCTGCTATATTTCTTAACGAATTATTTTCGGAAAAACCAGCGGCGCTGCTATGAGAATGCCCGTGCCATTGCTTCTGCCATGAATTCGTTTATACAAGAGCATCTTATGGGGGCTATGACCATACGAAATTTCGGATTGGAGGAACAGGAAAAGAAACGATTTGAAGAAATCAATGATGATGAAATGCATGCTTATTTAGAAAGTGTGGATTATTTTGGATTTCTTGTTTCGGGGATCGACTTCTTGCAAAGCCTCACCTTAGTGATCATCTTTATCACTCTTTATCTTTTTTCTCCTCCTGGCCAAGGGTTTCAAGCAGGTACTTTCTTTGCTTTCAGCCTCTATACCTTGATGTTTTTCAGGCCTTTGATCGATCTTTCAGAGAGATACAATATTTTACAATCCGCTATGGCAGCCTCCGCGCGGATTTTTGAAGTGCTCGATAACCCCGCTGAGAACTTGGGTTCAGGTTTGCCAAACAAAATTGTCCAGGTTGATTCCATTGAATTCGATAACGTTTGGTTTGCTTACCAAGAGGAAAATTGGATATTAAAAGGTATGTCATTTCGACTTAATAGAGGGGATTCCTTAGCTCTTGTGGGTGTGACTGGGGCCGGAAAAAGCTCTATCGCCAGCCTATTATTGCGGTTTTACGATTTTCAGAAAGGCTCGATCCGTTTGAACGGACGCGATATCCGCGCGTATTCCATTCAAGAGGTACGCCGCCATTTCAGCCTGGTCCTGCAAGATCCTGTGATTTTTTCAGGGACTATTGCCGACAACATAGCCTTATATGATCAAGAGGTGACACGGGACGCCATTAAGGCCGCCAGCGATTATGTAGGGTTATCTGTCCTTGTGAATAAATTCTCCGACGGACTAGACCATTTGTTGATCGAGCGTGGGAAAAGCCTTTCGGTTGGCGAAATGCAGTTGATGGCGTTGGCCAGAGCAGTGGCGCATGACCGCAGTGTTTTTATTCTGGATGAAGCTACGGCGAATATCGATTCAGGCACGGAGAAGATCATCCAAGAAGCTTTAGAGAAGATCTTACAAAACAAGACAGCGTTAGTCATCGCTCATCGCCTTTCTACGATCAAGGACGTTAAACGCATCCTTGTCATTCATGATGGTGTGGTCGTAGAGTCGGGCACCCACCAGGAATTGTTGAATGCCCGAGGCATTTACGAGAAACTCTATCGGTTGCAATATACCGTGGATTTATAAATTCCTCTCTCCTGAGCATGCGAATATTTACAGATTTTTAAAGCTTTTTTAGCTATACTTGTGTAGGAGTATAGACCTAAGGAGTCACGCAGTTATAATTTGACTGTCTTCCACCATAATGCTCGTAGTCATTCCTGAAAATTTTCGAATCGAAGATGCTTCCATAGCTTCTTGTATTGTAATGATTTACTTGAAACTGTTTTAACAAAGCGATGTAAAATATGAAAAGGCTTTTATTTCTTCATGGCAACCCGCTGGACGGTCGTGAGTTTGACGGATTCCTCCCCGAATTGCAAGCCAGGGATTACTATCCCATCATCCACAAACGGCCTCAAAAAGGAATTAAATTGGAACCTTTATTGCAAAGCATCAGTGCCACAGCAAAGGTTTCCGGAGGAAGTCCTTTTGGTTTGGTCGCTTATTCCTGGGGAGCTTATTTAGCCTTAGCGTATTTGAAACGGTTTCCCGAAAATCTGACCGAAGTATTATTGATCAACCCATTGGTCGTTTCAAAAGCTCCAGTCAGCCGAAGGTCTCTGATCTTGATGTCGTTCCCTTTGCTGGGTCGGATTAGCCTCAAGATGCGAAGAGTGAAAAATTGCCAAAAATATATTCATGAGATTTTCTCTCCTCTACAACCCTCAAAACCTGCTGTCGAGACTCTAGAGTCGCTCCTTACCAATGGTCAAGTGTGGAAATGTTGTGCGAAGTATAAGGCCCTCATGCAGAAAAACCCTTTGACAGTAGATTTCAAGAAAGCTACGGTCCCGGTGAAAGTATTGTTTGGGGAATGTGATCGGGCAGCTCCGCCACAGGATCAACTGCAATTGCTGCGCTATCTTCCTAAGCTTGATGTCGAAACAATTCCAGGTGCCAGCCACGCACTACCTTGGACGCACGGCGGGCGTGTCATGGAGAATATCATCGAAGTATTCGGTTGAGAAAGTTTATTTATCGTCTCAGACCGCCCACGTTTGCTCTAGGAACTTGGTTCATAGGATTATACAGCGTTTGGCGCGGATTGAAGGGGTTTTCTTGACCGAAACGCGTCTCGTTGAATTGGCTGTTGTCGAGGCTGTTATACCTAGGGTCTAATCTATTGAGGTTATTATAAGCCCCTCCGTATAGGGGGTTAACTCCACCTGCCCCCAAAGGATAGCCATAACCATAGTTACCGGCATTTTGATTTTGAGGCAACAACTGGTTTGGATTCATCCCTTGCCCTGCTTGGGGGTACAGATTTTGCGCCATCTGACCTTGAGCAGCGGTTCCAAAGGGATTCGCTACCGGGGTAAGTGAAAAAGATGGAGTTCCCTGGGTGCTTTTTCCCGAAACATTGACAATCGCTATGCTTGGACTGGACACAATATCCCTTCCACGATCCGCGTAATATAAACGCCGTTTGAGGTTATAGAAATCTTTGGCCTCGTGCATAAGCCAATCCCCGACATCTTCGAAGTCGCCGGGTGGAGGCATAGGGTTCAATAGACTATTGTAATGTTTTTTACCATAAAACCAACCGACGAATTGCAAAGCATCATGGTAGGGTTCATCGCGAATCTTGAGGATTTCACCTAGGCAGCGTGGGTTTTCTACATTGTAGGTGATTGTACCATCCATGTAGGTGACGTTGCTAAGCGTCCCTGGAGAAGGGTAGTGGTTGTAGCAATCGTCCACGAAATCGATACGGAATTCCGAGATGTTGCATATCGTCCAAGGGCAATGGTCTAAATAGGGTTGCAGGCGTTTGAATGAGTTAATGTTGACCAGGAAAGCATCCATAAGTTCAAGGATCAATAAACGCGCTCTAGCTACGTTAATGGAATCTTCGACTTGCCAGTGTAGGCCGATAGAATGAATGCGGCGCCCCATGCATCCCATGTGATTGATCAGTTTCAATCCCCGTTTGTCTTCCATTTCGTCGGCAAAATTGGTGACGAAATGACTCAAACATTCCTTATAGCATCTACGGGCCCCATTGTAAGAGAAGTCGATAGAGTTGTGAAAAAGCAAAAGGGTTGGTAAAAGCAGAGAATAAATTTGTGCATGGAATCGGATGCTATATTTGGTGAAGTTTTTCAAGAAATTCATTGACCATCTCCTGCTTCTCTAAAAAGAATGACTTATATATATAAGATCTTTCAGTGTGCAAGGAAAAACTGGGGTTTTGCTCCGATTATCCTGAAATCAGTGTTTTTTGGATGAGGACAGCTGAGAGTTTTTCTTCTAAAAAAGACTATAGTGAAGATATACCTCGCACGGGCTATAACTTGTAAAATAAGACCATTACCCAATAGGAAATGATTATGAGGATTCGAAATTTATTCGTTATTCTACTTCTAGCTGGAGTCATACAGCAGTTTCCGTTAATGGCACGCACACCATGGAGCGCTGATTGGAAATGGGCTGAATGGTATGTCAGAGGCCCTTGCCTCAATGGAAAGCCCCATCCCAAATGGAAGTTTCGGAGTGATCGGGAATATCAGGCGTTAATCCCGGCTTTCGAGAAGGTGTATGTTCGCAAGGATCAAGTAATTGACGGGCCTTTCGGTCAAACATTTTATGCTGATGAATGCGGGAATATTCACAAAGTGGATACGGTCCTGGCTGATTATGATGGATTATATGTGATCAAAGTGGTCAAACCCTGTTCATTATGCGGAGGATACTGCAAACACGATATCTCGAAGTGGTGCAAATAGCCTCGAAAATTAGCTGTAAATAATACTTACGTTGTTTTCGAGGCTATGCAGGGACTCGGGGAGCTTCAGCATAGGGATAAGCGGCATCCATTATAATGGCGAATCATCGGATGGATTTGTGTCCCAAAGTTAAGGAAAAAGGCTCTCTATGAACCTCTTCAGGTGATGCGTAGAAGCATTTCCTGAATACAAGGCGTGCATTTTCAGTATCTAGATTGGTACCAGTGATAATCGTTGTGCCATCCGATGTGAGTGCCGAATATTTTGAAGCGGAGTCCATTGGCGGGAGATTTTGTACAACAGACAAAGAATCAGGATACTGCAGTTGTCCTTTGCAAGTATAATCAAAAACGCCATGGCAATTTGCGTTTCCTTCTTGTAAAGCGATGATTTTAGAGGCTTTGTCTGACCAATGGAGTGATGTAATAGGGGCTGGATTATCGATAGAGCATTTCAGTTTATTTGTGGAATTGGCAAGATTCCAAATATTTAATTGTCCATTCTCACGGTTGATGCCCGAGGCTAGAAAGGATGGACTCGATGGCATCCAGTCGAGAGCACCGATAGGACCCCTTTGACGCGGCAGATCAATCCGTGATTTTGTATCAAGTGATGGATCCAGTATGGTTATGGAGCCATTTTCCATACCAATGGCGATGTTATTGGATTTGTTGGTGCTTAAGCAGGATATTGATGAAGAAGCTACATAAGAGGGTGTTACAAACGTTTTATTTTCTCGCAGATCGATTTGATAGAGGTTTTTGTCGGCTGTTGCCTGGTAAAGAGTATCCGGATTAATAGTGGCCATATGTCTGATCGCAGATTGGGAGTTCTGTGGATAAATACTACGTACGTGCTCATT
>Ga0351960_1121_pt1 | contig 12122 bp, 7 predicted proteins | sample TotcelT113001M14_FD_205808 | JGI IMG/M metagenome (GOLD analysis project Ga0351960, IMG submission 205808) | Enriched cells from coal bed in the Powder River Basin, Montana, United States - Total cells T11 rep3 HSBNCT.T11.300.1.M14 ... | reverse complement strand
TCTGTAACTGGAACGGTCTGATACAATCCTTTTATCCGGATATCGACATTCACGGGGCCTTGACAAATCACGCACTGCAAAGTTACTGTCGTTTGAACGTTGAAATGCATGACCAGAGTATCATTTGCCACATATACTTCTCCGTCTAACAAAACATCTTCCGGAAAACTCAGTTCTTTATCCGGCACCTCTAAAAAATCAGGGGGTAGATTTTCCTTGATTTTTTCGATATGCCCCTGTCGGAGCTGTTCAATGTAAATAGAGAAGGCGTTATAATTATGCATGGTAATAGTCGTATCAAGGATGCTAGATTTTTGATCTTATCGTACATGATACAAAAAAAGCCTTATAAATGGCTAGTACTTCTTTATCTAGAGACAGGATAAAACCATCTTTACTGTTTATTTTTCATTGTTTCAGCCGTTTCGGCAATTTTTTCTTTCCATTTGTCCCCGGATAAGACACACCGGAATCCTAAATGATTTAAACTTGTATCGGGACATGTTTTCATCCGTGCCGTGATACGATAGCCTTTGCAATAGCTATGATGGCATAGAAATGATCCGCCGCGATGGGCATATTTTTTGGCAAAGGGTTCTTCCGGATCAAAACTTGTCAGGGGTCCCTGCGGATTGAGGGAAATCTCTTTTTTGGCTTCTTCCTGGTAGTAGGCATAATGGTATAGATCACGGCACCATTGCCACACATTTCCCGCCATATCGTATAATCCATAGGGATTCGGTTTGAATGTATGGACGGCTGTCGTTCCAATATGTCCTCCGCTTTTCGTGCTTTTATAGGGAAAAGCCCCTTGCCAAATATTGGCTTGCGGGTTGGTTTCCGAAAATTCTTCGTTCCCCCAAACATAGGCAATGTCATTCTTTCCGCCATAGGCGGCAAATTCCCATTCGGCCTCGGTCGGGAGCCTTTTACCGGCCCACTTGGCGTATGCTTCAGCATCATACCAGGACACTTGTACGACCGGGTGATCGTCTTGTCCTTCAATGGAACTTCCGGGGCCTCCGGGGTGTTTCCAACTCGCTCCCGGCTTCCATTCCCACCATGCCCGATTGCTCTTCAGAGATACAGGGCCGCTCGATGGTTTGAAAACAAGCGAAGCGGGTACCAGCAGTTCTGGAGCCGGCGGAGGTGTTCCGGCAGGGACTTGGCTCATAATCTCTTCCAAGGTCGGCGCTTTCTCTGCTGTTGTTATATACCCTGTAGAGTCAACAAATTCTTTGAACTGTTTGTTGGTTATAGGGGTAGAATCCATCCAAAAGCCATCGACTTTTACTCGGTGAGGAGGCTTTTCATCGCGTTTGGACTCTTTATTGTCCGAACCCATGGTGAATTCGCCGCCGGGCACCCAAACCATTCCAGTAGGAATTGGGGTTAAGTTGGCAAAACGGCTGGGAAGATCAGAGCAGCAGCATGTAGAACAAGCTTGCTGGGAGGTACTTAGTAGCAAGAGGAAGAGTGTGCATAGGCAGGTCATGCGAAACGTTTTCATAATGCCCTTTATGTGAGGTAAGTTGTAGGCTTAATAACATAGGAAAAAACCAAGTGCAACAGTTTATTTGTGAAAACCATACAAGCCGCCCACATGTAGTCATTCCGGAGACTTCCAGGGAATGACTACAATTCGTGGTTTTCCTGTCGACTTCGCAGCCATAACTTTTGAGGACAAACGCAAAATCGCAAAGACGCAAATGTACCGAAAATTTACTCGAAATTCACTCGAAAATTCGTCGATCGCCTATAATAGATTCTATAGGAACCTTCATGGAATCTGAGGTGTAAATTATGGAAGATTTTACCTTTAAACCATGTATGCCGGGCATCAGAACTCTTTGGGTATTACGGTTCAGAGAGCTAAATAATGATGTGGAAGCATGCGCTTTCAAAAAATGGGCAGTCGATTTTTTTATTCCAGCTCCAGGTTCGCAGAATGAGTGGATGCAAGTAATGCCTGAAAAAAATCAAGCAGCTCTGCATGTTCTAGAAAATATCCAGACTATGTGTCAGAAAATCAAGGAGGATTGCAATCAACCCCTATCCACCCAAGAAGGTCTAAAAAAAATTGAAGAAGTTTCGGGGAACTTAAAGAACCTTGATGGCCTCATGAGACAATTCAATGAACTTCTAAAGAAGCTAAAGCCTCCCCCGGACGTCAATCCCCCGTCTTAAATGTGTTCCCTCAAGAAGAACTATAGTAGTGATTTCAACTAGAAGCTTTGATGAACAAAAAAATTTCCGTGGAAAAGATCAAGAATATCTCCTATATTTATAGATCAGTGGACATCAATGGGATGGATCTAAGGATCCGGGCATAAAAAATGCTGCATTTGTTTATGCCCGGATCCTTAGATCCTGTATTTTCGTATGGGACCATTCCATTGATTATATACCTCACAAGGTATACGTCTTGTGGACAATTTACCCGCATTTCGAAGGGCATAAGGAGTCACGCAGCCTAAACAGTCCAATGATTACTGCGTGGTTCCTAAGCTCCCACGACAGTCGGAATCGAAAATGACTAATTGACCACGGGCGTAGATGCCCTGAATGATAGATAAAGGTAGGGCGAATGCAAGAAATATTACTTAATGTTGAATCCAAAGAAATCCGCTTAGCTATTTTGAAAAATGGCCATTTAATCGATCTGATCATCGAGCGGAAAAAAGAACGGCAGCTGACTGGAAATGTCTATAAAGGAAGAGTAACAAACATTCTTCACAATATCCAGTCTGCCTTCATCGACATCAATGAAGGAGAAAATGGATTCATCCATATTTCCGACATCATTGAAAACACGAAAAAATTCGAGCAGGTCTATGACTTGGATTTCGATCTCGATTATGATATAAAAAAATTAGACAGTAAGCAACAGCAAAACCTTGATATTGAACAGGTTATGAAACATGACCAGTTTGTTCTGGTGCAAGTTGTCAAAGAACCGATCGGAACTAAAGGCGCTCGTCTTACTTCCAATATATCTTTAGCAGGGCGCTATCTGGTCCTTCTGCCGAATTCATGCCATCGCGGCGTTTCGCGCAAAATCGAAGACAGGGCTGTTAGGGAGCGGTTGAAGAAACTGATCCGCGCCTTTGAAATGCCAAAGGACATGGGCCTGATCTGCCGGACGGCCAGCAGTTCAGCTACCCAAGAAATGCTGATCGCCGAAGCCCACGATTTGCTCAATATCTGGCAATCCATCATGGAGAAATTCCAAAAGGCCAACGAACCTTCTCTTCTCTTTGCTGAATCCGATTTGATCAAACGCGCCCTCATCACTTGCATCGACAAGAAATACGATCGGTTGTTGGTGGATGATTATCAGACATATCAGGCGTTAAAAAAGTACTATAGCATATACGAGCACGAGCATCCTTTACGGATTGAATTTTACCGCGATAAAGTGCCCATGTTTGAACGCTTTAATGTGGAAAGGGAAATTGAAAAGACATTGCGGCGGAAGATTTGGTTGGGAAGTGGAGGTTACCTTTTCTTTGACCGTACGGAAGCTATGTACACCATCGATGTGAACTCCGGCAGAAGTACAGGTAATAAAACCGATGTGGAAGAATCTCTTGTGCGCATCAATTTGGAAGCGGCCGAGGAAATCGCGCGGCAGCTCCGCCTTCGCAATATAGGTGGATTGATCATTTGCGACTTTATCGATATGCGGTTGCGCAAGAACCAACGCAGAGTTTTGGAAAGGTTGAAGGATTGCATGAAGGATGATTCCGCCAAGTGTACAATCCTGGGAATGAGCGAATTTGGTCTTGTAGAAATGACCCGGCAGCGCAATCGAGGTTCCTTACATCAAACGATATTCACAGCCTGTCCCTATTGTCATGGAAGCGGGATGGTAAAAACCCATGAAAGTGTGTCAATTGAGGTTGAGCGCTCGCTGAAAAAAATTGTGCAGTGCCATCATCAGTTTGCATTAAAGCTGTTGGTCCATCCGGAATTTGAGAAGTACATTGCAGGCGTCGATAAGTCCTATTTGCGTAAATTGGCTGAGGAAATGAACGCATTATTGGAATTTGAAACAGAAGAGAACATGCACATTAATGATTTCCATTTCATCTCGACGATCAATAACAAAAAAATTGAGGTATAAGCATGCGGAATCAGACGAATTGTGCGTTTGGATTCAGTCAAAGAGGGGAAAAGCGATCGAAACTTATACGGATACATGGAATATTTGTGCATAAATTATAGAGCGGATTCGTCATGAAGTTTCTCACTAAAATCGATTTGGCTGTCGAGGCAAAACAATTGCCTAAGAAATATGCTGTCAGTATGAAAAGTTTTTATGAAACATATCGGCAGGCTCTCATAGGCAAGGGAGATTCGATCGAGAACTATGAGTCAATCTTCAATGTGTTTTTGGAGCTTGTCTTGCGTCAAATCGAATCCCCCTATCCTTTTGAACCCTATCATAGGAAGATCCGCGAGCCGTTCGACTACTATGCTTTCGGCCTTGACCTATTGCGTCCGCTGGTAATTTTCGAAAAATCTCGCGTATTGGGATTGGAACATGTTGATGCTATGCAGGCCTGTGTGGACCGCGAAGAGAATGTTATTTTATTCGCCAATCACCAAACAGAGCCTGATCCGCAAGCTATTAGTCTCCTCTTAGAAAAAGAAAAGCCGCTTTTTGGAGAAGAGATGATCTTTGTGGCTGGTCAGCGCGTGATTGCAGATCCTTTGGCCGTACCCTTTAGCATGGGGCGCAATTTACTTTGCATCTACTCCAAAAAGCATATGGAGCACCCGATTGAACAAAAACATGAAAAACAACTGCATAATCAACGGGTGATGAAGCAGATGGCCTTGCTTCTTTCGGAAGGGGGAAAGTGCATCTATGTAGCTCCAAGTGGAGGGCGGGATCGTCCCGATTCCAATGGGTTTTTAGAAGTAGCCCCTTTTGATCCGCAAAGCATTGAGATGTTTTGGCTAATGGCCCAACAATCAAAAAAAATCACTCATTTTTATACGCTTGCATTATCAACCTATAAATTACTGCCTCCTCCTTGCAGTGTCGAATGTGAATTAGGCGAGTCTCGCATTACGACCTGTACGCCAATCCACATGGCGTTTGGGAAAGAAATACCGATGAAAACTTTTCCGGGCAGCGAGGGGCTGGACAAACGGGCCCTTCGGTCAGCCCGTGCAACATACATATGGGAACAGGTCAAACATGACTATATGCGATTGACCGAAGCTCCTTAAAGTCCATCACCCTTTGTATCCTTATATACTTTACCCTTTTGATAGGAGAAAAATGTTCTATGGTTAACCGTTTGGCGCTCTGCATGATATTCGTGTTTAGTCTCCCCTTTTTCCTTTTAGCGGAAGAGCAGGCTCCTTATACAATAATCCAAGACAAGGCCAAGGTACACGTGCTATCGCCGGCCTTTTCTGCTCGAAAAACGTTGAAGATCAAGTTGAAGAATGGGCTCGAAGCTTATTTAATTTCAGATCCCAATACCGATCTCTCCGGGGCTGCACTTTCAGTTTCTGTTGGAAGCTGGGAAGATCCGAAGGAAAACCCCGGACTTGCCCACTTCACAGAACATATGTTGTTTTTGGGCACAAAAAAATTCCCTAATGAATCCGAATATGACCGCTATATTACCGAGCATGGGGGGATAGGCAATGCCTTCACCAGTAACGATTCGACCTCTTATCTATTTACCATCAATAATGATGCCTTCGATGAAGCTTTAGAACGTTTCTCCAGTTTCTTCAAAGAACCTCTATTTAATCCATCCGGGGTAGGACGGGAATTGCAAGCCATCGATCAAGAATATGCTAAAAACCTCGAAAACGATACGATCCGTGAGTATTTTGTCTATAAAGGGCTTTCCAATCCCGATCATCCAAATTATTATTTCACAATGGGAAACCTGAATTCCCTTTCAAAGGTATCTCAAGATACTCTCAAGGAGTGGTACCGCTCTCATTATAGCGCAAACCTTATGCGATTAATTGTTGTTTCTTCTTTGCCTTTGGACAAATTGACTGAATTGGTTGTACGAGATTTTCAAGATGTGCCTTCTTTTGAAAAAAAACCTCTTTCTTTAGATATTCAGGCCATTTCCGAAGCCGCAAAAGGGCATATGATCTATATTGAGCCGGTAAAAAATATCCGCGATCTCACCCTTCTTTGGGAGCTGCCTCCAAAATTCGCCGATTTACACGACACAAAACCCGAAGCCATTACTTGCTATGTATTAGGGCATGAAGGGACAGAAAGTCTCTTGGCCTATTTAAAACGAGAAAAGTTGGCGGAATCTCTTAGGTGCGGCGGAAGCAAAGTCGGTCCAGGTTCCATGCAGTTTTTTCTCACTATTGAATTGACAGATGAAGGTGTCAATCAAGTGGATAAAGTCATCGCGAATGTCTTTCAGGCAATCCATAATTTTCAGAAAAAAGGAGTTCCCGCCTATCTTTACGAAGAAATTCATCAAATCCAGCTTCTACAGTACCAATTCCAATCTAGAGAAGACTTGTTCACTCTTCTCATGAAGCATGCACAATGGATTACAGATGAGAATCTTGAGACATACCCGGAACAAAGTACAGTCATCCAGAAATTCAGTCCTGAAGATGTTCTCGAGCTTCTGGCAAATCTGACCCCTCAAAATGCCCTATTTACTTTGTCGGCTCCTTCGGCATTGACCGGGATTGTTCCGGATCATACGGAAAAATGGATGAATGTTCATTATGCCATCCGCCCTATCCCTTCTGCTAAGCTTACAGGCTGGGCGACTATTCCGCCAAATCCACAGATTGATATTCCTGCACCTAACCCATTCATCCCCAAGAACTTGCAGTTGAAAAATGGCTCCAAAGAAGCTCCAAAACAAAAAGAATTTATTTTGCCGGTGCCGGACGTCCTGATTAATTCGGATTCTGCTTTAGTGTATTTTGCTGAAGACGAATTTTATTTGACGCCTCAGATCAGTTGGAATTTCCAAATCCGCACGCCGGAAATATCTTCAGCAGATCCGTTGAAGGTGGTCATGGCGGATCTTTACATAAAATATGTCAAAGAAGCCTTGAATGCCTTCAGTTACAATGCGCAGATGGCCGGGCTTGATTTTGATCTCGATCGCAAAGAAAATGGGATAGCGTTGAGTATTAGCGGGTACAGTGAAAAGGCTGATCTGCTGCTTGCCGAAATTTTATCTCAGCTGATTAATCTGAAGCCATCCGAACAGAAATTCAAGATCTACAAAGACTCTTTGTCACGTCAATATCAGAACGATCAACGCGAGATGCCGCTGAGGCAAGCTGGAGATCTATTAAAAGACATTTTATATAAAAATTACACCACGGAACGGCAAAAAGCATTTGCCATTCGCAAAGTATCCTATGAAAAGTTCCTGGACTATGCAAAGACGCTTTTCTCGAAAAATTTTCTTGAAGGAATGTTATATGGAAATATGTCTCGGGCAGCTGCAGAACAGCTAATAGAAAAAATGCTCAAGACTATTGGCGGTGAGCCGTACCCGATCTCAGAACAGATTAAAGTAGAGGTAGTGAACCTGCCTGCAGATAAAGGCCCTTTTTATATCGAACATAAAAGTAAATCGCAAGGAAACGCTGTGATATTAGCGATTGAAGGCAAAGATTTCAGCCCAAAAGCTCGCGCGGCGCAACAGATTCTTATGCAAGCAATTGGAGAGCCTTTTTTTGCGGAGCTCAGAACACGCCAGCAGACAGGATATATTGTCAGCAGCTCGGCAGAAGAATTAGAGAAGAAATTGTTCTCCTTGTTTGCCGTGCAATCCAACACGCATGATGTGCGGGATCTTCTCGCTCGTTTTGAGTTGTTCATCGAAGCATATTTGCAGAATTTATCCCTAAAAGAAATGTCTCCTGAGCGATTTGTCGTAGTCAATGCTGCGCTGTTGGATATCATAAAACAACCTCCAAAAAATACTGTGGAAATGAGCAAACTGTTGAATACCCTGGCATTTAAATACGACGGCGATTTCAAATGGATGGAAAAGAGAAAACAAGGATTTAGAGAATTGACCTACAAGGAATTCATTGAGATGTCTACTGCTTTGTTAGGCAAAGCCAACAAAAAACGGGCAGCGGTACTTTTAAAAGGGGAGATCCCTGAGATCAATGATTTTCGCTATACCAGATTATTAAATGCACAGCAATTAAAGAAAATGAGTGAGTATACTCCGAGGTAGGGCAGGGGCCTTTGTAAGCTGAAACTGATCATAGTTCACCGTGGAAAAAAAATCTCCACGGTAGACTATATTAGACTTCGTTCAAAACCTCAAGGCGATTAAACACCAAGACACGCAAGATGCTAAATCACGAAGAAGTCTACAGGATGCCATTTATGATTCGTGAAACACCATCTTTTACGTAAGGGGCTCCAAAATTCACCAAAAGCCTTAATTTTATACTTGTTAATCTTAAATATGTGAGAACCTGTGTTTCATAAATCGGATGATAAATACTTTCAAGCAAGGGTCACAGAGATGTGGAGAACGGTCTAATTAACACAGGTTTTTATTTCAGCTGCTATTGAAGTTCACGTATAATTCTCTCCGTGTCCTCTGTGTCTCTGTGTTTTAAAAAGGTCAAGGACGAAATTTGACAGACTACATTGCAAGTACGCTCGCTAATGTTAATTCCCCTAGATCTCATCTCAGGTGCCAAGCTTGACGGGTTTGGTCGACATGGTGGGCATAAGGCATCAATCGCTTATCTACAAATTTCATCCAAGACTGATCCGAATTTTGGATATTTAGATCGAAAACACCCCACTTGACATGCTGATCAATTCCATATTGAATCGCATCGACAAGAATTTTTATTGCTACAGTAGTATTTCGGTATTCCGGATGGACATAGAAGGTTGAATAACGTCGGATCTCTGGTGTTTCTTGGTGGGTGATCATCCAGCCGATGACACCTTTAGGATTGCGGATTCCAAAACTACCCTCTTTGACGATGAGCTCTTCTTCCCAAAAGGGGGATGCTACAGCCGGTATATTCCATGATTTCCAACTGTTCCATAGCACAATCCGTTCCGTATTTTCTAATTCAACCCAGGGAAATAGGTGGACATTTGGTGGAAGTCGATACTTCCTATGCATCCATTCTGGCGAAAAAAATTCATGTTCAAACCAAAATCTCTTAGAGATAAGCTTCGTACCCTGCCAACCAGAACGACCTAAGGCTCGTTCCAAATAGGTTTTTGTCGCACTCGCCGCGTCGTATTGTTTGGTTGTTAGATGACAGTGTCGTTTGGTCAGTTCCTTATCCAGCTCTTTTAGTAATCCCTGAGCAATTTTCTTATTTCGATGGGGTGCTGAAACAAAAATTGTGTGGATTTGGGCATTTTTCATGACTCTATTATAGCTGCAAACCAATAAGGCCACCGGTCGATTTTCTAGCGAAGCAGAAAACAGGAGTCCTTCCTCTTCCTCTTGAGAAATCGGAGTATTAAGCAAGGAAGCAAATTTTTCGGTTGTTAGCGGTTGAAGTTGTTGTTTTTCCTTAGGAGTTAGATCTGCAGGATTCAATTGATTCAGGATGTACATAGCACATGACCGTATATTGGTTGCAAAGTACCAAAAATCCGTACGTCTTCAAAAAATTATGGTGGCGGACATAAGGTAGCAAGGCCGTCCCGGCCTTGAACATATTGAAAGCCGGATCGGGACGATCTGGTTACCTTTTTGCCATGACTTTTAAAGACGCACAAAAATCTCTAAGAAATTGAAAGCTCATCATCGTTGCCTTTTTGTACCTGTGCATTATATTTCTTCGCACATGACTTCAAACAGTACCTATTATCTGCTCTGTATAATTTTTATAAGCCTCTGCAATAGAGCGTAAAGGCTCATTGTCGCAGAGGCAATAGAAAGTACAGCAGTTCAAATATCAAATTTTAGGCCGCGCGAGGTATAGCCTGAGGTCTCGATACTATCCCGCTTATGCAATCTTTTCCGAAGAACGTTTGATAAGAGGCGGTCTTTTTTCCGTTACAGTTTCCTTATCGATCAGGACTTCTGAAATCGTATCATCAGAGGGAACTTCGAACATTAAGTCCCGCATGGTATTTTCCAAGATCATGCGCAGCGCCCGGGCTCCCGTTCCGGCTTCCATAGCCTTGGCGGCGATGGCAGCAAGGGCCTCTTCTGTAAATTGAAGTTTCACACCTTCCATTTCGAACATGGCTGCATACTGTTTTACGATGGCGTTTTTTGGTTCGGTTAAAATGGAGACTAAATCAGAGACCATAAGCTCATTGGAATTGGCGATGCTGTTGAAACGGCCAATGAACTCAGGGATCATGCCAAATTGAATGAAGTCTTCTGGTTCAACTTTAGATAACAATAAAGATTTTTGTGTCGGATCAAATGCCTCTTTCTCTGTGGAAGAGAAGCCGATCGTGCTTTTGCCAAGACGTTTTGCAATGATTTTATCTAAATTAACAAAAGCTCCGCCTACAATGAACAAGATATTTTCCGTATTCACTTTGATGTATTCTTGGTTCGGGTGTTTACGGCCGCCTTTAGGAGGTACATTGGCAATTGTGCCCTCGACAATTTTTAGTAAAGCTTGTTGAACACCTTCCCCGGAAACATCCCTGGTGATGGAGACATTCGCCGTTGTGCGATTGATCTTATCAATTTCATCAATATAGACAATGCCCAATTCAGCTTTAGCAACGTCATAATCGGCTGCTTGTAGAAGTCTGAGAATGATGTTTTCTACATCCTCACCAACATATCCTGCCTCGGTCAATGTTGTCGCATCGGCGATAGTAAACGGAACATCCAATATATTCGCCAAGGTCTTCGCCATCAATGTTTTTCCTGAACCTGTCGGGCCGAAAATCAAGACATTTGATTTACTGAATTCTACTTCTGATCCTTTGCCTAAAGAACGAATTCGTTTGTAATGGTTGTATACAGCAACTGAAATCGTTCGTTTTGCAGATTCCTGGCCGATAATGTATTCGTCTAAGCGCTGCTTTATTTCTTTCGGTTTAAGGATTTTTATTTCATAGTTAGTTGGTGTTTTTTTCTTTTCTAATATACCCGAACATAATCTTACGCACTTATCACATATATAGACACTCGGACCGGAAATCAGTTTTTCTACGGCTTCTTCTGTACGACCGCAAAAGGAACAAGCAATAGTTTCCTTTGTTGGAGTTGATTTTTTTGTCATTTTATAATGTCCTCGGTATTGGTAAACTTAGAAAAATAATATACCTATTATCTACTTTTTCGGATTTACTGTCTAAAATAAAAAGCCTTCCTATCTTGCCGTCTCTTAGACGTTTCTCATAAGTCAAAGGACTTGCGCAAGAGGTGCATTGCTCCTTAACGTATCACTTGTATTGGATAATCAAAAATCTTTAAGACCGCCCTATGAGTGATTTTGATTGTCGAATCAATGGATATGCCGTAGATTCAAGTTTTTAAACGCACAAAGATTATGATGCAAGCACCTACGTTTTAATCTCTTTTTTGCGAGGCTGCAAGACATGGTCTACAATCCCGTATTCTTTTGCTTCCTGGGCGCTCATATAAAAATCCCGTTCTGAATCAGAAGAAATTCTTTCTACAGACTGTCCTGTACATTCGCCTAAAATCCTCACAAGAGTACTTTTTAAGATAAGTATTTCTTTTGCTTGAAGGGCTACGTCTGCGGAAGTGCCTCCAATTCCTCCTGATGGTTGATGAATCATCACACGGCTATGAGGAAGGGCGTGACGTTTTCCTTTAGTCCCCGCAGCTAATAAAAGAGCTGCCATTGAAGAGGCTTGCCCGATGCAATAGGTATTGATGTCCGTGCCTAACCATTGCATGACATCATAGATCGCCAAGCCGGCAGAGATATAACCGCCCATGGAATTGATGTACAAGCTTACATCTTTTTTCGAATCTTCCATTTTAAGGAACATCAGTTGAGCGACCACAATGTTTGCTACCTGATCTGTGATGTCAGTTCCTATAAAAACAATCCTGTCCTTCAAAAGACGGGAGAAAATATCCATGGAGCGCTCTCCGCGTCCTGTATCTTCAATAACATAAGGAGTTAGCGATGCAGCAGGTCTGTGT
>Ga0351960_1120_pt1 | contig 12189 bp, 9 predicted proteins | sample TotcelT113001M14_FD_205808 | JGI IMG/M metagenome (GOLD analysis project Ga0351960, IMG submission 205808) | Enriched cells from coal bed in the Powder River Basin, Montana, United States - Total cells T11 rep3 HSBNCT.T11.300.1.M14 ... | reverse complement strand
AATACTCTGCCTGGTGGGGCCTCCGGGCGTGGGCAAAACCTCCCTGGCAAAATCCGTTGCACGGGCCACCAACCGCGAGTTTGTGCGTCTTTCCCTTGGCGGAGTGCGCGATGAGGCGGAAATTAGGGGCCACAGGAGAACCTACATCGGCGCATTGCCCGGCAAAATTCTCCAGTCCCTCAAAAAGGCCGGGGTTTCAAACCCTGTCATGTGTCTGGATGAAGTGGACAAGATGAGCATGGACTTTCGGGGCGATCCCTCCGCAGCCTTGCTGGAAGTGCTCGACCCGGAGCAGAACTACGCCTTCAACGACCACTACCTGGATGTGGACTACGATCTTTCGGATGTGCTTTTCATAACCACGGCCAACACCCTGCCGGAGATTCCCCTGCCCTTGCAGGACCGCATGGAAATCATCCGCATACCAGGGTACACGGAATACGAGAAGTTCAACATTGCCAGGGGTTTCCTTCTGCCCAAGCAGTCCAAGCTCAACGGTCTGGATGAGGAGGCAATCAAGTTTTCCGACAATGCCATTTATGAAATAATCCGCAAATACACGCGGGAGGCGGGTGTCCGCAACCTGGAGCGTGAAATAGCAGCCATCTGCCGCAAGGCTGCCCGCAAAATCGTCAGCGATAACCAACGCAGCGCGGTGCAGATTTCCGCCCAGAGCGTGGAAAAAATGCTGGGCCCTCCCCGCTACCGCTACGGCCAGCTTGAAGAGGTTGACCGGGTGGGCCTTGTGATGGGCCTTGCCTGGACCCAGGTGGGCGGCGAGATTCTCTCTGTGGAAACCATCACCATGCCCGGCAAGGGCGATGTTTCAGTAACCGGAAAGCTTGGGGATGTGATGAAGGAATCCGCCCAGGCCGCTGTTACCTATGTGCGGGCCCGCGCCCCGCGCCTGGGTCTTGACCCGGAGTTCCACAAGAAGCTTGACATCCACATCCATATCCCTGAAGGGGCCATCCCCAAGGACGGGCCTTCGGCAGGCATAACCATGTGCACGGCCATTGTGAGCGCGCTCACCAGCAGGCCCGTGCGCCGGGATCTGGCCATGACCGGCGAAATAACCCTGCGGGGCCGCGTTCTGCCCATCGGCGGGCTCAAGGAAAAAATCCTGGCAGCCCATAGGGCAGGGGTGCGCGAGGTGCTTATCCCGGATGAAAACGAAAAGGATCTCCGCGACATTCCCCAGAAGATAAGCAGAAATGTGAAAATCTCGCTGGTGTCGCACATGGATGAGGTTCTGGAGCACGCCCTTGTGCTAAAGGAAGGGGAAAGGCTTTTCACAGACGAAAAGCTGCCCTTTGAATGCGTGACGCCGCCCAAAAACCTTGAAGGCGGCCAGCCGGAGCTTCAGATTAACTGAATTTGCCAAGGTGGCTGCAAAAGTTAAAAACCTATTTATGGGGAGGAACTTTTTTACTTGAAAAGTTCCTCCTCACAGATAAGTGGTTTTGCAATCAGCTCTGCTTTTAAGTAAATCTTTGCCAAACAGGCTCTTGCAAGGGCTTTTTTAAAAAACGGAATAAAAAGCCGGTTTTAAACCCGGCAGTCCAAACGATTTATCTTGACAGGCTTGCGGCGACTTGTTAGGAAGCGGCTGCTTTTGAGAGGAAGAAAAGGGGTTGCGGCAATTGGCGGCCCTTGCTCCAAAGGCGCAAGAGAGCCTGTTATCCTGCGGGCGGGTAGCTCAGTTGGGAGAGCATCGGCCTTACAAGCCGGGGGTCACAGGTTCAAGCCCTGTTCCGCCCACCACGGGGGCGTAGCTCAGTTTGGTTAGAGCGCCGGCCTGTCAAGCCGGAGGTCGCGAGTTCAAGTCTCGTCGTCCCCGCCAGTTAAATCAAGGGGTTAGCTCATTGGGGCTGACCCCTTTTTTTATTGGTATGGCGGAAAGTATGACCATTCCGATTTTATCCTTCTTCAATGGCTGCTGCTCGCAATCCCCTTCCCATTTTGGTACAAGCCATCAACCGCTTTCTTTTTGTGCGCCTGGCTCAAATGAGAATACCGCAAGGTCGTCTTGATGTTACGATGGCCCAATAGCTCCTGAACCCCGTTTTCATCTTGCAGAACAAAACAATTGCTTCGAACCCGGTTTAAACTCAACATCAGCGGAGGCATGCCATTACATCATCCACACGCCGGGCGTGATTGCCTTACCGCGTGTCTGCGCCGGTTCCTTATTGGACAAGATCCTTTTCAGCCCGCCCTGGCAGGCTGTTTTGTGTATTTCCCTAACGGGTTTTAGGAGATGGGTTTGGATTCCGCTTTCTCTTTCAGCGCCTCGTTCATTTTTTCGAACCCCTTGCGGGTGACTGCCTCCAGCCTGGCCCACACAAGCGGCACCAGCAGGCCGGAAAACTCGTCATCGTGGATGTATAGGGTCCTGTTTTCCCCCAGGGGCTTAAGGATATGGATGTGCTCGCCGTCCACCAGGCCCGGCAAAAGAAAATGCCCCAGCCATCTCAACTCCTTTTCCGGAACACATTTGGTGATGACAGGATGAAAGGTCTTGGCAGGAGCACCATCCGGACGGGCCCGGACCGTGACGGTTTCCCCTTCTTTTACGGGGCCTTTGCCCATTACCACAAAGGGGTTCCAGTCTGCATAATGGTCCAGGTCAGTGATGATCTCCCACACTTTCCGGACCGGAGCCTCAATATCAATTTGTGTATGGACCTTCCTCATTCCGGCGTCTCCCTTTGCTTTTGCGGCCCCTTATTCACCAAGGCCTTGTGCATGGATGTATGTGATTTTTCTTTAAGGGCATTGATCCGGCTGATGGTGTTTTCAATTCAAGGCATTGTAATACCACTTTTTCCGCCCAGGTTTGAGCGGCTCTACATGGAGCTGGCCAGAGCCTGCCCGAAGGCATGACGCATGAAAGGCATGGGGGAATAACACCCCATAAGCCCTGTGCTGCATAACCGGCAAGGACTGACGGCACAAAAAGCCGACTTTGGAAATGCCGGGCTATACTTGGGAAATTAAACGGGTTTTTGCAAGGCGCTTGCCAAATCCCACAAGGGTCCACACAGGCGGCAGCCCGCATGGTTCAGGGAAAACGCTTGCATCGCACACAAAGAGATTTTTGATTTTTGTCTCCAGGTCATTGTCAACAACCTTTCCGATTCCTGCTGTTCCGCCCGGATGGGCCGCCCGGACAGGCGTTTGAAAAGCCTTGTCCATGTCGCAGCCGGATTTTTCCAGGATTTTCCTTGCAGTACCAATTCCCAAAGCAATTTTTGCCCGGTCATTTTGGGTGAGGGGCTTGGAAAAGGTTTCATCATCAAAAATCCTGCCTGCCAGATCATCCTTTATTTTTATCATAACTCCGAGCATTTTGGGATAATGCAGGGCCTTGGGATACTCTTTAGGCCCCTTGTAGATTGTCTGAAGGAGGTAAGACGGCAGCGGATCGGCAAGATCGCCTATGATGATTCCGTCATCCGAATTGTCAATTTTGCCGCAGCACATGGGGATTTCGGCTTTGACGCCCCTTTTGGCGCCTTTGAGTGGGGCATGGACAATGGCAAGGGGGTCTGCAAAAAGCTCCTGGCCTGCGTTTTGGATGCCGGAGCGCAGCAGGATGACAGGCGTGCCAAGGCCTCCGGCGGAAAGAACAACAATGTCGGCCTTTACAAGAAATTCCCTGCGGCCGGATTTTGCCTTCACTCCCCAGGCACGGCCATTTTCGCAAATAACCTTTTCCACGCGGGCGTTGTTGATGAGCCTTGCCCCGTGGCTCACCGCCTCGTAAACAAAATGGCGGGCCGACCATTTGGCCCCCTTTTTGCAGCCGTACATGCACACAGGGCAGCTTGCATCGCATTTTTTTGCATTGATGAACCTTTCCATGGGTTTCCAGTCAATGCCTTCATTTTGGGCTGTTTCCATGAGAAGCCTTGCACCGGGGCCGATGTGGGTGTCGGGCAGCGGGGCAATGCCTATCTGCGCCTTTGCCTCTTCCATGAAAGGGGAAAGGTCTATGCCGTATTTTTTTTCCAGCCAGGGCGGGGCCGGAACCGCAGCCCCGCAGTAAATCATGGAGCTGCCGCCCGTGGTGAGGGCGCGAATCATGTTAAGGCCTTCCTTTGACCAGCAGAAGCCCATTTTCTCGGCCATGAGGGCCGTGCCGATAAAGTTGCCGTAAAACTGGTGATCAGCGCCTCTTTCCAGAATAATGACATCCTTGTTATTCAGGGCAAGCTCGCGGGCAACAGTTGCCCCGCCGGGGCCTGAGCCGACCACCACCACCTGGGTTTCAAGGGTTTTCATCGGGCATCCTCCTGCAACAGCGCTTCAAGGTTAAGGGGAATCCCCTTTGCCTCATCCCTTTTCAGCGTTATTGCCCGGCTTGCGCACTTTTCAACGCAAATGCCGCAGCCAAAGCATTTTTCCCATATCACGGAAGGCTGCTTTTCCTCCTGGCATTGGACTGCATCAAAGGGGCAGGCGTCTGAACAGGCCCCGCAGCCAACGCAAAGGGACAGATCATGCACTGCAACAAATCCCGAAGGAGCCAGCATTTTTGGCTCCGGGTTTTCGTGGCTGAAAAATTCCTTGAAATCCCTTGTTATGGACATGACCCCGCAGCAGCACTTGCAGCAGTTGCAAAGGGCAAAGAGACGATCCCCGGCTGCATCCTTGAAATAGGCATTGTGCACAAAGCCTGCTTCATGGGCCTCCTGGAGAACGGCAAGCGCCTCCTCGCGGGTTGCGTAATGCACATTGAGGGTCTTTTTGCCGTGGGCCACGGCATAGCTTGCAAAAGGCTCGCCGATGAACATACAAACATGAACCGGCTTGCAGGAGTTTTTCTTTCGCAACCTGCAACCGCAGTCGCCTATGGCAATGGAATCAGGATTCTTTATGACTATCTGGTTGGCGTGCTCAAAGGGCAGAACCCGGTGGGCAAGCTTCCGGTCAACCTCAATGTCTTTATCCAGCGCAAAGATTCTTCTGGAATCTTCCAGCGTAAGAACCTTGCCGTGGTAGCGCTCCGGCATCCACCGCAAGAAAACCTGAAATACCCTGGACTTGTAAACTTTAAGGGGAATATATTTTTGAATGAGCTCATAGGTTGTGGCAAGAATGTTGATGTACCTTCTTGTGTTTCCGTAATAAAAAACCGCGTGCAGAAACAAGAAAGGGTGCCGCCAGCCGTGCAGGGCCCAGAGATCTTCAGGCGTGCCGGTCTGTCTTGAGGGGCTTTTCTGGCTGCCTTGCTGCCTGTTCATGGCATTTCCTCATCAATTTTGGGGGGATTTTTTTGTGTGCCATCCTTGAATAAACAAGGCATCATCGGGCATGTTCAAGCAGGGCAAATATGGCCCTGTCAAGGGCGTTCCAGAGGTCATCATTTTCAAGGAGCGAAGGCTCAATGGTGGCCTGCATTCCAATGCCGTCCACAAGGCTTGTAAGAAGGGTGGCCAATGTATCAAGCCTTGTTGAAGCAGGCGGCTGACCGGTTTTTTGTGCCAGGCCTTCCAAGCCCCGGCGCACAGCCTGCCTGAACCGGCTGTGAATGTCCTTCAGCAGGCTCTGGGCATCGGGGCCTTTGCGGGCAAAAACCCATGCCTCCAAAAACAGCTTGAAAAAGTGCGGATCGCTTACAAGGATGCCCCTCAATGCGCTGCAAAGACCCTCTGCCGCCGCTGCCGGGCTTTGTGCGCTTTCCAGTATGGCACTTGTACGGGCAAGTATGCCTGCCATGCTGTGCCTGATGACCTGGCAGAGCATGTCCTCCTTGCTCTTGAAGTAGTAGTGCAAAAGGCCCCGGCTTATGCCGGCCTCCTGGGCTATTTCGCTTATGGTGGCCCCCTGGTAGCCTTTTTCCGCAAGCACGCTGCGGACAGCCATGAGAATTTTGTCTGCCTTGTCTTCCAAATCTGAAACCCCAGCTGTTTTGTCGGCGTATTGGTTGGACGGCCATCCAACAATGCCCCCAAGAATTTTCAAAGTCAAGGCCTTTTGTGTTTAATGGGCAATTGCAGGTTGGGCAATTGCAGGTTTGACAGGAGCGCCCAAATTGTCTATAAGCCCATGCACCAAGGCGCGAAGGTTTTTTTAAGCTGACCGGGTGCCTGGGCCGGAGGGGGAATCCCTCGCAAGTCCGGGTGCCTGATTTTTCAAGGTGAGAGCCGATGATCAATGCAGGAGAATTGAGGAAAAACACCAAGATCATGGTGGATGGAGAGCCATTTGTAATGCTCGAAGTCCAGTTTGTGAAGCCGGGCAAAGGCGTGGCCTTTTACAAGTGCAAGATGCGCAACATCATCACAGGCTCGCTTCTGGAGCGCACATACCGCTCCGGGGACGCATTTGAGCCCGCCAGCCTGGATGAGCGCAAGATGCAGTTCTCCTACCGGCAGGACAAAGAGTTCTATTTCATGGACATGAACACCTACGATCAGGTGATGCTAACTGCCGATCAGGTGGGGGATGCCATAAACTACCTTATTGACAACCTTGAGATGGACATCCTGTTTTTTGACGGCAAGGCCATAGGCATCACCCTGCCCAACTTTGTGGACCTCACGGTGATGCGGGCAGACCCCTGGGCCAAGGGCGATTCCGTTTCCGGCGACACAAAGCCTGTTACCCTTGAAACAGGCCTTGAAATACAGGTCCCGCCCTTTGTGGAAGAAGGCGAGAAAATCCAGGTGGACACCCGAACGGGCCAGTATGTCACGCGGGTAAAGAAATAGCCTTCTTCAAGCAAAACGGTTGCAGGCCGGGTTGTGCCGCTTTCACTGGCGCGGTGCGCCCGGCCTTTGTTTTTGGGGCAGGCCTGGCGCCGTAAGCAATCGGCTTTTTTCACAAAGGCCTTACCAAGGCGCCTCTGAAAATCTTCCCATCCGGCGAGGCTTTTTTGATGGATAATGCTGCAAATCTTGTGCTCCGTGCGCGGATATGCTCGCTGGTGCGGGAGTTTTTTTCCTCAAGGGGCTACCTGGAGGTGGAGACCCCGCTGCGCACCCCTGCGCCTTTGCCCGAAGCCCACATTGATCTGTTCGAGAGTGAGGGGTCTTATCTGGCGGCCTCGCCCGAAGCACTCATGAAGCGCCTTGTGGCACAGGGGTTCAAAAAAATTTTTACCATGAGCCGGGCTTTTCGCAAGGGCGAGCGCGGAGAGCGCCACCTGCCGGAGTTCACGCTTCTGGAATGGTACAGGGCTGATGCGGACTACACCTTTCTTATGGAAGAATGCGAGGGCCTTTTTCTGTTTCTGGCCGACAGGCTTGGTTTGGGCAGCGCCCTGACCTACCAGGGCAAAAGGGTGAATCTTGCCTGCCCCTGGCCCAGGCTTACGGTTGGCGAGGCTTTTTCAAGGTTTGCCTCCAAGGGCCTTGAAGATGCCCTTGCCATAGATCGCTTTGATGAAATAATGGCCTTTGAGGTGGAGCCAAGGCTTCCCGGCGACAGGCCTCTTTTTCTTGTGGATTATCCAATTGCCAAGGCCTCCCTTGCAAGGGTGAAGCCGGATAATCCCGCTTTTGCCGAGCGATTCGAGCTTTATGCTGGCGGCATGGAGCTGGCAAACGCCTTTTCCGAGCTTACGGATTTTGCCCTTCAGGAGGCAAGGTTTGAAAATGAGGAGAAAATCCGGATTCAGGCAGGAAAGGCCCCCCTGCCCAGGCCCGGCCGCTTTCTGCAAAGCCTGAAAAACCTGCCGCCCTGCGCGGGCATCGCCCTTGGCCTGGATCGCCTTATAATGCTCTTTGCAGATGCGGCAAAAATAGATCAGGTGGTGAGCTTCATCCCCGAAGAACTCTGATTTATCAAATGATGTCCAATTGTCTTGACAGGACGGCCTGATGCAGGTTTTCTGCAAGAAGAACCCGTAAAAAAGCATTTGCCGGAAAGTTTTTAATTCAAAAGGAAAGGCGGGCAAACCATGAGCCAGGATTTGAAGAAGATGTACCGCACCATTGCAGGGGACAATTTTCCGCCCCGGATGGAAGTGAGCTTTGTTGATGACAAGGGCAGACAGACCCTTTTCTACGAAAAGGTGGGTTGGGACATTGAAGGCCAGATAAAGGGCCTGCGCTACGGCGAAAACCCCGGCCAGGAGGCCGCCCTCTACAGGCTTGTCAACGGCAACCTGGTTCTTGGCCAGACCCGCACCATTCTGCCGGGCCGCTTTCTGGTTTCAGATATCGAGCTTTTGCAGTCCGGCAAGCATCCGGGCAAGACCAATCTCACGGATGCGGACAATGCTTTGAACATCCTGCGCTATTTCAAGGACAGGCCCACCGCGGTGATTGTAAAGCACAACAATCCCTGCGGCGTTTCCCGTGCAGACAGCCTGGAAACAGCCTACCTCAAGGCCTACATGGCAGACCGGGTTGCCGCCTTTGGCGGGTGCATTGCCGTTAACCGGCCTGTGGACAAGGCAACTGCCCAGGCCATAGCAGAGCAGTACGCCGAAGTTGTGGTTGCCCCGGAATACGAGGAAGGCTCCCTTGAAATCCTTGCCCGCCGCAAAAACCTGCGGGTCATAGCCATTAAAGACATGGCCCGCCTGAACGATTATGTGGGAGAGCGGGTGATTGACTTCAAGTCGCTCATGGACGGCGGGGTGATTGTCCAGTGGTCCTTTGTGCCCCAGACGCTCACAAAGGAGGATCTGCTGCCTGCCGAGGCTGTTTTTGAAGGCAAAACCCACAAAGTTGCACGCCAGCCCACGGATGCCCAATACAGGGACCTGCTTTTCGGCTGGCTCGTGGAGTCGGGCATAACCTCAAACTCGGTAATCTATGTGAAGGACGAGACCACCATAGGCATAGGAACCGGAGAGCAGGACCGGGTGGGCGTGGCCCAGATAGCTGTTGACAAGGCTTTTCGCAAGCTTGCGGACCGCTACTGCTGGGAGGAATTCAACACCCCGGCAAACGACATGACAGACAGGGAGAAGCTCAACAGCATAATGGAGCGGGTTAAAAATGAAAAAGGCGGGCTGCCCGGCAGCGCAATGGTGAGCGATGCCTTTTTCCCCTTCCCGGACGGCGTGACCGTGGGCCTGGAGCAGGGGGTGACTTCAGTAATCCAGCCAGGCGGGGCCATGAATGACCACCTTGTCATAGAGGCTGTGAACAAGGCCGGAGCAACAATGGTTTTCACGGGCCAGAGAAGCTTCAAACATTAAGCGGCGGGCTGATTGGAGGGCCTGGCCAGGGAAAAGGCCGGGTCCTCATCCACAAAAACGCAGTTTTTGCCGGATCTTTTGCACCTGTAGAGAAGGGCGTCTGCGCGGGAGAAAATTGAGGCGGCCGTGTCTTGCGGGCGGCAGAGCGCTCCTCCGACTGAAACGGTTATATTGAGCATCCCCTGGTCGGCGTGGGTTATGGACGCCTCCACCAGGGCCCTGTATCGCTCCCCCACCTGCTTTAGTACCTGCGGGCTTTCTGCTGCAACCAGGGCGAGAAACTCGTCTCCTCCCCACCGGCCCACCACATCAAAGGAGCGAATGGAGTTGGTCAGGGTGCGGGCGACTGTGTTGAGCATCCTGTCCCCGGTGGCATGGCCCGCGCTGTCGTTTACGGTCTTGAAACCGTCCAGATCCATCACAAGAAGGCCAAAGGGGATGTTCAACCGCTCAAAGCGGTTTATGGCCGCTTCAATCTGGGTTTCCAGGTAGCGCCTGTTGGGCAGTTGGGTAAGCGGGTCAACAAGGGCCATCTTCTCCAAATCCTGAATGCGTTGCAGCGCAACCTGGGCTTCAGGGTGGTCGGTGAAAATCTCAACGGCGCCAATCACTTTGCCCTGCTCGTCCTTCAAGGCTCTTGTGCGGATTCTAACCGCAATCCTGTAACCCTTCTTGTGGCGGGCAAAAACAGCGGCATCCCTTTCATCGCCGCCAGAAAGGGTGTTTGATAAGGGGCAGTCTCTGCCGCAAAGGCTTTTGCCGGATGAGTCCGTATGGACAAGAATGTTGTCGGCACAGGAGCTTCCGAGAACTTCATGGGCAAAAAAACCTGTCATGCGCTCCGCCCCCCTGCTCCAGAAGCGGATTTTCCGGGAGGCGTCCACCACATAAACGCCGTCAAAAAGGCTGTCTATTATGTATGAGTCCAGAAGGGGTTTTGAAAGGTCCACGGTGTGCGTCCTTTTGGGCGCGTTTGCAAGGAGTTCATTGATCCGGCAGCAAAGCCTTTTAAGCACAATTTTTTTGCAGGCTATTGCTTGCCGCGCTCTTTTTTAGCCTGCTGGAAGATTCCTCCGCGCCGGAGGAACGACCGGTACTCTTTTTCGTGATTTTTTAAAATAAAATCAAGATACTCTATGTTTCTTGCCATTGCCTTGGCGTAAAGATCCTCATCCACGCCCCAGCGGGTGGCAAAGTGGCTGCGGGCGTATTGGGCGACCCCTTCAAGCTCATTTTCAAGGCGCCTTCTGGTGGCAACATAAAAGGCCCCTGTTTTGCTCATCAGGTCAAGCTCATCCTTAAAACCGGCAACACCAGCCTCCTCGAACTCCCTGTAGAGGTAGGTCAGCTTTTCAAGGTAGGTGCGGGCCGCTATCTGGCCCAGAAGATCCGCTGTTGCCAGCATCCTGCCCAGAAGCGCGTGCTCATCGGATTCAAAGCGGATGCCCTTGATGGTCACATCCAGGCCCGTGCATTTCACGCAGCGGCGGCAAAGCTCGAAATCTTCGAACGAGAGGCCTTTTTGGGCGAAATACCGGTCCATGAAGTCAATGCTTCGGGATACATGAACAAGGGTGTAGGCCCCTCCGGTCTGCTCCGGGCTGTCGTTTTCCTCCTGTATGTAGCCGGTGTCGTGCATCAGCGCCGTGACAAGGCCAAGAACAACCTGGCGTTTGGTGAAGCCCACGCCCTGCAAAAAGGCTCCGTGCATGAGCCGGACCATTGCAAGGTAGCAGTCGGTTGTGTGCTGGAAATCGTGAAACTGGGTGTTGCAGCCCCGAAAACTGGGATACCGGCCTTCAAACAGGGCGCTTATGTCCCTGAAAACCGTGTCAAGCAGGGTCAGATCCAGGTCCTTGAACATGAGCCGCGCAACGAGGCACACCTCTTTATGCACAGCTTCGGGCTCGTGCATGGGGATCAGGTCTGCAAGCTTGACAGGGCGTGCCCCGGGCAGCCCCGGCTCTTCGTTGGCCTTGTTCATGAATTTCCACAGTGCGGATGCACGGCTTGTGATTGGGAATGATCCTGCAATAAACGCCTTATTCCCGCTGGCAAAAACTTAACAGCGTGACAATGGACATGTCAAGGCGCATGAGGCTGTTAAAAAGAGGAGAAAAACCGGCAATCCCGCAAAGGCGCTCTGTAGGCCTTTGCGGGATTATGGAAATAAAAGACGGATAAATAAAATTTGAGAAAAATTATTCCTCTGTTGGTTTCATGTGATCCGGCACTATGGCCATGCCAATGATTATGGGCTTCAAGAATGACCAGCGGATGCCGATCTTGTAAACCTCCTCAAGGTCCCTTATGGCGTCCCAGCAGTTGTGGCAGGGCGAGATGACAAGCTTTGCGCCGGTTGCCAGAATCTGATCCCTCTTGACCTTGAGGCCGATATTGCGCTGCTCGCGATAGCGGCCAAGCCCGTTGAAGCCGCCGCCGCCGCCGCAGCAGAAGTTGTGCTCCCGGCAGGGCTGCATCTCCCGAAAATCCTCGGCAATGTAGCTCATTATCTCCCTTGCCGTATCTGCAAGGCCTGCATTGCGGATGTAGTTGCAGGAATCCTGGTAGGTCACAGGCTCTTTGATTTTTTTGGATGGATCAATTTTTATCTTGCCGGTGCGCAGGGCCTGGGCCAGCCATTCAATGTAGTGGAGGCTTGGCACAGGTGTCTGGCCGTTTTTAAGCCCTGCCCAGTAGGGGCCTTCAATCACCGTTGCCCGGTAGGCATGGCCGCATTCGGTGACCACCATGCGCTTGGGGTTTAGGCGCTTCATGGCGTCATAGACCGACTCCACCTGCATACGGCAGGCCTCCCAGTCTCCGGCAAACATGGCAAGGCTTGTCTCCTCCCAGCCTTCGCTTGGCACGGTCCAGTTTTCGCCTGCCAGATGAAAGAGAATGGCGGCCTCGGCCAGGTCTTCGGGGTAATGCTTGGGCTCGCGGGCATTGACCGTGTACATTATGTCCGCGTTTTCCTTGTCTATGGGGATTTCCAGACCCGGCCATTCCTCCTCGTTTTCCTCGGC
>Ga0351960_1118_pt1 | contig 12316 bp, 8 predicted proteins | sample TotcelT113001M14_FD_205808 | JGI IMG/M metagenome (GOLD analysis project Ga0351960, IMG submission 205808) | Enriched cells from coal bed in the Powder River Basin, Montana, United States - Total cells T11 rep3 HSBNCT.T11.300.1.M14 ... | reverse complement strand
TAATTCCCTTTATTATGGGCTGCGGCTCGTCATCCTGGAGAAAATGCCCGGCTGTGGGGATTTTAAGGCTTGGAGCATGGTTTGGCAGAAGCTCTTCGAACCGCTCGATAAACCAGGGCACAAAGACCGGGTCCTTCATGCCCCATATGACCCTTGTGCGCACAGGCCAGCCTTCCAGGGCTTTTTCCGTGCCCCTTAACATCCACCACACCTTATCAAGCGGGCCCATTGGCACCTGACGCACAGATTTTAAAATTGCCGTGCGATCGCCCACCCGCTGGAAGGGGTAGAGATAGCCCTTCATGGCCTTTTTGTGCATCATCTTGCTGGTGTTGTAAGTGCCAAGACGCATTCCAGCCTGGAGAAAGATATTCCAGTCCATTGCCATTTTTTTGCCCAGAAAGGGCACTTTGAAGGACCACAAATAGGGAAAGGCCCAGGCACCAAGAACGCTTTTGAGATCGCCAAGCGAGCTTGGCAGAAAGCCTGCTGTGTTCATGGGCACAAGGCGGGCCACCCGCTCCTTGTTGCGGGATGCCCAGGTGAGGCCGATTATGCCGCCCCAGTCCTGGCACACAAGGGTTATGTCCTTCAAATCCAGCTTTCTGACAAATTCGTCCAGCCTGCGGACATGGGCCTCCATGGAGTAGTCTGCATCGGGCGGCTTGTCTGAAAGGCCGTAACCCAAAAGATCCGGGGCAACGCAGCGGAAATCGGTTTTTAAGTCTGCAATGATATGCCGGTACAAATAGGACCATGTGGGATTGCCGTGCAGCATGAGGATTGTCTGGCCGCTGCCCTCGTCCACAAAATTGATGCGGTGGCCCTCAATTTCAATATTTTTGAAGGTGACAGGAAAATCGTCAATATCAGACAGCTTTATTTTGAAGGTCGGCTCAAACTTCAAGCCCATTGCCCGGCGGGAAACGCCCGCGGTTATCTTGGCAATGGCATGACGCAGCGGATGCTGCCTGGCTATTACCTTTGGCTGAGCCTCGGCTCCTGCCACGCGGGTCACGCTCCAAAGGGGAGCGGGGTTTTCTTCGGGCTTTCGGTTTTCCTGGCTTTTCATGACCTGCCAGGTTATCTGCTGAATGGCCTTTGCCCCAAGGCCCACATTGCCAAAGGCCTGTTTGTATCTTTCCTCAATCTCCAGGGTTTGCTCCAAAACCGCCTGGCTGGGAGCAAGCTTTTTGAAGGCAGGCAGAAGCCCGGCCCCTAGCTTGCGGGCAAAGAACTGGCAGCGGTCTGCACGGGCCTGGAGATAGGGGTCCCTTGAGTGCTGCATGGTGCGGTATCCCTTGAGCATGACATCCAGGGTGCGCAGGGCTGTGGAACCGTTTGTCTCAATGAGCTTTTTGTGGGTGAGTTCAAAATATTTTTTCAGCTCCCCCTTTTTGAAGTTGGGGTGGACAAGGCCCGTATCGCTCCAGAGCATGGTATCCTTTGCGCTCATGGCGTTTTCAATGCGCCCGTCTTCCATGAGCCGCTCGTAAAGAGTTGTTCCGGGGCAGGGCCGCAGAGGGGAGACCTGATAGAGGTCGGGCTTTAACGAAACAAAGTAGTCAATGTCCTCGATTATGTTTTCGTGGTTGTGAAAGTCCAGCCCCAGGATGTTGGAGCCGATGATGAGCATTCCGTGGTTATGAAGATCATCGAAAACTTCGGCAACATTTCGGCCTATTCTTTTCTGGAAGTTGTGGCTGGCAATAATGTCGCCATCAAACTTGGATTCCACGCCTATCCACAGAACACCCACGCCGCACCTGGCAAGCTCCTCCACAGTGTACTGGGAAAGGCTTCTTATGCTGGCAAAGCAAAAAAGGTTCACCCTGCCTATAAGCCCTTCCTTTTGGAGCAGTTTTCCAAGGCGCAGAACATAGTCCCGGTCAATGAGAAAATCCTCGTCCCATATCATGTTGAAAAGGTTTGGCAGGCCCGCCATTTTTTTCTGGGCAGCAACAAGGGAGGCACAGGCCTGCTCCGGAGAGGCCACAGTAATTTTTTTGAACTTGAAAAAGTGGGAGGTGTTGCAGAACTCGCAGGCATTTGGGCAGCCCAAAGCCACAAGGGTGGAGCTTAAGGGAAGACGCACAAGGTATTCGGAGCCTGGTGTCGTTGCCTCGAAAAATGGCTGGCGCACCTGGGAGATGGGCGCATCCGGGTTCTGGCCCAAAAGTTTGCGGAAAAAGCCCACACCCTCCTCAAAACAGAAATGGTCTGCATTTTCCCTTAAATATCGGCTGGCATTCTCCGGGTCGCTTGGATACTCGTTGAATATGTGGCTAACGCCATAGCCGCCGAGCACTATTTTTGTGGCCGGGGCAATTTGCCTGGCCATTTTAACCATCCTCGCAATCTGGTTGAGATGCACGGACTTGGTCTGGATTCCAAGATAATCGTAGCCTTTTTTAAGGTGCCTGCAGAAAAGCTCCTCCGGCGGCCACTCCAGAATTGTTGAATCAGCATCCAGATTTTCGGCAATGAGATGCAGGGCAAAGGCAGGGAAAATGCTCTTCAGGGTGAAGGCTCCCTGGCCGCGGGTGAGGCGGGCTGCAAAAAGATCGTTCACATCCTCGCCCCAGCCTGTTTCATACGGCCCTATGGAATTTGTCAGAAGCACCCTTTTCATGTCGGACCCTTTTATTACAAGTGTAAAAAAATTATTGCCGACACATATCCCCTGCGTAGAGTATAATAGTGTTTCGATGTTTGAAAAAGGTGGTCAGCGCCCGGGAATGTGTCTGGCTTATTTTTACACCAGGAAAATTTTTTGTGCAAGAAAAAAATTGCACCCCTACCCCTGCATCGCCTTTGCCCAAAAGACACTAGGTAGGGGTACAAGCGTACGAACCCCCCAAAATCAACATGTTGTCAGATTTCGGCATCCGCCCAAGGCCCGCGAAATTGCTCATTCCTCTTACAAATCATGGCGTGCAAGCTCCACGAAAAACCGTCCTGCAACTTGTGTTGGGGGCCTGCCTGGGATATGTTTAAAAAAAGGAATTGCAGCAAAAAATCGCTTATGAGAGGCAGGAATTTTTTCGCCAGGAAAAACCGGCCTTGCCTGTCCGGTCCTTTAAAAAACAAAAAAGCCTGCAAAGGCAAAAAAGTTAAGACAAGGAAAAATCCATGATAGAAACCCTGCTTTCCTACAAGGCTGTAATCGCCGCCCTTTTGATAGCTGTTGCCTACCTTGCCTGGCGGCGCGGCTTTGTAAGAAAAAACCGCCTTAAAAAAGACCCTGCCCCTGTTTATGAATGCAACCTCTGCGGAGAAAGGGACTGCACCTGCTCCCAGGTGGAGGAAAAACCGCCCAATTGAGGCTGAAAGGTCTTTTAAGGCCTTGAGTGCTGGCAGAGGTTTTAAAGGGAAGGCTGCTCTTGCGCGACTTGATGCGGGCTGCACCGATGCCTGATGAGCCTGCCGTTGGTTTCTTGTTGCAGAATCCCCTGCCTGAAAATTTCAGGGTTTCCCGCAAAATGAAGCCCCTTCCGGGCTTTGACGGCCCGGCAGGGGCAACAGGCGGGGGTGGTTTTTTGGAAAGCGATTTTGCCTTTTCAGGCCAGGCCCTGCTCGTAAAAGAAGTCGCTTATCTGCTTTTTTATGGCAGCCTCGCCCACAAGGCGGCTGTCAAAGGAGTCCACCGCCAGAAAAAGGGCGGGCTTGCCTGCACGGGCACACACATCCCGCACCAGCTTGCCCATTGCCCAGGCTATTTTGCAGCCCTGGTGGCGGGTGAAGATGAAACAGTCGCCGGAGTATTCCTCCACAATGCGGGCAAGCTCGGCGGTGAAAAACTCGGCGGGCCCCCGGCACTGGCGAGCCATTGCGATCCGCAGGTGGGTTTTTGCCAGATCCCTTATCATGGTTTCAGGCGAGGTGGTTTCAATTTGAGTCTGGGATACGCGGCCCATGAAATCCGCCACGGTCACAGCCCCGAATGTTTTGTTGAGCCAGGGCTCCATGAAGTGAAAGGCAATGGGTATGTCGTACCAGATGACGCGGATTTTTTCTTTCTTGAAATAGCCTTCGCCCTTTTCCAGCCGCTTTGCCGCATTGTCGCGGATGGTTTTGGCGTAAACGGCGGAATTTGCCGAGCCCATTGCAGCAATTCCGTGCTGCCAGCCCAGAAGCAGGCAGGTGAGGTTCACGGGGCTTGGCACGGCTCTTGCCATTTCCGTGTATTCCTGAAGGTGGCGGTTTGCCTCGTTCATGGACTGACAGACAACCCTCAAGGCCTCCCAGTCCATCTTCTGGCCTGTGTTCTTCTCCAGAAAATCAACAAGGTCCCACAGGTTCTGGGCATAGTAGGCGTATGCCTCATCATCGTCCCAGTAGGGACTGTCCACCGGAAAAAGGGGCTTGCCCGTCAAAAACCGAAGGGTCTGATAGCTTGAGACAACAGAATCGCAGGGGTGCGAGCTTGAGATGATTAGATCCGGCTCCGGGGCCTGGCCCAGCAGATACGCACCGATGGCCGCCTTTCCCGCAGAGCAGTACTCTGTTGGCAAGCCCGCGTTTTCCGCCGCCTCAATGAGCCTGACGGGCAGATCCGTGCCAAGGTGGTGCCCCATTATGGAGATGGCTTCAGGAATGTAGGCCGTGACATCAAACACGCGCAACAATTCATTGGAAAGGTTGAACTCGCTCCACACAACGGGCCTGCCGTTGGGCGAAAGCAGGCGCTCCATGTGCTTTTCGTAGTCCTGATAAATATAGCGCATGGCAGCCAGGTCATCGGCCTTCACCAGACCGCCCCCAAGCATGGAAAAACTGTGGCGGGGCCCGGAGTTCCAGAGGGTCTCCTCATCGGGCATTATTGCACTGGCGGCTTTCAGCGTGGCTGATGCAAGGCGGGGAAAACGAAGCACGGCAATGAGCAATTTGAGCAGCCGCTGCTGATAGCGCCAGACCTCCATTTTTTTCAAATTCTGCTTGTCCACAAAAAACCCTTCCTTTTGGGGCTGCGGATTTTTAGGGGCTCTGCCACAAGGGCGCAATCCACCTGTGCGGATTGGGCCTCATTTTTCCCAAGCCGCCTTGAAAATATTGGTCTGGTGCGGCGTTTATTACCCCAGGGCCTTTATGCCGAAAGCCCTGCGCGCGACATGGTTGGCTTGCCCTGCTGTTTTGAAATGCTTTGTCATGCCCTACTTTTCCAGCGCCCGCAGAAGAAGCCGGGTGACCTCCGCTGCAACGCTGCTGGAGAGGCTTCCCTCAAGCTTGGTGTAAAATTCAGGGTCCATCTGCTTGAAGAGCATTGCAAGTTCCGGCTTCTGGTCCCAGTTGGCCTCCACATTCCGGTGAAAGGCCACGGCCCCGATTATCATCAGGTAAATTATGAAGGGATTGGCCTTGACAAAAACCCCTTCCTTTGCCCCCTGCTCAAGAATTTCCAGCAGGATTCCGAAAATCATCATCAAATCCGCAGCAACTTCCGGCGACAGAATCTGCCCCCCGGACTCCACGGCCCTCATCATAACCGGCGGCAGGGGCGGATAGTTCCCAACCGTTTCTGCAATGCCCGAAACATAGGTGGCAAGCTTTTGGGAAGGGGTCATGGAGCTGTTCATGCGGGTTGCTATGCCAGCGGCGGTCTGGCCGATAACCTCGTGGAGAACCCGCACATAAAGGGCCTCCTTGTCTCCCACATGGTAGTAGATGGTGGCCTTGTTCACCTTGGCGGCCTTGGCGATTTCATCCACCGAAGCGCCGGAGTAACCAGCCTCGGCAAAGACCTTGGTGGCTCCGTCAAGAATCCGGCGGATTGTCTTATCCTTGTTGGCTGCTATATTTTTTTGGGGCATCCAAATCTCCTACCCGGAACAGGTATTTAACTGTATGGTTTAACTAACTAGTTAGATACCTGTTTGACAAGGCTTATGTCAAGTTTTTCGTTAGGGCAAAAAGGCGTTTGGCAGGGACTTCAAGGGGTCGCCAAAGAAAACTTTTTACAAAAAGTTTTTCCCTGGCAATGTTTTTGTATTTGAGGCGGAAAAACGGTTCCCTAATCAGGAAGCTCTTTTTCAAGCTGGTCGAGGAAGGCCTCCACCTGCTGACGGGAAAGAAAATCCGCGCAGAACCCGGCGGTGAGGTTTAAGCCCCCGCCAAAGCCGGAAAGACAAAGGGAGAGAACCGGAGGATGCGCCACGGTGGTGGTTATGAAGGCGTTTTTTGCCTTTTGGCCCCTGAAGGCGGATACAGGGCTGTCCATGGTGCCTGTGTTGGTGAAAAGCGGGGCAACGGCGGATGCATTCTGGCACTGCTTTTTCTGAAGATCCCCCAACAGATCGTGAAACTTCAGCGCAAGGGGCAGCGGCAGGGCTGCAAAGGCTGCTGCTGTGAGGGGAAAGTTGCCCAGCGCCAGGTAATCGTTTTTAAGGCCGCTGGCTTTTGAGGTCACCTGCTTCAGGCAGGCATCGAAATGCTTTGCCCCGCTGTCAATATCCAGGTAGAAAAAGCCTGAAAGGTTGCAGACGCCCGGAGCCCTGCCACCCTCCATGAAACGGCGCAGGTCCGCCGTGACCACAAGCCTTGGCCGCCTGCCCGGCGTCAGCGTCTTGTCCAGGGCCGTAAGATGCGCCGCCATGAAGGCGTCATTGACGGTTGCTCCGTACTCCCTGGCCCTGGCTATGATTGCAGCGAAGCGCTCCTTTTCAATGAAGCGGGTAACAAGTGTGGAGCAGGTGAGCTCCTTTTTGGCCAGGGGTTTGAAAAACCATCGCGGCGGGCTCATAAATTCAGCCGCATCCTTTATGCTGCGGCCGAATATGCCCAGATGATCCTTCAGGCCAAAACGCGAGAAAACAGGCCTCAAGCCCCGCAGAAGGGGGTCGGAAGGTGTGGGCTTAAAATCCGGATTTTCCTCCAGGGCGCTGTATATGCGGCCCAGAAGCGCCACAGCATCCTTCAATCCGCCGCCATCACCGGCAACATGGTTTATGCGGATCAAAAGGGTGTCGTCATTTGCGCCGCGCAGCAGAAAAAATTTTATCTGCGGGCCCTCGTAAAGCTCGGTCGGTGGGGTTTCAACAAGGAATTTTTCCAAAGTCTCCCGGCTTTGGGGGGCTTCAAGCACCTTCACCCCGCCGTGCTTTTCCAACACGGAGGAGGCGGCCCTTTCCCAGTGGGGATTTCTCCAATGGCGCACAAAGCGGCTTGCCAAAACCGGCTCCGCCTCCAGGCAAAGGCGGGCGGCCCGGTCCAGCCGCTTATCGTCAACACGGCCCTCAAAGCTAACAACGCAGCGGATGTCGCCATCGTGGGAGCCCCGCATCCAGTATAGGATCTTATCTTCCAGGACCGCATCAAAGCGGGGGGGTTTTTGGTCAGAATCCATCAACCTGAACTTCCTTTTTTCCTTTAAGCCCGCTGCATCAGGAGCCGTTTTTTTTGATTTTACGAAAATCGCGCATGAGCATTGCCCCAATGGGGTTAAATCCGTTGGGAAAAATTTTGTAGGCCCACCACAACAGTTTGGCGTGCGTGGGGAAAACCAAAAGCCCCTTGTTTTTGGCGGTTCCCTTGAGAATGGCCAGGGCCGCCTTTTCCGGGCTCATCATGGGGCCGCGGATTATTTTCAACACATCGGCGTTATCCGCCCGCATTATGGGCGTTTTTTGCCAGATGTTTGTGGCCACAAGGCCCGGACAGGCCACTGTGACCTTCACTCCGAAGGCTGCGCCCTCGGCCCGCAGGGTGGAGGAAAGGCCCACAATGGCATGCTTGGTGGCGCAGTAAGGGGCTTTTACAGGAAAGGGCAGAAGGCCTGCCAGGGATGAGATGTTGACAATGTGCCCGCCGCCCTGGGCAATCATTATGCGGTAGGCCTCGGTGGTACCGTGCAGGGTGCCGATGAGATTGGTGCGGATGACCTTTTCCCAGTGCTCCATTGAAAGGTCGCTTATCTCGCCTGCAACGGAAATGCCTGCATTGTTGAAAATATAATCCAGGCTCCCATTCTCGTCAGCGGTTTTGCAGAGCACCCGGCGCACGGCCTCAAGAGAGCAGACATCAAGCTGCACGGCTTGTGCGGTTCCACCCTGCTCTTTTATCCGCCTTGCAGTCTGGTTTATGTTTTCCGGGTTCCTGCCCGTTACAAAAACCTTTGCGCCCAAAGCACCAAGCTCAAGGCACAAGGCTCTTCCGATACCGTCCCCTCCGCCGGTCACAACAGCAGTTTTTCCTTTGAAAATACGCATCGGCTTAAAATACCGCAACAACTCCGGAATGCCGGGCAATGCAATGCCGCCATGCCTGTCAAAAAAATTTTCTGCCCTCAATCGCTATTTATGCTCCCGCTTCCTGTAGGGGTTGACGCTCAACACGGGCACAGGCGAGGTCTTCAACACCCTTTCAGCCACAGAGCCGAAAAGCACCCTTTCAAGGCCCTTGCGGCCGTGGGTTCCCATGACGATAAGGTCAATATCGTTGTCGTTGACAAATTTTATTATCTGCTCGGCGGCATCTCCCGAAACCACGCTTGCGGAAACATCCTTGAACTGACCGAAATGCTCCTGGGCAAACTCCTCAAGCTTGCGCTCGGCACCCTGAATCATCTCCTGCTCCAGCTTGGCGATGGAAACATCGGGAACATACATGGCCGTGTAATGCTCCAGCACGCGCACGGCAAAAAGCAGGTGGATTTGGGCATCCCATTTCCGGGCAACGCTTTTTACAAAAGGCACCATCTTGGGGGAGACATCGGAAAGGTCAACAGGCAAAAGAATCTTTTTGAAATCAGCTTCCATAAATTCCTCCTTCAAGTGCGTTAAGGGCCGTTATATAAAACAGAATACAGGAAAACTGAAAATCAGGCTACCTGTAAAATCAGCCGCGTCAAGCCGCCTGCGCGGGCATGTCTGCCAAAAATTCTCTGAAAGGGAAAAACCAGGCAAATGCATCTCCAGGCATTGAAGACAAGCGGCCTGCGGTTGCCCCTGGCAAACACCCTCTGCCGTAGGCTTTACAATTGCAAACAATACCTTGATGCCTTTTTGAAGGCAGCGGATTTTCTGCTGCACCCGATTCTTTCACTCGCCTGACAGCCCGCCCTTGTCAAAGGCCGCATCCATGAGCAGAAAGACTTCCTCGGTTATGTTGGCCCGCTGGTTCACATAGCCCAGGGCGCTTTGTTCCGTTATGACGATGCTTATGTCCTTTTCATTGACCACCTTTTCCACAAAGGGCCCGGCTTTTTCAAGTATGGTCTTTAAAAGCTCTATGCGTTTTTTCTCCACAGCCTCGTGGCCCTGGGCAAAGGCCGCCTCATACTCCCGGTTTGCAGCCTCCCACTGGGCAATGACCTCCTGGCGCTGGTTTTCGGTCATCTTTTTCCCATCCCTTTCAAGAACCTGCTCCAGCTCGGCCCTGCGCTCCAGCTTTTGTCTTATGGGAGGATCCTCCTTTGCCACAATGGCTTCCAGTTGCGACAACATCTGCCGGGCCACCTTTGTTTCATGAAGAAGGAATTCCAGATCAAGGTAAACCACCTTCTCCTGGTCGGCAAAAGCCGGAGATGCAACAATCAGCAAGGCCAGGAAAGCAAATTTGCGTAAAACGGAAAAAGGCATGGAAAACCTCCCTTAAAATTTCGACATCCGGCAAGGGGCGCAGAATCCACCGGGGCAAACAGTTTGATTATAGGCCTGCCGGGTTATTCATGCAAGCAGGGCAAGGGCCAAGGGAAATCCGCCGGGCCTTCACTTCTGCTTGAGGCCGCCTCTGTCTGCCGCAAAAAGCCAGTTGAGGGTTTTTGCAAAGCCGTCCTCAAAAGAAACGGCAGGCTGCCAGCCAAGCTGATTTTTGGCCTTATCAATGGAAAAGGCAAGCCGCGAGCCAAGGTTTTTGACCGCATAGGTTGTAAGAAGCGGCCTGCTTTGACGCCTTAACAGGGAATAGACCTTTTCCATGCACCAGGCAGCAGCCAGGGCCGCAACGCAGGGGATGTGCCTTGTCGGGGCCTTTGCACCCAGGGCCTCTGCAATGTCTGCACAGAACTCCTGCAAAGTTATGGATAGCCCGTCATGGACCAGATATCCGTTGCCCACGGCCCGCCCGTCAACAGCCAGAAGCATAAGCAGGTCAACAAGGTTGTCTATGTACGAAGGCCACACCAGCACGCCTTTTCGCCAGAAGATCATTTCCCCTTTCAAAATGGCGTCTGCCAGAAGAGGCACAAAGGTTTTATCGCCCGGCCCGTAAACCCAGCAGGGATAAGCCATGCTCACGGGCAGGCCCTTTTCCCGGCAGAAGCGCCAGACAATTTCTTCAGCAGCGATCTTGAAGTCCGGATAAGGCTCCCCCCAGGGCGTCAGGGGGCAGGCTTCATCAAGGATTTTTGATTCATCAAGCCCGAAAACATCATTTGTGGAAAGATGAACCAGCCGCGAAACGCCTTCCTTGAAGGCAGCATCACAAATGTTTTGCGTCCCTCCCACAGTTACCCTTTCAAAAAGCGCCCTTGGCGCCCAGTCCGAAACCACGGCAGCACAGTGGAAAACAATGTCCATGCCGCTTACTGCATCTCGCACGGCCTTAAAATCGGCAATATCGCCAAAAACAACCTCAACACCCTTTGAGGCAAGACCCTGGGCACCGGAATCCCCAGGCAGTACAAGGCCGCGGACAAGGCGGCCTGCCTTGAGGTTTGCCTCAACCAGGTGGCTGCCGATAAAGCCTGTGGCCCCGGTTATCAATATGTTTTCCATGCGATTCACCCTGTTGGAAAATCTTAAACTATAAAAGTAGTTTACCCTGATTGACGCAAATCACCGGCCTTGTCAAAGGCAAACTCAAAGCCCTTGAAACCATTCCCAGGCCCGGATGCCTTTGCAGGGGTGACAGGTCGGCCTTTCATCCGACCGAACACCGCGTGCAGACCCGCCGCAGCCTGCAAAACTCATGGCTGCATACCAGGCCCGGCCCGAAATGCAGGCCCTTATGCCAGCCTGACCAATCCCCCTGCAAAGGGCCTGAAGTATTCTCTTGAAAAACAATAGCGGTTTTGGTAAAAAGTTTTTTTAAGCTATCTGTTGTTTCAGGTTTTGAAATTTGCAAGCCCCAATTTCCGGCGGCAAAACCCGGTCCGGGTTGTCTGATGCTTTACGGGTTTGGCAAGGGTCCGACAGGGGCCGACAAACAAAACCGACACGATTTTTGCTAGATGCGGCAGGGTGCAAAAGGCCCTGCGCAACTTCGCCTGACGGCGCGTCGCACTTCAACGCCGCCTTCCTGACATTTTAACAGGCCGTTACGGGCATGGTGTTTTTCAGCGGCATACCGTGCCCGGCAAAAATGCCCGGCAAAGGCACCTTTAATGCAGCTCAAAGGCAGCTTTGAAGCCTCTTCCCTGGCAAGCATCCTCCAGATGCTTCACAATGACGCCAAAACCGGCGAGCTGAAGCTCACCTGCGGCGACAGGGAAGTTGTGATCTTCCTCTCCAACGGCAGCGTAATCTTTGCCAGGGGAAACCAGCAGGGTATGCGCGTCGGCTCGCTTCTGCGAAGCAAGGGAATAATCAGCGCAGCCCAGCTTCAGCAGTGCCTTGCCCTTGCCAAAAAAAACAGCACCACTCTCGGCAGCATCCTTGTTTCCGAAGGCATAATCTCCCACGATATGCTCAACAAGGTCCTGGCCAAGCAGGCCCAGGCTGCAATCCACAATGTTTTTCTGTGGCAGGCAGGAACCTTTGAATACAATGACCGCAGCTCCCCGCCCGAAGGCATCCTGGAATCGCCCATAGACATCATGGGCATAATTCTTGAGGCCACCCGCCGAATTGATGAAATGAGCGTGCTGACAAAGCACATTGAGTCGGACCGGGTTGTCTTCCATATTTCCGAGCATTTTTCGGAAAGGGACAGGCTGAAGTTCAATGCCATTGAATGGAGATTTCTCTCCCTGATTGACGGCACCCGCACCGTGCGCCAGCTCATTGACGAAAGCGGCTACGAGGACTTTGCGGTTTACAAGGTGCTAAACAGCCTTCTTTCCTTCGGCCTTATCGAACGCGCCCCGGACCCGGAGCCGGAAGATGACCGCGCCCAGGCCCGCTTTGCCGTGGCCGCGCTCTATCATGAGCTGATAATGGAAACCGCACGGGCCGCCCAGGCGGAGCTTGCCAGCAGGCCCTATTCAGTGCGCTGGCCCAGGGGTGCAAAGCCCATCAATGTGGAAAAGAAAAACCTCAAATCCATGCGGGAAGGCCATGCCAGGCACCAGACAGCCATGCTCATAGCCGGGAGCATTCCACCCGTAACACCGGCTTCCATGGATATTTTTGCCGGTTTCTGTCTGGAAACGCCCCAGGAG
>Ga0351960_1111_pt1 | contig 12961 bp, 10 predicted proteins | sample TotcelT113001M14_FD_205808 | JGI IMG/M metagenome (GOLD analysis project Ga0351960, IMG submission 205808) | Enriched cells from coal bed in the Powder River Basin, Montana, United States - Total cells T11 rep3 HSBNCT.T11.300.1.M14 ... | reverse complement strand
TGCCCCGAATTATACGTCGTTTTTTACGCCCTTCAAAAGATTGGTGCGATAATCGCCTGGGTAAATTCAGCCTACAGGACTCAGGAAGTGATGTTCATTCTCAGTAATTCTCAAGCGAGAGCGGTCTTTGTGCAGAAAGGTAAAGACAGTTCCGATAATTTCGCGCTCATTCAGGGCCTTCGCGACAAACTTCCGGACCTTTCCTACGTTATTGCGCTGGGAGGGGGGCAGGGTGAAAGGGTTCTTTCGTTTGAGGATGTCCTCTCTGACGGAAGAAAAAAAGAATATACGAAGCCGACCATCGATATTCATCGAGATCTTTCAATGCTGATTTATACCTCCGGGACTACAGGAGTCCCGAAGGGTTCCATGATTACACATTTTCAAGCCGTACGGGGAGGATATTCGTATGTTGATGGGGTGCAGGCTACGGCGGACGACATCTTTCTGGGCGTTCTCCCGTTAACGCATTCGTATGGGTGCGGGAGTATGCTCATACAGCCGATTCTCATTCAGGCCTCCGTGATGTTACTTGGCGCATTCAGTCCTGAACTCGCATTTAAAGTGATCGAAGAGGAAAAAGCCACGATCCAGCACGGATCTCCGACACACTATATCCTCGAAATGAATCATCCGAGCGTCGATAAGTACAACCTTTCGAGCCTCAGAGCCGGATACCTTGCGGGTCAGATCTGTCCTGAAGAGGTGATCCAGTGGGGGGAAGACAGGAACATCTATCTCACGTCCTTTTGGGGAAATTCAGAAATCGGTCCGGGCGCCGGCACGATGTGTCCTTTTGGGTCGCCCGTTGAAGTTCGGAAGAAGACGGTCGGTAAGACGGCCCCAGGGACCGGGGCAAGGGCTGTTAACCCTCAAACCGGAGAAGAGGTCCGCAGTGGTGAAATCGGAGAACTGTTGGTTCGAGGTCCGCACGTCCTTAAAGGCTATTGGCAAAACCAAGAGGAAACAGATAGACAGTTAGAGAAAGACGGGTGGCTGCATACAGGGGACTTGGTATCCATTGATGAGAAGGGTTTCATCACAATTTATGGAAGAAGCAAGGATTTGATAAACCGGGGAGGGCTGAAGATATACCCAAGCGAGATTGAATCCCTGATTTTACAGCATCCTCAGGTGGAGCAGGTTTGTATTGTGGGAACGCCGAACCCGGTATTGGGGGAAAGCATCTGTGCGTGCGTCATACCGAGAGGCGGCAAAAGGGTCTCGTTGAAGGAAATACGCGATTTTCTGAAGGACAGGGTAGCCAAGCACAAACTGCCGGATGAATTGCTCATCGTCTCCGATTTTCCGAAGGTGGCAGGAGGGGTAAAGATAAAAAAATACGGGGCCGGCGGCGTCCAGGAACTTGCATCTCTTGACCGAAGTCGAGAAAAACTGAGGTGAGCCTCTTCCCCTTGGATGCCAGGCAACGGTACGATGCAGGATGCCAGATTGTCCGGGTCAGAAGACAAAAGCAGGGCAGAGATCAGGGAGGCCAAGGGGTGTCGGCTATCTGACCATTTAAAACTTACGCAACAGAGGGAGTAATGAATCATGTACAGGTATCTTGATAGAGCTAGTAACATAATGACCGGCATTGGCGGCGTGGCTCTCACTTTTATGATGTGTCTGACTGTTGCCGATGTCATCCTGCGAACTTTCAACCACCCGATTCTTGGCGCTTACGAGATGGTGGCGCTCTCGCTTGCGATCGTAATAGGCTTTTCCATCCCCAGGGTCTCGTTAGATCGTGGTCAGGTCTACATGGAAATTGTCCTCGAACGAGTGTCCGCGAACCACAGGGCGATACTCAATACCTTCACACGCATTCTATGCATCATCCTATTTGGTGTCATAGCCGTTAACCTGTTATTGGTCGCGGGGGAGTTCCGCGAAACCGGAGAGGTCTCGGCCACCTTGCATATCCCATTTTTCCCCGTAGCCTATTGCGTCTCTTTCTGCTGCTTTGTGGAATGTCTCGTGTTTATATCCGATATCGCCAAAATTTGGAGGCGCCAATATGAATGAAATAGCTGCAGGCGTTGTCGGTCTTTTCGTGCTTTTGCTTCTTTTTGCAACCGGTATAGAATTGGGCTTCGGTATGGCTCTGGTCGGCTTTGTCGGATTCATCTACCTTAACGGCACGCATGCGGCCGTGCAACTGGTCGCCAGGGACATCTATGAGGTGGTGACAAATTACGGCTACACCGTTTTCCCCCTCTTCATCCTGATGGGGCAGATCGGTTTCAATTCCGGAATAGCGGTCAGGCTTTATGATGCCGCAAACAAATTCATGGGCCACATTCCCGGCGGCCTTGCAATAGCTACTGTCGCCGGTGCGAGCGGTTTCAAGGCGATTTGTGGGTCGGCGACGGCAACTGCTGCAACATTCGCGAGTGTTTCTATCCCGGAAATGGACAGATATGGCTATGATAGGAGACTCTCCACAGGAATTGTTGCGATAGTTGGGACACTGGGGTGTATCATACCGCCAAGCGTCGTCCTCATCCTGTACGGACTTCTCACTGAACAGTCGATAGGAAGGCTTTTTCTTGCAGGCATGATCCCCGGAATCATTATCGCCATCTTTTTCACCGGCATCATTTATGTATGGGCGAAGATAAATCCCAAAATTGCTCCATTGTCAGAAAAGTCAACATGGAGCGCGCGCGTACGCACCCTACCGGAGGTCGGCTGGATCGTCCTTGTGTTTATTCTGGTTGTCGGCGGCATCATGGCCGGCTTTTTTACACCGACTGAAGCAGGGGGGATTGGTACATTCGCCATCCTCATTCTCGCACTCATGAAACGGAGTCTCAATTTCAGAGGGTATGTAAAATCGATAAAAGAAGCCTTGGGAACCGCAGTGATGATCCTTATGCTGATAGCAGGATCCGTGATACTCGGCCACTTCATAGCCGTCACTACCATTCCGCAGAAAGCGGCGGACTGGGTTGTTCAACTGCCCGTCAACCGCTACGTCATCCTTTTTATGATTTGCATCATTTACGAGTTGGGGGGATCATTCATCGACGACCTCGCCTTCATGATCCTCGCCACGCCTATCTTTTATCCCGCGGTCCTGAAACTCGGCTTTGACCCTATTTGGTTCGGGATAGTAGTCGGAGTTGTCGTGATGATCGGTGTCGTTATCCCTCCGGTAGCTGTTTGTGTGTTTGTCGTTAAGAACATCACAAAGGAACCCATAGGGCGGATATACAGAGGTGTGGCACCCTTCCTTATATCTCTGATCGTCATGTGGGGGCTTCTGTTTCTCTTTCCACAGCTGGCTCTCTGGCTCCCCTCGGTGTTCTTTAATTAGGATGGAGTGATATTGATGAAGACGTTTGCAGTTCGGGCATTCCTTAAGCAGCCGTGCAACAGAATTCGGCGAGACAGAAAAAATAGAAAAGGGGGTATCAAATGTTAAGAAAAGGTACGAGTCTGGTGTTGTTCGCTTCCTTGCTACTGTTAATGTTTTCTTTTGCTGATGCGGACGTGATAAAGCTCAAGTTTGCAAACTATTATAGCCCTACCCATCTCAACTCGGTAATTTTCGAGAAGTACTGCCAGGAGTTGAACAAGAAACTGGCCGGCAAGGCGGAGATAACGTATTTCACAGGCAGCACCCTCCTTTCAGCGACGAAGGTCGCATCCGGTGTGGCACACGGTATTGCAGATATAGGCCTTGCAAACCTCTCGTATACGCGAGGACTTTTTCCTGTCATGGAAGCAATGGATCTTCCCCTCGGCTTCCCCAGCGGTTGGGTAGCCAGCCACGTAGCCAATGACTTCTACAACAAATTCAAACCAAAAGAGTTGAATGCTTACCACGTGCTCATGTTTACCACGTGTCCTCTGAACGTCCTTACAACGATGAAACCGGTAAAAACGCTGGAGGATCTGAAAGGGCAGAAAATAAGAGGCACGGGGCGGCTCGGGGACATAGTAAAAGCGCTCGGCGGCACCCCGGTCCCGATCGAGTGGGGTGACATCTACGATTCGCTAAGAAAGGGCGTAATCAGTGGTACTATACTGCCCCTTGAAACGATGAAGGGCACCAATTCAGGCGAGGTGCTCAAGTACGTGACGTCTGCATGGAGGATAGGAAGCGTCTATACCTTCTACGTACTGATGAACAAGAAGAAGTGGGATAGCCTGCCACCTGACGTTCAAAAAACTATTACCGAGTACAACACCGGGTTCTTGGAACAATGGCCGGCCGAGTGGAACAAGATAGACTTCGAAGGCCTGGAGTTCTTCAAGAAGAACGGGGGACAGATCGTGACGGTTACTGAAGCGGAAATCGCCAGGTGGGTAAAAGCCATGGACCCGATTCTTGAGGCGTATAAGAAGGAGTTGATGTCAAAAGGCTATAAGTCTGATGAAGTCGACAGCTGGTTTAAGTTTATTCGGGAACGCATCGAATACTGGAAGGGACAGCAGAAGGCGAAGAATATTCCGTTCCCGCTGCCTGTCACTTACTAGTAATTAATGTAGATGAGACGATTACAGCGTGACGCGATAATAATGGAACATGAGGCATAGAAACCGGAAGCTGCAGGTGCGGAGTTCCACTTGCAGCTTCTCAACTAAAGCCGTGGAAAGGCGGACCATTCGAGAGATTAAATTTTCCTGCTTTCTAAGAAAGAAGGGGACAATAATTTAGGAGTGCCAACAGCAGAGTTGCTTAATCAAGAGTAGGGCACGGAGAAGAAGAACAACGGGGGGTATTATGCGCAAGCTTGGTGTCACGACCACATATGAAGATGTGGAGAACCTGACGGTCGGTCAAGCCCTGGAGAGAAGCGCGCAGATGGTGCCTGAAAAAATCTGCGTTTTCTTCAACGATCATCGGGTGACCTACAAGGAACTGAACCGGCAGTCAACTGCCTTTGCGGCAAGCCTGCAACAGATGGGCATCGGAAAGGGGGACAGGGTCGGCATCTATATGTTCAACCGCCCCGAATTGTACATCGCTTTCTATGCCCTTCAAAAGCTCGGGGCTATAGTGGCCTGGATAAACCCGGGCTACAGGGCCCACGAATTGTCTTTTATCCTCAATAACTCCCAGGCCAAGGCCGTTATTGTCGAGAAGCGGGAAGAGGGGTTTGACAACTTCGGGCTTGTCCAGGAGCTGCGCAATGACCTTCCGCACCTTTCACACGCCATCTCCGTGGGGGGAGGGAGCGGGAATGGGGTTTTTCCATTTGAAGACGTCCTCGAGAGAGGACGGGAAGACCGGCTCGAAAAGCCTCACATAGAGACTCAGCATGACCTCTCCATGCTTATTTACACGTCGGGCACCACCGGAGTCCCGAAGGGCTCGATGATCACGCAGTATCAGGCCGTACGGGGAGGATACTCCCATGTGCGGGGCATGGCTGCGACAGCCGACGACGTCTTTCTGGGCATACTTCCCCTGGCCCATTCATACGGGTGCGGGACTGCGATCATCCAGCCTGTACTTATTCAGGCATCGGTTATTCTGCTCGAAACATTTAACACCGAACTGGCACTCAAGGCTATCGAAAGTCAAAAACCGACTCTGCAGCACGGTTCCCCTGCCCATTACATCATGGAGATGAATCATCCCAATATTGACAGGTACGACCTTTCCAGTTTGAGGGCCGGGTATCTTGCGGGTCAGATATGTCCGGAAGAGGTGATCCAGTGGGGAGAAGACAGGAACATCTACCTGTCGTCCTCGTGGGGAAATTCAGAAGTCGGCCCGGGAGCAGGCACCATGTGCCCCTTCGGCACGCCCCTTGAAGTCCGTAAGAAGAGCGTCGGTATGCCGGTCCCGGGGATGGAGTTAAAAGTAGTTGACCAGCACACCGGAAAGCAGGTCGATGCGGGCGAGGTCGGCGAGATGATGGTGAAAGGCCCCAACGTGCTGAAAGGTTACTGGCAGAACCCGGAGGAAACAGAGAAACAGCTCGAAAAGGATGGATGGCTCCACACCGGGGACCTGGTCTCTATGGACGAGAAAGGCTTTATCACCATGTACGGAAGAAGCAAGGATTTGATAAACCGGGGCGGGCTGAAGATATACCCTTCAGAGCTCGAATCGCTGATCCTTCAACATCCCGACGTATCCCAGGTTTGTATTGTAGGGACGCCGAACCCGGTGCTGGGAGAGAGCATCTGCGCGTGTGTCGTGCCGAGGGGAGGGGCTGCGGTTTCCCTCAAGGGGATTCGAGATTTTCTGAAAAATAAAGTAGCCAACAACAAACTGCCCGACGAGCTTTCCGTCGTCTCAGATTTTCCAAAAATGCCCGGCGGAGTAAAGATAAGGAAATTCGGCGCAGGTGGAGTTCAGGAACTGGCGTTGCTCGACAGAAACAGGGAGAAGATGAGGTAAGGACAGGCGAGGCAGGCACCCATGAGGAGGTAAGCTTACGACGTCAGCCGGCAGCTGAACGAGCGTAGCGAGGCCGAGGGGGAAGGCTTCATCCGGCTTGGCCGGTGGAGGGGGCGCTGAGCCCCGGTAATTGCTGCCCGGCGGAGTAAAGATAAGGAAATTCGGTGCAGGTGGAGTTCAGGAACTGACGTTGCTCGACGAGGACCGTGAGAAACTCAGATGACGTCTGGCCCTTCCGTAAATAGATCGGCAGCTATTTTTGACGGCATCACCGGTCTTTCGGATCATCATAAGGCAAATAAGCCGGAGCGCCGTCAAACGAATCGAGATTATGGGACATACGGTCCGGTGAGTTATCCGCCGAGCCGGGAGAAAGATTTTTCTCAAAATAAGCAGTGAAAGGAGTCGCCATGAAAGCAAAGTTATTTGGTTACTGGGTTCTCTCTTTCGCACTGATGTTCGTGCCTGTAACCGTATCGGTTGCCGCATCGCCTGCACCCCAGGCTATTGCGATCGGCGCAATTGTCTCTCTCAGCGGTTTTGATTCAAACCTTGGCCACCAGGCAAAGGCCGGGTACGAGATGGCCGTCGAAGACATCAACAAGGCCGGAGGGGTATTCGTCAAAGAGTATGGCAAGAAGATGCCCCTGGAAGTGGTCGTGCAGGATATGGAATCGAACCCCCAGAAGGCGGTCAGCAGGATGGAGTACCTCCTGACGTCAAAAAAAGTCGTCTCGTATGTAGGGACGACATTTATCTCTGCGGGGTCGGGGGTTGCCGAGAAGAACAAGATTCCAACGATGGTCGTCGCCTCTGCCGTGCAGGGGGTGCACGAGAGGGGTTTCAAGTACTGGTTCTCGCCGGTTGGTAAAAGCCCGGACACCGCCAGGGCCGTCTTTGACATTATGGAATCGTTGCCCGCAGACAAGAGGCCAAAGGCCGTGGCTATATTCCAGGAGCATACGGACTTCGGCCTGGAGCAGGCCCAGATCTTCAAGGCGGAGGCGGAAAAGCGCGGCTGCAAAGTCGTTTTCCACGATAAGTATACACCTATGACCAAGGACTGGAGTCCGTTGATCATGGGTGCCAAAAAGGCGGGTGCCGAGGTTCTGCTCACGAGCCCGATCACGCCTGACGGCATGCTGATGATCAGGCAGATGAAAGAACTCGATTACAACCCCAAGGCGATCGTCGCAATCCGTGCGCCCGATGATCTCGCCTGGGGAAAGGCGATGGGCGCCGCCGGTGATTACGTTATGCTCATGGGCGGCTGGCACTACGGTGCGAAGTTCCCCGGTGTCGAAAAGCTGAATGCCGCCTACAAAGCGAAGTTCGCCCGGCCAGCCGACATGCAGACAGGTCCCGCCTACGCTTCCATCCAGATCATCGCGGCAGCCATCGAAAAGGCCGGGACCCTGGATACGGCAAAGATCAGGGATGCGATAGCGGCCACCGATATGATGACCATGGTGGGGAAAGTCAAGTTCCGCGCGAACGGCACTGTGATCGATCCCTGTCCTGCAACCATTCAGTGGCAGAAAGGGGCTCAGAAGCTTGTATGGCCGAAGGAATTCAAGGAGGCTGAGTTCGCCTATCCGATTCCGGAGTGGAAATCGAGATAATGCAGCTTCTCTCCGTCAAAGGGATTTCAAAATCGTTCGGTGGCCTTAAGGTCCTGTCGGCGATCGACTTCGAGGTACAGGAGAAGGAGATCGTCGGCCTGATCGGGCCCAACGGTTCCGGAAAGACAACCCTTTTTAACACGATTATGGGGTCTATCCCCTCCGATGAGGGCAGCATCTCTTTTCGCGGGGAAGTGATCACCGGTCTGAAGCCGCACCGGATCTGCCGGAAAGGCATAGGCAAAACCTTTCAGCTTACCAGGCCTTTTACGAGGATGACGTGCCTCGAGAACGTTATGGTGGGGAGGTACTTCGGAAAAGAACCGGGTCGCGGATATGCCAGGACGAAGGCTGAAGCGCGGGATGTACTCAATCTTGTGGGCCTGAGAGAAAAAGAAAATGCGCCGGCGGCGGTTCTCAACGTCATAGGTCGGAAGCGACTTGAACTGGCGAGGGCGATGGCCGGACATCCGCACCTGTTGCTGCTCGATGAGATCATGGCCGGATTGAACCCGACGGAGATCACGACAGCGGTCTCTTTGGTGCGGCAGATCAACCGATCGGGTGTAGGCATCATTATCGTGGAACATGTAATGAAAGCGGTGCTCGGTCTATCGGAGCGGGTAGTGGTCCTGGATGCAGGCAAAAAAATCGCCGAGGGAATACCCGGGGAAGTTGTAAAGAACGAGGCTGTCATCAGGGCCTACCTGGGACAGACTGCTCATGCTTGAACTGAACAGGGTCGACGTGCACCGGGGGGGCATTCAGGTCCTCTGGTCGGTCTCGTTAACTGCCAAGGAAGGCAGGATAACGGCCCTGCTCGGCTCAAACGGAGCAGGCAAGACAACGCTCCTCAGCGCGATCAGTGGCCTTGTCAGGACGTCGAGCGGAACCATTACCCTGAAGGGAAACCCCATCGGCAGTCAGCCGGTTCACAAGATCGTGGAGATGGGGGTGAGCATGGTCCCGGAGGGGAGGCGTCTCTTTCCCGAGATGACCGTGCACGAGAATCTCGAGCTGGGTGCATTTACAAGAAAGGCGCGGGCCGGCAGGCACGAGACGATGGAACTGGTCTTCAGGACCTTTCCTGTCCTTGCGGACCGGCGCTTGCAGATGGCGGGAACCCTGAGCGGAGGAGAGCAACAGATGCTCACCATTGCACGCTCCCTTATGTCCCGCCCCAACCTTCTGCTCCTCGACGAGCTTTCCTGGGGCCTGTCGCCCGTCGCAACCGAAAACATTTTCAAAACCGTCAAGGAGATCAACGGGAGTATGGGCCTGACGATCTTTATTGTCGAACAGAACGTGGCAACGACCCTGGAGATGGCTGACTATGGCTATATCCTCGAAAACGGCCGTATCGTGGGTGAAGGGGTGGCCAGAGAGCTTCTCAGCAGTGAACAGGTAAAAGATGCCTATTTAGGGATCGGGGACGTCTAGTGGCGCAGGTTATCGTATACGGGATAATCACGGGGGCTTTTTACGGTCTCACTTCAATAGGTCTCTCCCTCGTCTTCGGTGTCATGCGCCACCTGAACATCGCGCACGGCTCCCTCCTCATGATCGGCGGTTTTGTCGCCTACTGGGCTTTTCACCTCTTCAGTATTGATCCCTTTCTTTCGATCCCCATCGTTATCGTCATACTTTTTGCGCTGGGGGTAGCCCTCTACAAAGGTCTCTTCTGCCACCTGGATTCGTTACCGGAAGGCCAAAAGATCAACAATTCGATGCTCGTAGGCTTCGGACTGACATGGATCATCGACAACCTGGCGATCCTGTTCTGGACGTCCGATGTCCGGGCAGTAACACCGGCTTATACGGGAAGCGTCATCCAGGTGATGGACGGGTTGAGGATACCCGTTGTGGGTATCGCCATTGTGGGCCTTGCCCTGCTGGTGATCTTTTCCCTCCACCTGATCCTTACAAAGACTTTCTTCGGCAAAGCGGTGAGGGCGACTGCGCAGGACCGTGACGCAGGCAATTTAATGGGCATCAACGTCGAGCGCACTTACCTCACTTTTTTCGCCCTCAGCGCATCCCTGGCAGGGATCGCCGGCGTCGTTGCAGCGGTCAACTACTCCGTTCATCCGACTGTCGGGTTCGAATGGCTGCTCAAGGCAATCATCATCCTTGTCCTCGCCGGCGTCGGTAAAATCGGCCCGGTCTTCGCCGCCGGCATAGCACTCGGTATGGCGGAAGGGGTAAGCGTCTATTTTACGGGTCCGGCGTACCGGGAGGTAGTGGGACTAGTACTGTTCCTGCTGGTCCTGGTTTACAGAGCGAAGTAGAGGGGTCACGAGGTGAGACGTGGAGCATAGCAGAAAAACCTTAGTACTGTCGGCATTCGTCGTTCTCCTGCTGCTGATTTTCCCTGTGTCAGTCGGGACGGAGCACACGATCAATCTCGTCATCTCGCTATTTATCATCGTGATCCTTGCCCAGGCCTGGAATGTGCTGGCAGGCTTCGCCGGACAGGTCAGTCTCGGCAACGCCGCTTTCTTCGGCATCGGGGCCCTGGCCTTTCACTTTTTGGCGTGGAGCTGGGGGTTTCCGCTCTATCTCGCCTTGCCTCTCTCGGCTGTTTCGGCTGTTATGCTGGCGAGCCTGATCGGCATTCCGGCATTCCGGCTGAAGGGTGCCTATTTCGCAATCGGGACGCTTGCCCTTGCGGAGGTCCTGAGAATAACGGTGGGCAATATTTTCCCCCGGACGGTTTACATTCCGACCGATCAGATCAACGCGTACAGCCTGTTCTCCCGCTACTATCTCGCCCTGTTTCTCGTCGTTCTCACACAGGTCTGCGCTTTTTTCATGGTGAGATCAAAGGCGGGTCTGGCGATGAGGGCATTGAGGGACGACGATGAGGCGGCGGAAACGTCGGGCGTCAATCTCTTCAGGTACAAATATATGGCACTCGTCTACAGCAGTTTTTTTTCCGGGCTTGCGGGCGGCCTCTTTTCCTACTATCAGATTTCGATCCTGCCCACGTCTCTGTTCGGCCCCCAGTGGACGTTCGAACCACTTGTTGCGGCCTCAGTCGGCGGAGCGGGCACTTTGCTCGGTCCCGTGATCGGTTCCGTCTTTCTCATCCTGGTTATGGAACTCTTTGCTCTTACCCTGGGAAAGACGTACCTCATCATTTTCGGCGCAATATTCGTATTTGTAGTCCTTTTCTTCCCCGCCGGCCTTATTGAATTCTTCAGATGGTTGAGAAGGGGAAAGAGAGTTGAGTCAGTTAAGTGAGTTAAGTGAGGAGAAACGACGTCTCTTCAGAACATCTTTCCTTACTTAACTTACGTAAGTTACTCAACTGGTTTTGACTGTACTACAAGGAGGATCCTATGAAAAATACTCCGGGTCAGGGTGAATGCGCGCCCGTCGAGCAGAAGGCCCTGCTCGAGACACTCCTGCAGATGGCACTCGACCACAGGATGCACGAGCGCTTCTACACGGCGAGGGACTTTCAGTGGGCGGCCGATCTGCGCAGGCATGCCAACAGGCTGGCGACGGTCGCAGAGAGGCTCGAGTCGATCTCCCAGCAAGCCCTGAATGCGGCGGGAGGAGTGAAGTCCACGCTGGAAGCGGATGCACCCCTCTCGATATCCCAGATGGAGATGATCAATTACAGGGACGTCGTACCCTTCATGGCCATCCTGTGGTACGGCCACGGTGGTGAGCCGCCGGAGTTCAAGGAGATCACAGGGGAGCTGACGGGAAGGATGTGGGCCATGCGCGAAACCTCGAAGATGCTCCTCGAGTATATGAATAAACACTTTGAGGGGAACGAGGCAGCCCTGATAGTATCCGACAGCCGGTTCCTCGAAGGATCCCTGTGGCGGATGAGGATCACGACGGGCCTTTACAAGGTCGCCACCTATTACAGGCTGGCAGCGGAGAACATGGCCATGGCCTTGAAGAGCCTGGAGTCTGCTCCCCTTGAAGGGAAGGGGCTCCTCGAAGCAGGCAATAGGACGTCCGCCGTTGCCATGCTAAAATCTGCGCAGGCGCATCTCAATGAAGCCGCAACCCACCTGGGCGTTGCCGCGACAGAGCTGGGTAAAGACGAGGAGCGCTGGCAGCGCAGCCAGGCTGCCCTCGAAGCAATCATTGGAACAGTACGAGCGAAGCGAGCTTGAGGGGGAAGGTTCCAGGGACCTTGTTCGTGGAAGGGGCGCTGAGCCCCAATATTGTTATCTCTTTATGAGGGGGAAGGTTCCAGGGACCTTGTTCGTGGAAGGGGCGCTGAGCCCCAATAATTGAAAGGAGCTGAACTATGCCGGTTTTTGAACTCGAGAAGATGACATTCGAAGAAGTTGATACACTGCCGCGCGACAGGACCGTCATAATTCTTCCTGTGGGGCCGCTCGAAGCGCACGGTCCTCATCTGCCCTTGAGCGTTGATATACGGGGCGCCGAGGTCCTTACCGGTCTTGCCGCGCAACTCCTCTCGGAGAGAGGGCATACCATTGCGATCGCCCCGGTCGTTCCTTACACCCTCTCCGATGTTGCAATGCCTTTTCCCGGAACCGTCACCCTTTCACGGCCTACAATCATTGCCCTGATTACCGATGTTGCGGCATCCTTTGCGCGCCATGGCTTCAGGAAACTGGTGATAAACTGCCACCACCTCGAGCGGCCGAACCTTGCGGCCCTGCACGAGGCAGCCAAAGGCGCAGCGGTGTTCGGCATTTCGGTCCTCGTGTCGAATGCGATTCTCGAATCGATGCCCGAGTGCGCGCTTCTGATGAGAGGGGAGTACCCTGAGTGGGATTTTCACGCGGGTGAAGGGGAAACGAGTTTTTTTCTGTGGAAATTCCCCGACGAGGTGAGGACATTGTACAAGAAATTGCAACCCAACTGGTCGAATCTCCGGGAGAAATTTGCTGCAGGCGCGAAGGACTTCAAGGAAGCGGGCGGACAGCGATGCTACTTCGGCGACCCCGCGAAGGCGGACCCGAAGACGGGTGAGGCGCTC
>Ga0351960_1108_pt1 | contig 13933 bp, 12 predicted proteins | sample TotcelT113001M14_FD_205808 | JGI IMG/M metagenome (GOLD analysis project Ga0351960, IMG submission 205808) | Enriched cells from coal bed in the Powder River Basin, Montana, United States - Total cells T11 rep3 HSBNCT.T11.300.1.M14 ... | reverse complement strand
TTCCTCCATCACAATGGACAGTGCAACGATGTCGCCCCCACTTCCACCATACTCAGCGGAAATCGCAAGACCGGTGAAGCCAACCTCAGCCAGCTTCTTGAAGTTGTCCATGGCGAAGACGTCGGCCTTGTCGACTGCGTCAGCCTTGGGCTCGATCTCGTTCTTAGCGAACTCGCGTGCAGTTGCCTGGAGCATCTGTTCGGCTTCAGTCAGATGGAAATCCATACCCTATTCCTCCTTCGCCACGCGGGGGTGGCGGCGTAAGTGTACCTGCTTCTTGTTCCCGTGAAAACAGGGGAGGCCTTCCTTCTCTCGATGCGGCAAGGCCCTCGAATCGATCCATGTTTGCGGCGTAGTAGGCAGTCGTGATCTCCAGTTCAGTCAGCCCGAGGGGTCTCTTGCGAACCACAGTGGCGGCGTGAATCTGCCTCTTCGCATTGCGCAAGGTGACCGGGTCATGCCGCAGCAGCGAGCGGGCCATTTGTTCCGACGCAGCCGGCAGGTCCGCCGAGGCCACAACGCGGTCGGCAAGCCCTATCCTCAGGGCTTCGACGGCATCGATGTCATCGCCCAGCATCGTCATGCGCTTCGCGAGCGCCGGTCCAACAAGCGCCAGCAGACCGTACAGGCAGCCGACATCATAGTACATGCCGAATCCTATCTCCGGAATCCGGAAGAAGGCTTCGCGCGCCAGCAAGCGGAAGTCGCAGCACGTCGTGAGGCATGCACCCCATCCAACAGCAGGGCCGTTCACCGCGGCAATCGTAACCTGCGGCAGGGAGTGCAGTGCCCGCACCACATCCTGGCCATTCTCCTGGTAGAGGCGTTCTATCTGCTGGGGAGGTTGGTAGAAGGTTCGCCGCCCTTCCATGCTTATGTCCACTCCGGAACAGAATGAACTTCCTGAGCCCGTGAGGATCACTACCGTCACCCTCGCCTCGTCCCTCAGGTCAGCGAGCGCCTCCCGCAGCGACACCAGCATCTCTCGGCTGAGTGCATTGCGGCGGAAGGGCCGGTTCAGAGTGAGAACAGCGAGCGCCCCGTCGATTGAGCACAGAACGAGGCCGTTGCCATAGCTCGCCACCCCGTGCCCGGGTGATTCCGGGGTCACCGCCCGCAGTTCTCGGCGCTGCATGTTCGTGCTAATCGGTCTCGATCCTGAAACGCGGCGGGCGCTTCTCCCTGAATGCGCTCATGCCTTCGTCGATGTCGCCTGTCGCGGTATAGAACGCCTGCACGAGCTCCGGCTCCATCATCGCAAGATCCGCGAACTGCGCAACGGTGGCAGCGTTAATCATCCGTTTGACGAGACGCAGGGCGGTCGGCCCTTTGGTGGACAGCTTGCCGACAAGTTCACGGCAGGCGTCCATCAGCTTGTCCGGAGCCACAACGTCATGCACCAGTCCGATCTCCCGTGCCTCTCGCGCCGGCACCCGGTCACAGGTCATAATCATTCGGCGCGCCTGAGCCGGTCCGATGAGGGCGAGAAGCGGATAGAGGCAACTTACCGAATAGCCGATGCCAATTGCAGTTTCGGGGATGCTGCAGTATGCGCCGTCCGCTATGACGCGGAAGTCGCAACACGACACCAGACCCAGTCCGAGCCCTACACACGGGCCATTGATGGCCGCAACAGTCACCTGGTGCAGATTCGTCCACTTCCTCACGAGAATCTGACCGTTCTCCTGAAACACCCGCTCGTTCGGCTGACGCGCATCGTACCATTCGTCGCGTGCCTCTTTCGTGACATCGATGCCCGCGCAGAAGGCGCGTCCGGCACCGGTGAGTATGACGAACCGAGTCTTGAGATCGAGACGCAGAGCATCCACGATATCGCTGAACTCGTACAGCATCCCGATGTTGAACGCGTTCAGGCTGTTGGGTCGATTCAGGGTGATGGTGGCGGTCTCTTCCTCCTTCTCCACAAGGAAGTAGGCGTAGTTGTCTTGCACGGGCTGACTCCTTTCGTCGCAGAATATGCGTGTGATGCAGATGGAACCACCGGGACCACGCGGCCAGCGGCATTGAACCAGAAAGCTCGCGCTGTGTCCACTCGCGCGACCACTCGCGGCGGCACACAGTCACCCGTGTTTTGACACCGCCACGGCGAGTTGCTAACGTGCAGACTGCACGCGCGTGCGAAAAGCCCCTCGCGCGGCGGCACAAGGCACTCGAACGCCACAGAGAATCGAGGAGGAGCGAAGTCGCATGACGAGACGGCTGGAGAGGAAATACGAACACGGCACTCATGTGTCTGAGTACGTCCAGGATGTGCCGCCGTTAGGAGAGGACCGAAGGACGATCTTCGTGCCCGAGATCGATGCGCTCAAGGTGGCTGAGGCGAGCAGCCGAACGCTCGGCATGTTTCTGACAGAGGTTCTGGCGCCGCTCGCGGAGAAGTACGGAGATGGAGTGTGGGAGATCGGGCGCAAAGCTCTGTATGAGGTGGGACGACGACGCGCATCCGCCATGCTCAAACGCATGAAGATCGATGACCTCAACGACGCCCGCTGCCTCGGGCGGCTGATGGACCTTGAAGACAGCGGGGGCGGGATCTACGGCGAATGGGTCGAATGGGGCAGGCGGCGCGCCGTGAAACACGACTATGAATGCCCTCAGGCAAAATCCTATGAGAGGTGCCCTCAGATATGCACGGTTATGCTCGAGGCCATGGAGCAGGGCACGTTCGATGCGCTGGGAGTGAAGGTGAAGAAGCCCATCGTCACAAAAGCGATGTCGGCAGGGGACCCGTATTGCGAGGTTGTAATCGAACTGGAGGACTGAGGACAGTCCCCCTGGACGCACCGGGAACCGACGGACTGCGATGCCGATCGGCGTTCCACGTAGTGGCGGGCAGGCCACCGGCTATCCGGCCGGGTGGCCTGATACAGCTGAGTCGGGGATTCAGCCGAAGCCTCCACGATGCGCGTATTGACACTACACCTGACATACTATAATCTTGGTACGTTGTGCGACCATCGAGTCGCGCCAACAGGAAAAGTGTCAGGTCATGCCGCGTTCGATTCAGTGCGCGCGAAACGCATCGCTCGTTACGTCCCCGCAACGGAATCCGCTTCCAGTTGTCCCGGAACACAGCAACGAACAGATGTGAACGCTGATGCGGTGAGCCGAAGCCATTCCTCTCCGAAATCGCGGCTGAGGACCAGGAGCACGTGAGGCACGAGGCTCCCTGAAGCGACCATTCCGAGAGCAGGCAAGGAGGCACGAGAGGACATGGGCAGTGTCAATGTAGCAATCATAGGAGTCGGCAACTGCGCGTCATCGCTGGTGCAGGGTGTCCACTACTACCGGGAGGCGCGAGAGGACGACTTCGTGCCTGGACTTATGCATGTCAATCTGGGCGGCTACCACATCTCCGATATCAACTTTGTGGCCGCTTTCGACATCGACAAGAACAAGGTAGGCAAGGACCTGTCGAAGGCCATCTACACGTTGCCCAACAACACCTATAAGTTCTGCGATGTTCCCAAGACCGGTGTGAAGGTTGAGCGCGGCATGACGCACGACGGATTGGGCAAGTACCTCTCACAAATTATTGAGAAGGCGCCCGGCCCTACCGCCGACATCGTCAGCATCCTCAAAGAAACGAAGACCGACGTGGTCATCAACTACCTGCCGGTCGGAAGCGAGGAAGCGACGAAGTGGTACGTGGAGCAAGTACTGGCGGCGGGTTGCGGCCTCGTCAACTGCATCCCAGTGTTCATCGGGCGTGAGGCCTACTGGCAGAAGCGCTTCGCCGAGAAAGGCCTCCCGGTCATCGGCGACGACATCAAGTCGCAGGTGGGCGCCACCATCACGCATCGCGTTCTCACCCGACTCTTCAGGGACCGTGGCGTCAAGCTGGAGAGGACCTATCAGCTCAACTTCGGTGGCAATACCGACTTCCTGAATATGCTTGAGCGCGAGCGTCTCGAGTCGAAGAAGATATCCAAGACGAACGCCGTCACATCTCAGCTCGACTACGATCTGGGACCAGGCAACGTTCACGTGGGACCGAGTGACTACGTGCCATTCCTCGAGGACCGGAAGTTCTGCCACATCCGCATGGAAGGTCGGACGTTCGGCGACGTGCCGCTGCTCCTGGAGATGAAGCTCGAGGTGTGGGACAGCCCCAACTCCGCCGGTGTCGTAATAGACGCCGTGCGATGCTGCAAGCTGGCGCTGGACCGCGGCCTGTCGGGCACGATCGTTGGCCCGGCCTCCTATTTCATGAAGTCGCCGCCCATCCAGTACCCGGATGACGAGTGCCGACGCCGCACCGAGGAATTCATCAGCAACGAGTGCCAGGAGGACCCGGTGACTCTGCCGACCCCGCTCACGGTACAGGCGTAGTCCGAGAATCGGTCTGACACTGGAGAATCCAACCGGGCCCGCGGGTGCGGGCCCGTTGTATGTCGATGCCAAGTCTTCAGCAGTACAGAAGAAGAATAGGCTCGCGGGTGGCTGAACCCTTTGTGAAGGCGCTCAGTCGTAGCCCCATCTCGCCCAACGCCATCACTGTGACCGGAGTGGTCGTCACGCTCGTGGCGGCGTGGCTGGCATCGGAAGGGAGACTCCTGGCATCAGGACTGGTACTCGGCGGAGCCTCGCTGCTCGACATGCTTGATGGCGCTCTCGCGCGCGCCACGGGCAAGACAACGACCTTTGGCGCGATTCTCGACTCGACCGGCGACCGTCTATCTGAAGCGGCTCTACTCGCAGGCATCGCGCTGTGGTTCACGCAGCAGGGCAACACGACAGCGACGCTGGTGACCTACGTCGCCCTGATTGCGTCGTTTCTGGTCAGCTACCTGCGAGCGCGAGGTGAAGCGGTGGGCTTCGACTGCACCGTCGGTTTGTGCACGCGCCCCGAGCGGGTTATAGTATTGGCGCTTGGCCTGCTCACAGGCTTCGTGTTCGTAGCAGTGGCCATTGTCGCCTTGTGTTCTTCGGTGACCGTGGTCCAACGATTGCTCCATCTGCAACGCAAGGGAAAGGAGTCTGGAGACTAATGTCAGTTGTCGCGCTTGTCGGAGGTCAGTGGGGAGACGAGGGCAAAGGCAAGGTGATCGACTCCCTTGCGGCCAAGGCGCACATGGTTGTGCGCTACGCGGGAGGTGACAATGCGGGACACACTACTGTGAACCCGCACGGAACCTTCAGACTTCACCTTATCCCATCCGGAATCTTCTATGACAACGTGCGCTGCATCATCGGCAACGGCGTGGTGGTGAACCCGGCCGTGCTGCTGCGCGAAATCGCGGAGTTGCACGAACACGGCGTCGGAACCGGCAATCTGCTGGTGAGCGACCGTGCGCACCTCATCATGCCCTACCACCCGATGCTCGACAAACTCGAAGAACAGCGCCGCGGACAAAGTGCGATTGGCACGACACAGAGAGGCATCGGTCCGGCGTTCGTGGACAAGGTTGCCAGGACCGGTCTCCGCGTGGGAGAACTCTTCGACGCCAAGAGTTTTCGCGCCCGGATCGAGGACGTCATGGAGCAGAAGAACGCGCTCCTGACCTCACTGTACGGTCATCCGGCCATGTCGGTGGACGACGTCTTCAGTCAGTACATGGAGTACGCCGAGCAACTGAAGGGGTACGTGGCAGACGTTCTCCCAATCATCCATGATGCGATTGATCGTGGCGACACGATCATGCTGGAGGGAGCGCAAGGTGCGCTGCTGGATACGGATTTCGGCTCGTATCCATTCGTTACGTCGTCATCGCCGCTTGCCGGAGGAGCCACAGTCGGCAGTGGCATCGGTCCAACTCAGATTGACCGCGTCCTGGGGGTGTTCAAGGCCTATGCGACCCGGGTGGGTGGCGGCCCGATGCCCACCGAACTCCATGGAGAGATGGGGGATTTCATTCGTGAGAAGGCGGGAGAGTATGGGGCGACCACCGGGCGGCCAAGGAGATGCGGCTGGTTCGACGGTGTGGCCGGCAGATTCAGCGTACGGATCAACGGCATGACCGATGTGGCGCTGACACACCTGGACATCTTCGACGGATTCAAGTCCATCAAGGTCTGTACCGGATACATGGTGGATGGTCGCTACACCGCTGACTTCCCCACGAGGACCGATACCCTGGAGCGCTGCGAGCCGGTCTACGAGGAGTTGCCCGGGTGGGATGAATGCACGGAGGACATGGGTGACTTCGCTGACTTGCCTCAGAACGCGAGGCGCTACGTGAATGCCATCTCGGACCTGGTTGGCTGCCGGGTGTCTCTTGTATCCATGGGGCCCAAGAGGGAACAGATAATCGAGATCCGGGCCTAGAAGGACTACCCCGGACCCGGCGTCTCGCCTCTCACACCCTGCTGCGTACCGAATCTGCCGTCAGAATGCGGCCAGATCGATCTTGAACTGCTTCAGCGCGGTCAGTATGGTGGCGGCCGTCTTCTCGTCAGGTTCACACAGCGGCAGGCGGGTCGGACCCACTCGAAAACCAAGATGGTTCATCGCGAACTTCAGAGGTATCGGGTTCGCCACAACAAACATCGCATCCACCATGGGCAGCAGATGCCGGTGTATCGCGGCTGCTTCCTTCGTCTTGCCGGCCAGCAGCTTGTTCATCATGTCCTGCGTCTGCAGTCCAACGAGGTGCGTGATTACTCCGACCACTCCGTAGCCGCCAAGCGCCATGACATGCAGCGTATCGCCATCATTCCCACTGTACACGAGAAACTCAGGAGGCACTCCCTGGATAATCTCCGAGATCTGGTGGAGGTTTGCACTCGCCTCTTTGACCGCGATGATGTTATCGACCTTGCTCAGCCGGATCACAGTCTCGGCGGCGAGATTGCATGACGTGCGAGATGGAACGTTGTACATGATGCAAGGCAGGTTGCACGACGTGGCAATCGCCTTGAAATGCCGGTAGAGGCCTTCCTGCGTCGGACGATTGTAGTAGGGCACCGTCAGCAGGCAGGCGTCCACGCCTGTCTTCTCGGCTTCGCGCGTCAATTCGATACTCTCGCTCGTGCTGTAGTTGCCGGTACCGGCAACTACCATCACTCCGGCACCCAACTCCTCTTTGATTTCACGGAACAGCCGGAGCTTCTCCGGAATGCTGAGGGTCGGAGCCTCTCCGGTAGTTCCGGAGACGAGGATTCCGCCACTGCCGGACTTGACCAATGCACGCGCCAGCTTGCGGGCCTGCGCGTAATCCACCTGTTCGCGGTCATCAAACGGGGTAACCATCGCAGTCAGAAGTCGTGGAAATTCCGGCATCTCAGGCTCTCCTCTTCCTGGACTTGATCCAGTCACGTCGAAGACCTTCCTCGACGATTTGGACGGCGTTCAATCCCGCGCCCTTGCGCAGATTATCACATACAATCCACATCGACAGCGAGTTCGACCGGGAGGCGTCCCTGCGTATTCTCCCCACAAAGACCTGATTGAGTCCGCTCGCAGACCAGGGTTGAGGATAGAAACTGACGGTTGGGTCGTCCAGTATCCGCACGCCTGGTGCCTGGGCAAGGATCTTGCGCGCCTCTTCAGGCGTGATGGCAGTCTCGAACTCGACGTTCACCGATTGACTCTGCCCGAAGTACACCGGCACGCGGACGCAGGTCGGCGCCACACCGATGGTATCGTCCCGCAGGATGCGTCTGGTTTCCTCGACTATCCGCCACTCTTCCTTGGTGTAGCCATTGTCGAGAAACACGTCTATCTCCGGAAGCACGTTGAACGCTATCTGATGGGAGTACATGTGAGGACACACCCGGCGCCCCTCCAGCACGCGTTTCGCCTGAGCGGTGAGTTCCTTCAGCGCGGCAGCCGTTCCACTGCACGACACAGGCTGGTACGTACTGACTACTATCCGCCGTATCCTGTTCGCGCTGTGAAGAGGGAAGAGCGCCACCATGAGTTGGATGGTGGAACTTCCGGGATTGCACAGGATGCCCTTGTGTTGAGCGATGTCATCCGCATTGACTTCCGGCACGACCAACGGCACCGTACCATCGGTAACCATGTCGCCGCTATCGTCGATGACGACGGCGCCGGACTGAACTGCAGCAGGCACCAGGCGGCGACTGGAATCGAGTCCATCACAGAAGAAGGCCACATCCACATTGCGAAAGATGTCAGGGGTGGCTTCCTCCACCTCGAGCTTCTGATGACTGAAGAAGTACTCCACGCCAGGACGGCGGTCGGTGTCGTACAGGTGAACCGACGAAGCCGGAAACCGGCGCTCCTCGAGAATCTTGAGGAGTTCCTGGCCGACAAGCCCCTCGGCACCGACAATCGCCACGTCAACGGTGTCCATAGCACCTACAGACCCATAAGCTTATCAAGTCCGACAACCAGACTTCGAGTCTTCACCACTTCCTTGACCGCAAGTATGACTCCGGGCATATACGATTCGCGACTGGTCGCATCATGCCGGAGAAGCAGGGTCTGCCCTTTGCCGCCAAAGAGCACTTCCTGAGCCGCCATCACGCCGGGCATCCTGATGCTGTGTATGGCCAGGCCGCCGACTTCGCCGCCCCGCACTCCTGCGAGCACTTCTTTCTCGGTGGGAGGATACACGAACCGGGAGCCGCGAGCCTCCGCCATCATGCGCGCCGTGGCAAGCGCGGTGCCCGAGGGAGCGTCCAGCTTCTTGTCATGGTGCATCTCAATAATCTCGGCATTGGCGAAGAATCGAGATGCAATCTGCGCCAGATGCATCAGCAGCACGGCGCCAAGCGAGAAATTGGCGGCGACAACGGCGCCCACACCGTGGCAATCGCACAGGCTGCGCAACTCATCGATATCAGCAGCCGACAGCCCGGTCGTGCCTATGACCATGTGGACTTTGAGGGGAAGCGCGACTCGCGCGGCCTCCATGGCGACGCCAGCGCGGGTGAAATCGACAACGACATCCGGACAGGTCTTGTCAATGAGCGAGCCGAGATTGGACGACAACGGAATCAGGTCCGGGTACTCCGGTACAGGAAGATACGGCTGCGATGCGCATGCTTCTACTGCGCCAACGAAGCGCAATTCGCCGTCAGCGAGGACCGCCCGGGCGACCTCCTGCCCCATCCTTCCCAGAGCGCCATTGACAACAACACGCGTAGGCACCGTTGACCTCCCGCACGCACAACCAATCAGCTGCCTGCACTGCCTGCACGGCGGCAGGCTCGTTGCCGTGTCTCTAGAAACGCCTGGGACCACCCTGCGGCGGACGCTGCGGAGGGCGAGGGCCCTGCCGTGGGGGCCGATTTGAAGGAGGTCTGGACTGTCTGGACTCGTAGTCGTCGGAATCCCCGGCAAGCGCCGCGCGACGCGAGAGATTGACCCGCCCCAGGCTGTCAATCTCGACCACCTTAACCGTAATCTCGTCGCCCAACTTCACTTCATCCTGGACTGTGGCAACGCGGTGTTCGGCAAGTTCGCTGATGTGGACGAGCCCTTCTTTGCCCGGAAGTATCTCCACCATGGCCCCGAAGTCGAGGATACGAGTGACCTTACCAGTGTACAGGTCGCCAATCTTCGCTTCACGGGTCAGATCTTCGACCATCTTGACTGCGCGCCGGGTGGACTCTTCATTCGTTGAGCCGATCATTACCCGGCCATCGTTCTTCACGTCTATCGTGGTCTTGGTCTCCTCAATAATGGCCCTGATGTTGCGACCACCGGGACCGATAAGGGCTCCGATCTTCTCAACATCGATCTTGAGTTCGAGCACTCGAGGAGCGAACGGGCTCAACTCCGGACGGCTGGCGCTGATGGTCTCCGCCATCTTGGCAAGAATCCTGAGCCTGGCGTCACGAGCCTGAGACATAGCCTCGCCCAGAAGTCGCGGGTTGATGCCCTGCATCTTGATATCAAGTTGGAGCGCCGTAATGCCTTCGGCGGTGCCGGCGACCTTGAAGTCCATGTCGCCGAGCGCATCCTCCATGCCTTCGATGTCGGTCAATACGACCTGTTTGTCCCCCTCGCCGCTGATAACCCCCATGGCAATGCCTGCCACAGGCGCCTTGATGGGGACGCCCGCGTCCATGAGCGAAAGAGTGGAACCGCACACGCTCGCCATGGAGGAGCTGCCGTTGGAACTCAGAACCTCAGAGACAAGCCGGATGGTATACGGGAACAGCTCTTCCGAGGGAATGACAGGAGCTATCGCGCGTTCGGCGAGCGCCCCGTGGCCGATCTCCCGCCTGCCCGGCATACGAAGCCGGCGAACCTCTCCCGTAGAGAAACCCGGGAAGTTGTAGTGGTGCATGAACCTCTTGGTCTCGGCAAGACCAAGGCCGTCAAGCAGCTGCTCCTGCCGCTCAGAACCAAGCGTCGTTATGGTGAGCGCCTGGGTCTGGCCGCGGGTGAACAGGCCGGAGCCGTGCGTGCATGGCAGCACGCCGACCTCGGTAGTGATGGGACGAATCTCATCATACCGGCGTCCATCCACGTGCTCTCGAGTTCGGAGTATGTGTTCGCGTACGTGCTTCTTCAACTGGGAATCGTAGACGTAGGCCACTTCCTCTTCCGGGTACTTCTCAACCCAAGAGGTCGACACCTGGTTCTTCAGTGCATCCAGTGCTCCCGCACGGGCGCCCTTGTCAGCCTGGTTCAGCGCAGCAGCGAGTCCGGCGCTGATGGCCGAGGAAACCCCGGCAACAAGGTCAGCGGGCGCCTCGTACGGCTTCACCACCAGCTTGGGGCGACCACACAGTGCAACAAGTTCATCCTGGAGTGCGATGGTCTCTAGATTGGCTTCGTGACCGAGACGAATGGCTTCGAGGATCCTCTCCTCGGCGACCTCGCTCGCTCCCGCTTCCACCATGACTACGGCATCGCGAGTACTGCCGACGACGATGTCCAGGCGGCTCTCCGCCATCGATGCCATGCTCGGGTTGACGACCAGCACGTCATCGATAAGGCCGACACGCACGGCAGACACCGGACCGGCAAACGGAACCTCGGAGCAGCAGAGCGCCGCGGAGGCGCCGATGAGTGCACAAACGTCAGGATTATTCTCTTTGTCCGCGGAAAGGACGGTCGCCACTACCTGTGTTTCGCGACCAAGTCGCTTTGACAGGAGTGGCCTCAGGCACCGGTCCACGAGGCGCGCGGTGAGCGTGGCCTCTTCGGTGGGTCTTCCTTCACGCCTGATAAAGCTGCCGGGTATCTTACCCGCGGCGTAGAGCTTCTCTTCATAGTCAACCGTCAGAGGGACGAAATCCATACCCCCCACGGTTTCGGACGCGACACACATCGTCACGAGGACCATGGTGTCTCCGTATCGAACGAGGACGGAGGCGTTGGCCTGCTGAGCAAGCCGACCCGTCTCCATGCTGAGTGTGCGCCCAGCGAACGAGCGCTGCACGAGATGGGTCATCTTACCTCCTCAATCCCAGCCGGGAAACCAGCGTACGATACCGCTCGACGTCGGTTCGTTCCAGATAGGTCAGGAACTTGCGCCGCCTCGCGGTGAGCCTCAGAAGCCCCTTTCGAGTGTTGTGGTCGTGGCTGTTGTCCTTCAAGTGCGTTGTGAGCGCGGTAATCCGCTCTGTCAGAAGCGCAACCTGAACTTCAACGGACCCTGTGTCACCGTCGCTGACGGCATACTGACTGACTAGTTCTTTCTTCTTCTCAGACTGCAACATAATGCGGGATTATAGCATAGCGGCTCTAGATTGACCACACGGGCCGCGGCCGACTATAATCAGGCGTAAGGCCCCTCATGCGTGAGAGTTGCGGCATCTTCGGCGTCTTCGGCCCCGGTCTTGATACAGCTCGACTGGTCTTCTTTGCGCTATTCGCATTGCAGCATCGAGGCCAGGAGTGTGCTGGCATCGCTGTCAGCGGCGACAATGGCATCCAGGTTTCTGCGAAGCCGGGGCTTGTCGCACAGGTATTCACCGAGAGCGATATCGTCGGCCTGAAGGGATTCGCCGCGATCGGCCACACGTGCTATTCGACGTGCACCTCGAGGCGCCCGGCAACGCCTCAGCCTGTAGTGGCGCAGCACGACGGGTGGGTAGTAGCGGTCTCACACAACGGCAATATCACCAACGCTGCCACACTGCGCAGCGAGTTGGAGGCCCTGGGGCAGCGGTTCACATCGGACTGCGATGGCGAGGTTATCGCGAGGCTCATCGTCACCAGTCACGGCGCCACCTGGCAGGAGAAGTTCTCCAGCGCACTCAGACGGCTGCAGGGTGCGTACTCCATCGCTGCTCTTGTCCCGGAGATGGTCGTCGCCGCCCGCGACCGGATGGGAGTGCGTCCCCTGTCGATTGGCGCTCTCGACGGCGGATTCGTCGTCGCCTCCGAAACGTGTGCATTCGACCACATCGGAGCTACCTTCCTCAGGGATATCGCCCCCGGCGAAGTGGTGTTCCTGGACAGGAAGGTGACATCACAAAGCCAGACCCGCAATGGGAGGCGCGCATTCTGCGTCTTTGAGCACATCTATTTCGCCAGACCCGACAGTACGATTGAAGGTCGACTGGTGTACGAGGCACGCCTCGCGATGGGCGCCAAGCTCTCAGAGGAGCACCCCGTAGAAGCTGACTACGTACTTGGCGTGCCCGATTCCGCGACGGCCGCCGCCATAGGCTACGCCCGCGCGTCGGGCATTCCCTACAGGGAAGGACTCCTGAAGAACCGCTACGTGGGACGCACTTTCATCGCGCCCGACCAGAGGCTCAGGGACCTTGGGGTGCAACTCAAGTTCAATCCTCTGTCCAGCCTTATCAAGGGCAAGCGGCTCATCGTCGTTGACGACAGCATTGTGCGAGGCACCACCACGCCACGCGTGGTAAAGCTGCTGCGGCAGGCGGGGGCGAGCGAAGTGCATCTCAGGATCTGCGCGCCGCCGCTGCGTCATCCGTGTCCACTGGGCGTTGACATGGCATCCGAGTGGGAGCTGATAGCCGCCCGCATGTCCGAGCCGGACATAGCCAGCCATCTCGGCGTCGACTCCCTCGGCTATTCAAGCCTCCCCGGCCTTGTCGACGCTGTCGGCCTGCCACGGGATATCCTCTGTCTGGCCTGCTTCAACGGCGACTATCCTCTCCCGGTCCAGATGGGCCTCTCCAGGCTGACCGCCGGGAGCCAAGCGACATGACACAGGGCGACGATATGTCCAGGCAGGCGCGGTCCTACGCGGATGCCGGCGTGCACATCCACGACGCCGACTCAATCAAGGAGCGAATCCAGCAATCGCTGAAGCCGACCCTGGACTCCCGGTCCCTTGGCGTCGGCTCTTTTGGTTCGCTGTTTCATCTGCAAGGCTACAATGACCCCGTTCTGGTATCGAGCTGCGATGGCGTCGGCACAAAGCTGAAGCTGGCCGCCCTGCTGGGACGCAACCGGACCGTAGGCCACGACATCGTGAATCACTGCATCAACGATATCCTCTGCTGCGGTGCGATGCCCCTGTTCTTTCTCGACTACATCGCCATGGCGCGGCTCGATACCTCACAGATTGCCGATATCGTCGACGGGATTGCGACAGCCTGTCGCGGCAGCGGCGTCGCGCTCATCGGCGGTGAGACGGCAGAGATGCCTGGCTTCTATGTCGAGGGTATATACGACCTCGTGGGCTTCATCGTCGGCGTCGTCGAGCGGCCGCACATCATCGACGGAAGGGGCATCGTTCCCGGAGATGTGCTCCTCGGACTCCCCTCATCGGGGTTGCACACGAACGGCTATTCGCTCGCCCGGCGGGTATTCAACATAGATGCCGATCCTTCACAACTCGGCCGTTGCTACGACGAGCTGGGAGGCACCCTCGGCGATGCCTTGCTGGCGCCACACCGGCCATACCATCGAATGCTGGGACCACACCTACCTCTTGTGAAGGGCCTGGCGCACATAACCGGAGGCGGATTCGCCGGAAACGTGTCACGAATACTGCCGCCCGGAGTGGCGGCGAGCATCGATGTGTCTTCCTGGCCTGTACCCAGCGTGTTCAAGCTTATCCAG
>Ga0351960_1107_pt1 | contig 14021 bp, 14 predicted proteins | sample TotcelT113001M14_FD_205808 | JGI IMG/M metagenome (GOLD analysis project Ga0351960, IMG submission 205808) | Enriched cells from coal bed in the Powder River Basin, Montana, United States - Total cells T11 rep3 HSBNCT.T11.300.1.M14 ... | reverse complement strand
GACGAATTCACCGAATTCCCCTTCGCTATCTCGTTTGCGACCTTCCGCAGCGGGTCGTTGATCTTTTTCATCTCGTCCTTTCTCTTTCCAGGAACGGAGTATCGCCTCAATGAAACGCCAGTTCCGGGCGTTTCTTTCCACGGCAATCTTCATCGCTTCTTCGATCCAGCCAGCCGGGTAGGTTTTCTCGGCGTCTACCAGAGTATCGGCGATGATCGGGGTTAACACACCGATATTCTGTTCGTAAAGTGTAAAGATATTGGGACGCTCATCAGCGAGCGAAACGGTAGGCAAGCCAGTGACTTGCGCCTGCCAGTCCCCTGTTTTCAACCCCTGCAACAAGGCTTTACCGCGCGGTGAATTGATGAAAACGTAATCTTCCTCATCCTGGCACGCAGATAAAAACACCCCGTGTTTGACTGCTTTCTCAATTGCCTTTGAAAATTTCTTTTCGCGTTCTTGAATGTCCACGCCAAATGCAGCGGCGACAAGCAATTCAGCTAAAAGTTCTGCGCGCGTTGCATAGCCGGTATTTTCTTCGCGCGCCTGCAGGTACCAGAATACAAACAAGATGCCCTTCAATTCATCGGGGTCATCCAGTTCTGGCAATACCCGGGTGAAAAATTCTTCCGGAATCTGGATGTTTAATTTGGATTTTCCAGTAAAACCCTCGAAATTGGGCATCGAAGACCCTACTTTTTCTTCTTCGACTGGTCAAACTCGCCGGTGAACGTGGCTGCGTTCTCGAACTTCGCCAGATTCTCGATGAAGACCAGTTTGATCCCCGGATGGGTGGGGCCATTACGATGCTTTGCCACAATCAGTTCGGCGATGTTCTTGCTGGTGGATTCCTTGTCGAGCATATCCGGGCGGTGAATGAACATGACGATATCAGAATCCTGCTCAAGGCTGCCTGACTCACGCAGGTCTGAGAGTACGGGTTTTTTATCCGTGCGCTGTTCGACTGCACGTGAAAGCTGTGCGGCAGCAAGAACGGGGACGTTCAACTCACGTGCCAGTACCTTGAGGCTCCTCGAAATGAATGAAACTTCCTGAACGCGGTTTTCAGTACGGGTGTCACTGCCCATTAACTGCAAGTAGTCAACAATGATCAGGTCGAGGTTCTTTTCCATGTGCAAGCGCCGGCATTTGGTGCGCAATTGCAGTGGGGTAATCGCCGGGGTATCGTCCAACCAAATGTTGGTGGCACTCATGCTGTCGATCGCCCTGGTGAAGATCGGCCACTCGTCGCCTTTTAATTTTCCTGTGCGCAGACGCTGTGTGTCTATGGCAGTCTCCTGGGCGATCAAGCGCTGCACCAACTGCTCATTGGACATTTCCAGGGAGAAGAGCGCCACGTGCTTGCCATGCTTCTGGGCAGCGTTTTTAGCCACTGAAAGCAGGAAACCGGTCTTTCCGGAGCCGGGGCGACCAGCGATGATGAGCAGATCAGATTTTTGCAGACCACCCAGCAGGCGGTCAAGGTCGGTAAGACCGGTGGGTACCCCAAAAATTTCATCGTCCCGTTCGGAAAGCTGGTCAACGTGGTCGTAATAAGCACTGAGTACTTTATCAATTGGTTCAAGGTCATGGCGGATGCGGCGTTCACTAAGCCCAAAGACCTGCACTTCGGCTTTGTCGATGATCAGGTCGACATCCTTTTGCTGGTCGTACGCCAGCTTGGCGAGCTCATTGGCTGCCACCAACATTCGCCTGCGGATGGAGGCCTGCTCGACGCTGTGAGAATACGCCTGGGCATGGAGCGACGTGGGCGTTTGATTCACCAGCGAAATGAGGTAAGCCTGACCACCAATCTCGGTGAGTTGATTCTGGCTGGACAAATCTTCACTGACAGTCAGGATATCGATCGGCACGCGGCGCTCGAAAAGTCGCACAAAGGATGCCCAAATCCACTGGTTGCGGATGATATAAAAATCTTCGGCTCTTAAGATCTCAGCGATCTCAAAATACGACTCGGGATTGATGAGCACAGATCCTAAAACAGCTTCCTCTGCCTCACGGCTGTACGGTTGGGACTGGATCTCGGTTGTGGTCGTTTCATGCGGGGCGGATAGATCGCTCATGGCTGTCTCAACTTTCGTTTGGACTGCAAATCTCGACGGGGTTTCTCCCCTAATTATCTGACAATGGAGGCTTTTTATCTTCCTCCGGAGAGTCGTCTTCCGGAGGGTAATCTTCTCCAGAAACATCCAGCTTTACATTCTGCATAAAATCCTCAAAAACGCTCAAACGCTTCCGGGCATCCGGGCTGTCTGAGACCTCGGTTTCGAGGTTACCATCATCGTCAAGTGGGGTTTGCAGATCCTCCTCCGGGACGATACCGGCCATGTCCAATACGCCGCGCCCAACCAAAATCGGCACGTGCGCACGTACTGCGAGCGCAAGTGAATCTGAAGGGCGCGAATCAATGTGGAGAATTTCATCCCCGGTTTGAACGACAAGGTTGCCATAAAAGACGTCGCCTTTTAACGCAACCACTTCAACCCTGAGTAGTGTTCCTTTTAGCTGCTCAATGCTGCGCATGAGCAAATCATGCGTTTGCGGACGGGCGATTTCGATTTCCTGGAGGGCAATGGTGATGGATTCCGCCTCGTAAGGTCCGATCCAAATTGGAATATAACGCGACGCGTTCACTTCACGCAGCAGAACAACCCGCTGTTGATTGGTCAGGCTGATGCGTATACTATCAATGACTACTTCCACCATCTCTACCATCAAAGCTCCAAAATAGTTTTTAACCTATTGTATTCTAACACGCGTGAAAAACAGGTGCAACTTATGCGATGCCAGTAAAAAAATAATTTAAGAATTCGCTTTTTTCTCTTGCATTTTTTAAGATTCGTGTATAATTGCTAAACACGTAATTAATAGTACATTAGCATTGCCATTGAAGCAAAGACCAATCGCAACCATAATCTCTTCAGCGGGGAAAAAACAGCATGAATCGGTTGCAATCTCATCGCCGCGCGACAAGGAATTGACCACAACCCAACCTTAAAAAGGGTGTTACCAGATAATACGCAGTTACCTTCATAGTCGACCGATTCTTAAATTCTTAAAAATGGGGTATGATTATCACACATGAAACCAAGAGTTTTAATCGTTGAAGGAAAACGCACTGACCACCCCTCCTTTGCTGCCGGTCTGGCAAAAAAAGGATACCTGGTTGAGAGTGTCCTCAGCGGCAGCGCGGCAGTCGAAAGGCTCGATGCCGTTGTTCCCGACCTGGTCATTATCGATGCCTCTTCAATGCGGACCAGCGGCAAGCGCATCTGCCAATCACTGCACGAAAAACAACCTTACCTGCCAGTTATCCTGGTGATTGACTCCAGCGGTGATCCAAATGATCATTACGGGTCCAATTCCGTCCTGGCACTTCCCTTTACGATGCAAAAACTGCTCAACCGGGTAAAGCACCTGCTCCCGGTAAACAATAACGGCGGTGTACAGGCTGGTCCCTTCACGCTCGACATGGACCAACGCCGCGTGATTATGGATGACAAGCAAGTTCAATTAACACCCAGACTGGCGAGTATCTTCAAGATCATGATGGAGCATCCCGGGGAAGTGATCGAACGGGAAGCTCTTTTCCGTCAGGCATGGGAAACGGATTACACCGGCGATACGCGTTCGCTGGATGTTCACATGAGCTGGCTGCGCCAGGCACTGGAAGAAAATCCGCGCCACCCGCGGTACATTAAGACCATCCGCGGGGTGGGTTACCGCCTGGATGTTGAAGTAGAGCCCAAACAAAAATTCAAGAAAAGCTAACTCCCTCGAAATAAACAAAGAGACTGGTCAGTAGACCAGTCTCTTTTTGTAATTCATTTACATTTTACTTTAGTAATTCCACCCAGGCAGGCTGCTGGTATAACTCAGCACCTTCCATATTCATAAACATGTTGGCTGTACCAGCAAACACCACCCTGTTCCCGATAATCTGGGTATTAAAAGTATCGGAAGCAGAAGTACCGTTGATCTTGAAGTTAGTTGTTGGTCCATAAATCGTGCCGACGTAATCGTTGTATGCGCTGCCATTCAAGGTAACAGTTGCTTCGTTCTCGGGCGGGATGTACATTAACAGACCGCGTACAGCAGGACCAACGCCACAAGCAGAGGTCTCACAATTGGGGGCGGTAAGGTGTAACTCTGCAGTTCCATTGAATTTTACTGTACCGGTGTTGAAGCGGAGGGTAACATTTTCAGCCCAAATGACCGCGTTTGCATTGACATCAAAATCACCTTTCAAGCAATACAGTCCCGGTGCAAATGTGAGAGTATCTTTGGAATTTACAGAAATTCCGTTGTAATTCCCCGGTGAGATCGTATCGCCTGAAGGGCTATTCACGTATGGCGCGTTGGTGCAGATGGGTTCCTTGATATTCAGGTCCGGAAGTTTCTCGGTCACTTTTATAGGACAGGGAGAGATAACCCCAGGGCATGATCCTGTATAAGAAGTATAAAAAGATGCATCTCCACCTACGATATTAACATGAGCACTACCGCCGCCATATATACAGGAGTTTGAAAATACACCGCCTTTGTTGATATTCACATTTCCATTACCACCAAAGTCAATGCCGCCGATGTTGCCGCAGGAGTTTGAGAGCGACACAATGGCGTTGCCATAGGCTGCCGGTTGTTTGGGGTAGACCCTGGCGGTTGATTCCACAACAGTGGTCAGGGTATCACGCCCGATCACGGTGGCAAAAGTAGTGGTCATTTCAGTGGTCACCATCACGCGCACATCCAGGTAAGAGGCAAACAAGTTCTTCCCGCAAGTTACCTGCACGCCATTGCCGGTGGAGAAGTCATTGATTACCAGATCGATATCATCAGCCAGAGCAGACTCCACCGCGGCAGTGACTGCAGAAACTGAAGCCGTGGCACCAAGGGATGAACCGCAATAGAAACTGGAGGGAAGTGAATCTTTCATCGCCTGGGCAGCTGCCCCGGCGCCTGCCAGGGCGGCAGAATCCGCTGTACTCTGGTCCTGGCGGCGTTCGTTGTAGATACGACTGCCATCAAGCCCAAGGGCTGTTAATGCCAAGATTCCCACCAACCCCAATGCCAGGATGATGATTATTTGTCCTTTTTCTTGCGATTTAGTTTTCATATTTACCTCTTCTTACTAATTAGGTGGCTGAGGACGCAGGATAATCCCATTGGCCGTGGTTCTCAATGGGATAGTTTGCCCGATAATTGCCCCCAAAAAGGGCATGGTGATATTAAATGTGTGTGAAACCTCAATTTGCAGTTCCTTGCCTGCATATACTTCAGCAAAGGGAATCCCAGAACATGGAGCAAAGGATCCATTGTTGCGTTCAATCGTGACCACAACCGCTACGTTATCCGGCAGGACTTCGTTTGAAAGGTTATACATGATCCTTTCACGGATCTGGTCGCAGTGGGTGGGGAATGCCACGCCGTAAATGATTCCCTCTTCTGCCGCATCCTGCAAGGCAAAGAGGGTGAAGATCGCGCGTCCCAGGTCAACAATGCCGGCGAGCAATGTGAGCATTAAGGTGAGGGAAATGGCCAATTCCACCAGGCTTTGACCGCGCTCACCGCTCTTGCGTCTATTTGATTCCATTGCGATGCCCTGTGTGTTTATCATTTATTGATACCAATACTGCACATAGCAGCCATTCGAAAGGTACACTTTTACTGCGCCCATGGTGAAGTTGTTGGACAAAAAGGTGAATTGAAGGGCATTTGAAAAAGTCTGGTTGGGTATTAATAGGTCCGCAGGAGCGGTGTAATAGAAAGTGAGTGTTTGCGGAGCATACGCTCCCAGTTCATCAATCCAAATTAACCTTTCCCGCATGGACGCTTTTTCCAGCTTATCTCCACCCCACCAGAACATATAGATGGAACTAAGTGATACGGATTCAGTGGGTGAAGCATTAACAATATTGGCATTCCACACATTGATCCCACGGGTTGGGTTTTCCAAGGTGAAGTAATCACAATTCGAAACCTGGGTCGGAGTGGGGGTTTTTGTCGGCGTGGGAGTCCGTGTCGGCGTCAGTGTTGCTGTCGTCGTAGGTGTTCTGGTTATTGTCGGTGTTCTCGTTTCTGACGGTGTTAATGTAATGGACGGTGTCAGTGTGATGGATGGCGTCAGCGTGATCGAAGGTGTTAACGACGGCGTTCTGGTTGGAGTGATCGATGGGGTTAATGTGATCGTCGGTGTATCGGTGATGGTCGGTGTATTGGTGATCGTCGGGGTGTTACTGGGGGTTGAAGTAAATGTAGGGGTAGCGGTCTCGGTTGGAGTAGGTGTAAATGTAGCTGTCGCAGTTGAGGTCGCTGTGGCGGTGGATGTCCTGGTTGGTTTAGGCGTGTTGGTATGCGGCGGTGTACCCATTACTTCAAGCTTGCTGATAACTGTCCTGGCAGATGTGGAGGAGATGGGAACATCGGGGAAGTTGAAAAAATGGACAATCGGCTCGTAAAGCGTGGTTACGGTGACTACCACCCGGTCGCCGGATTCAAGTTCCTGCGGGATCGGACAAACTGCATTGATCGGGTCCACGGCGCCGTTATTGTCGGGACCATGATCGTAGGAGATTTCCACATCATCAGCGGTCAACCGGGCAATGGTTCCGCGGGCAATGGCCCTGTTTATGATGCCGGTGCAATCCCGGTAGAAAACGACACCACCCGGGGTAATCTGCCCGACACCTGATGCGTAACGGGCACCTTCGCGGCTGGCAGTGAAGACCGAACTGTAAAGAAAGACCAGTCTGGCAATTTCAAAGAGTCCGATCATGAGGAAAAGGAAGATAGGCAGGGTCAAGGCTAATTCAACCATCGCCTGGCCTTTTTTCCTTTGTTTTGTATTCTTATGGATAAAGAAAGTCATTTATATAACCCTGTCCGATTGTTTAATTTAGCCATGCACTAATGAAGGAGGAATCGGACTACAATCCGTCTGGTTAGATTATACAGTGTGATTCTTTCATTTTGGGGCATCATTGCAAATTTGTTAATCCCCCGTGGAGTCCAATTCCCGCTCATGACGTTGTTTGAACAAGATCGGCAGCACCGGTGCAAGCATGGCAGACGACGTTAATAACCCCGCAGTGATCGACACCTGTTTTGCCACAACGCCAACGATCGGACCGCCGAGTGTTTGCCCAACCGCGTCCATCTGGCTGCTAAAGGATAACACGGTTGCCCGCACATTTGCCGGAAGACGATGGTTAACCCAGGTGGTGTAGACCGGGTAAATCACTTCGCGCGATACGCCAATGACTAAGGCACAAGCCAGGGCAGCGAGCAAATTACCTGCCAGTGCGAATCCAATCAACCCAACAAATAGAACCAGGCTGAGCAACAACAATCCACGTGCCAGTTTGTCCATCTCCGGGTGATGAAGTTGGCTCTCGGCAACCTTCGTAGCAAAAGCAGCCAAACCCAGTAATACCAGTTTGAAAGCTGCATTCCAGAAGGTTGCTATCATCTCAATCCCATCAAATCTAAACTCCAAAAAGTTAATCGCCGGCAGGGTGAAACGTTCGAGAATATGTGCCTGCCACAACCGGTCGTAGCCCTCGCTGTAAAAACCAAAAATAAATCCCGCTGCCAGGATACCAATTAATGCAGGGCGCACCTTCAACACAGAAACACCCTGCCTGAAGGTTCCGAAAAACTGCTGCCAGCGTGTTCTCGTGTCCAGAGGCTGGGGTGAGTACCCATCTTCCGGCATGTATAGCACCAGGTAAATGCCAAGAACTAAGAATAACGCTCCGCCAATAAGGATCGGGACGCGGATGGAAACAAGCGCAAGGAAGACGCTCAGTACAGTTCCCGCAATTCCGCCCCACTGATCCCAACGGGCAGCGCGAATATATGCCGAACCTGCATTCTCCTCGCCGATCTCATCGCTGATCCACGCCTGCGAGGCACCGCTGGTAAACGTGTACCCCAACCCCCACAAGACCTGGGCTGCCATGATCACCCAAAAAACCGGCCAGATTCCATTCACCAGGAACGCCGCGCCGATAAGAAAAATACCAATGATCACCGAAAGCCGCCGGCTGACGCTGTCTGCCAGCACACCGGTGGGGACCTCAAAGATAAAAATGGACGCCTCGAGAGCGGTTCCCACCAGTACCAATTGCAGGGGATTCAGTTTGGCAACAAAAATGTAATAAAGTAAATTCACCGTGAAGATGAGTGAATACAGCACCGAAGTGATAAAACTGGTTGTAAAGTAAACCTGAAGGGGTGGATGTTTTTGCATTACGGAATCAATTGCAAAAGAGCAACAATCACAATTGCTGCTCCTGCACCTTTAAGAGTGCACAACAAGTTGACCAAATCGTTGGTCATCCAGTGCCTGCCCCGCAGCAGTTGAGTCTCTGTTCCGCAGCCGTGACGTGGATGTTTCTCTGTTTCGCGGGTGCACTGCGGGCAAAAGTAGATCGCCTGGAGAGTTGCCCCGACCCATGAATCCGCCAGGCTGCCGGCAAATCCACCCAGCGCTACCGCAAGGACGAACAACCAGGGTTCAATCGTGAGTCCCGCCGGGGTGAAGAGAATGCCGGCGCAAGCGATAACCAATGACCCTAAAAAGGAGGCTGCCAGTCCGAACAAAGAAATGCCGCCCGAAGTGCCACATTCCACTGGTTTTAAGGTGGATATCAACACTGGATTTCGCTTCGATAGGGATCCCAACTCAGTTGCCCAGGTATCCGCATTGGCTGCAGCCAGAGCGGCGCAAAAGCCTAACCAGGGAACTGGACTTTGCGGAATAAAAAGAAACAAGAAGACAAACAATCCTGCCAATCCGCCATTCGCCAGCACCTGGCGGTAATCCCGCACAGACCCCTTGGCATATTTCTCCTCCGCAGCGGCTTTGCGGGATTTAAAGATATAAGACAGCCCGCTTGAGGTGAGGAAAAAGACCATTAAGACGATCGACCAGGTTAAACCTCCCAACCCAAAGACCACAGACCCCAGCAGGAAAGCTGCCAGCGATCCGCTTTTGGAGAGTAGTTTGTACTTGAAGGCCAGGCTTGCGATAACCACAGCGATGAGCATGCCCAGCCCTAATTGAGTGATATTAAGATTCAATGCAGAAACCTCGGATTATCAAGACAGAAAAAGGATGGTTGCAACGATCAACAAAAAAGGCGCAATTACTCCCCCTGCCCATAATAGATAGGAGACAGGCCGGGTGGCGTCCTTGCGGAAAATGTAAGCTCCTCCGACCAGGCTGACTAGGTAGAGAAGGATACCGAGAATGGGGAGCATTAATATGCGCGACGCCGGTACAGGCTCCAATGGCAGACCGGTGGGATCGTACCCTATTGAAATGGCAGAACGCCCTGGGATGACAATGCTCACCAATACCAGCAGGGCAAACCACAAACCAAACCCAAGGGGGATGAGGACACGCGCAAGTCTATCTGAGGTGACCTGACGCAGGAAAACCGCTGGCACAGCAGAGTGTGGTGCAATCGGAGAAAGGCTGCCCATTTCAATGGTGCGGTTGAAGCGCTGGATGAACTCATCTTTTTCATCCGGTGACAGGATAACCACCTGGTTCATGGTAGCCACGATGACAAGGTTTTGCGCGGATGAGGCAATGAACTCAATATTTCCCAGGTCAGGATGACTGCTCTCACCAAGGATCGCTCCAGGGGTAGAGAAACCGGGAATTTTAAGCGGGATGAGCAGGTCTTCAGGTGGACGTACCCACTCCACTTCGGTTATGGGAATATCCAGCGAGCGCAACCCCCAACGGATGCGCAATCCATCGCGTTCCAACTCGTAATACGCATGCAGGAGGGCATATCCCCGGTAGGCAAGGAACGGGAGAGTGGCAAGCAAGAGAAGCGCGCCAGCCAGGTAAAGGATCAGGCTTAACCCTCCGGGTTGTCCAAATGCCATTAATAGCAAAAAAGTGACCCCCGCCAGCACCAGGATTATCAGCGCAGCATGGAAGATCAATCCAGGTCTTCGCTTGGGGAGGAATTTCTGCGCGCCTGTCATTTATGCTCTATTTTAATGAATGGAATCCTGCAACACCCGGCAAACCAGGTCCACCTGCTCCTCGGTCATCATTCCGGAGAAGGGTAATGCCAGTCCGCGGTTGCCCAGGTCCTCGGTGACCGGAAAATCGCCAACCTGGTAACCGAACTGCTCCACCATGTACGGCTGCAGGTGAATGGGGATGAAGTAAGGACGCACCGGAATGCCGCTCTCGATCAATTTTGCAGCGATGCCGTCGCGATCCAACCCGGGAGCAAAGCGCACCACATACACAAACCAGGAAACACGCGTGGTATCTTGTACGAGAACGGGTGCACTAACCCCCGGGATCTCCGCCAGGCGGTCAGCGTAGCAATCCGCCACCTGCTGGCGTTTGGTCAATAATTCTTCGATGCGCGCCATTTGGACGCGCCCAAACGCAGCGCTCATATCATCCAAGCGGTAGTTATATCCCATGTGGGTGTGCTGCAACCAGGTGTCTCCCGGAGCGCGTCCCTGGCTGCGCAGGGAACGCATGAAGTCCGCCGCCTCGGCATCATTGGTGACGATCATCCCGCCTTCGCCGGTTGTAATCTGTTTGTTGGGATAAAAGGCGAACACGCCGTAATCACCGAACAACCCTGTGCGTTTACCCTTGTACTCCGCGCCCAGGGACTCGCACGAATCCTCGATCAATTTCAAGTTATTCTCACGGGAAATACGTTGGAGGGAATCATAATCAGCGGGCTGCCCGAAGACATCCACAGCCAAAATGGCTTTCACTTTTCCTGATGACCCGGCGCATTTTCGCGGCAGCCATTTTTTAGCCAGCTCTCCGCCATGCTGAAGATCCTTTACCGCCTGTTCCACCAGGTCAGGGCGGATGTTGCCGGTCTGCGGGTCGACATCCACAAACACCGGGATGGCTTTTTCAAATAAAATGACGTTGGTCGAAGCGACAAAGGAGAATGGCGTGGTGATGACAAGATCGCCCGCCGCGATGCCGGCAGCACGGACACACAGGTGCAGCCCCGCAGTGCCGGAGTTGACCGCGATGGCGTGTTTTGCACCAACGTACTCCGCAATGCTGTTTTCGAATGCGTCTATCTGCGGCCCCATGCTCAAATTGGGGGTCTGCAGCACCGCCATCACAGCATCGCGTTCGGCTTCCGTAATATCAGGGTAGGACATTGGAACGAGAGGGGTCTTTGAGTTTGTCATCGCGTCAATTTTACTCTTTTCTCAGGCTTCCATTTCCTTTAGCGTTGCCCGTACAACGTCCGGGCATTCTTCAAGGGGCACGATCCAGGCATCTCCGCCTGAGCGTTTTTTTAGTTCCACGCCGCCATTCTTAAGCGCACGTTCACTCACCGTCACGCGCAGGGGACAGCCGATCAGATCCGCATCATTGAACTTGACACCGGCTGATTCCTCGCGGTCATCGACAAGCGGTTCCATCCCGGCGTCAGTGAGCTGCTGTTCGAGCCAATCCACAGAAGGTTGAACATCCACCTGCCTGCCGGGAAGTACCACGATGTGCACCGGGTAAGGAGCTATGCTAACAGGCCAAATCAGCCCCTTTTCATCATGATGTTCCTCGGCGGCGCAAGCCAGCAAACGCCCCACACCGATCCCGTAGGAACCCATGATGACCGGATGCAGTTCGCCATTAGGATCAGTAAACGTACAACCCAACGAATCACTGTAGCGCGTTCCCAGTTTGAAAATGTTCCCCACTTCCACACCGCGCTCAAGGCGCAGGGGGGCACCGCAATTTTCACAGGCATCGCCTTCACCAACAGCGGTAATGTCCGCGATGATGTCCGCGTTGTAGTCTCTTCCATAGTTGACATTGAGCAGGTGATATCCACTTTCATTTGCGCCTGCCACCAGGTTGGGCGAAAGCGGGATCAGATCATCCACAATAATTCTCACATTCTTTAATCCCACCGGCGAGGCATACCCCGGGACAGCACCCACCTTGCGGATTTCATCCTCAGTTGCCGCACGCATCTCTTTGGCTTTGACGAGGTTGGCGATCTTGGTCTCGTTAACCTCATAGTCTCCGCGCACCACCGAAAAGATGAATTCCTGTTTTGTTCCGCCGAGTTCGTCACTTACCTCGGCCAAGAAGAAAACTGCCTTGGCTGTTTTGGAGGTTGGTATGTGGAGAAAATCAGCCAATTCGGCAATTGAGGAAGCATTGGGGGTGGTCACTTTTTCAACAGGCTGGGGTGCTTCCAGTTCAGGTCCTGTTTTGCGCGCCTTGGCAACCTGGCGGTTAGCGGAGAGCCCGCAGGCATCGCAGAAGAGCAAACTATCCTCGCCAATAGGGGAAAGGTACATGTATTCGTGTGCCATCTTACCGCCCATCATACCGGTATCAGATTGCACCGCCACCGTTGGTACACCACAGCGCTTGAAAATTCGGAAGTAAGCCTCGTAATGGGCTTGATACTGGGTGTCCAAGCCAGACCAGTCAGCATCCAGGCTGTAGGAATCAAGCATGGTGAATTCGCGTACGCGGATCAAGCCGGCACGCGGACGGGGGTCATCGCGCCACTTTGTCTGGAGGTGATAAATTAATGCGGGTAACTGGCGATAGGATTTGATCAGCCCGCGAACGAGGTCTGAGACAACCTCCTCGTGGGTCATCGCCAGAACCATATCGTGACCGTTCTTGTCCTTGAAGCGACCCATCTCGCTGCCGACTTGAAACCAGCGTCCGGATTCTTTCCACACATCCGCGGGCTGCACCACCGGCATGCAGATCTCCTGCCCGCCAATGGCATTTATTTCCTCGCGCATGATGGCCATAATTTTGGCGAGGCTACGCTGGGCAAGCGGAAGGTAACTGAAGATCCCAGCTCCCAACTGGCGCATAAATCCAGCCCTCAAGAGCAGTTGATGGCTTGAGACTTCGCTGTCTGACGGGGCTTCCCGCAGGGTTTGTGAAAAAAATCGCATCATACGCATAATGGAATCCTTTTTTGATTAAACCAATAAAAGCCAGCCAGCAGCTACACGGAACAAGATGGGAGCGATTACATGTCCGCTCTTACGCATGATCCACCCGAGCAGCAAACCCTGCACCGCCGCGATCACGAGAATGTGCCAGTAGTCACCAATCGGACTCACCCACAATCTACCGGGCAACTGCCACAACACGAACAATCCAACCGTGGCAAGCAAGCCCCACACCGTCCCGAAGAGAGAAATCAACCGACCCTGGATATAACCGCGGAAAATGGACTCTTCAGCAAAGGCCAGCATCAACCAGACTAACAGCAGGCTGCCCTGTTCCGGGTTGACGCCGTGGAGAAGCGTTGTGAATTTTCCGCGCAGGAAAATGGTTACCACCACCAGTAATAGACCCAGCGTAACGCCGACCTTAAAATTATCCTTTGCCCAGCCAAAACTTTTGAGCGGCTGACCACGGAAAACAAGCGCGAGGATGAACGGTACCAGGCAGATCACTGCCAGAAACATGCGTTCTGCAAGTTCGCCACCTGCAAAAACTGCAGCAACATCCCTGACAAAACTAAAAATGGGGTTCGAAAAATACTGGAACGCCACCAGGTAGATCAGGGCAAAAACGGAAAGCGCAAATGTGGCCTCCCGCTGCGGGAAACGATACTCGATTTGCCTAACCTTCTTAAATATTGGCGCAACACCGGCTATCATCGTAACTGCAATGACTCCGAGCCATTCGCTTAATAATCCCAGCCAAAATTTTAATTCCACAGGCACCTACTCACTTTTTGCGATTTTTCGAATCTTTTTTTCAGGGGTCGGCGTGATCTCATTTTCTGTTCTTTCAGGAATGACGGTACCTTCGGGTTCCACCTCGCTTGCAAGCGGCTTTTCTTCCAAATGAAGTTCCACCTGATCCTCCATGCGTACCTGTCCGCGCAGAAAAGCACCTTCTTCCGTGGCAAATGCCACGGTGACCACATCACCCCACACACGCCCGGTGGAGCGGATCTCCAGTTTTTCAGCGGTGATATTGCCTTTCA